>MDTB01043151.1_pt1 | contig 23812 bp, 20 predicted proteins | sample 811161 | NCBI WGS metagenome assembly MDTB01 (sample SAMN05326650, study PRJNA326480) | marine metagenome | isolation source: seawater | place: Mediterranean Sea | collected 2009
ATTATAAACTATATTGGCCATGGAGACTATAATACTTGGGCTGATGAAAAAATATTAGATCAAGACTCGCATTTAAATCTGATTAATGTTGATCAAGATAAATTAGCTATTTGGATTGCGGGTACGTGCCAATTTGGTATGTATGATAATGACGCTCCATCTTTTTCAGAAAAACTACTATTCATGGAAACTGGAGCTATTTCTATAATATCTAGCGTAAGGAATATAAATCAAATTATTAATTTCTTTTTCTTAGATTTTCTTTTTGATGAAATTAATAATTTTGTAAACACAAACATCGAAGATCAAGGCTCGATACGCCTAGGAGATATTTTCTCAAAAGCTAAAATTTCTCTATCTGAAAAAATAAAGAATCTACCAGTAAATTGGGCTTCAGGTGTGAAAATTGATCAACATCACCTGCATTTATTAGGTGACCCCGCCTTACTTATTCCTCTACCAACAAAATACAATGAGCCAATCTATGAAGATCTAAATCAATTATCTACTATGAATATAAATACATTTAAATTGAAAAATTCATATGAATTGAACGATGCTACCATAAATAATATTTCAATAGTAAATTCTGATATTTTTGACTATCAATTACAATATTTAATTAATAATTCTAATAATAATAATGACATTGTAGAAGGCTACGTTATTCCTGATCTAGATGAAAATAGCTTTATTGTAAATAGTGGAAATGTAATTTTAAATACAAACTTCACAAATAATGAAGTTTGTTTTTTCTTGCCATCTGATGGAGCAAATTGCAATGACTGCACAGCCAACATATATACCCACCTTGACAGTCCTTATGGCAGGTTCTCACTTATAAATATTATTGAAAATATAAATTTAGTCACCTCAAATGACATAGCCTTAGATCAAGAGAAGCCTGAAATAAGTGTTTATCAACAAGGATTTGGAATTCAAGAAAACTCTAGTGTTTACAAAGAAATACCAATATTAGTTCTTATAAAAGATTCATCAGGGTTAAATACTTTAGGTGGAATAGGGCATTCGTCAAGATATTGGTTTACAAATAACATTGATTATTTTTTTAACACCAATTCTTTACTTTCATCATCTTCAATTTGCAATAATGAATCCAATCAAATAGAGTTAGAGCTGTATATACCAAACGAGATAAATAATGGAAAAAATGTATTAAATATTGAAGTTTGGGATACTTTTAACAATAAAAATCAACTATCTGTACCACTTAATATTATTAATCCTTCAGAACCTTTTATTGAAGATGTCTACAATATTCCAAATCCAATGAAAGATTTAACATATTTTACTTTCAAATCTAACAAGTCATTTAATGAAATTGAAGTTGATATTTACAATCAAGCACGACAGAAAGTTTTTTCTAAAATAATCAAAGATGACTTTGAACCTGGATTTAATAGTTCTTTAAGCTGGAATGGATTAGATAGCAAATCTAAAAAGCTTCCAAATGGAAGTTACTTTTACAAACTAAAAATTAGTTCAAGTCTGTATTCTGAAAAATATCAAAATGTTGGAAAACTGGTTATACTAAAATGATAGTACTTGCTACAAACAGTCAAAGAAGAATCAAAATGTTTAGAGAACTTAAATGGGATTTTATAGTAGCTGACCATCAATTTGACGAATCAAGTGTTAATACTAATATAGAGCCTTCAAAATATTGTATTGAAATTGCAAAAGGAAAAAGCAAATCAATTTCAAAAGATCATTTAAAAAAATTTATTATTGGTTCTGATACAATTGTTTTTTTTGAAAAAAAAATTATTGGGAAACCAACTAATAAAATTGAAGCTAAAAAAATACTTGAAAGATTAAGTGGAAACATACATGATGTATTTACAGGTGTATCAGTTATCAATTTAGAAAAAAATATAAATATTAATTTTTATTGTAGAACAGAAGTTCAATTTTGGAAGTTACGATCTAAAATGATAAATAATTATTTAAATCAAAAAACTTTTTCAGATAAGGCTGGAGGATATAGTATTCAAGGAAGCAGTAAATTATTCATCAAATCCATTAATGGCTGCCATGAAAATGTTTTAGGTTTCCCAATATCACTTTTTTATGAGAAAATAAATACAATAGGTATAAATTTAATTTAGATATTATAAAGATTAATTATAAAATTGAGTATATATGGAAAACATTAAAAATATTGATTCTTTTTTTACTGAATTAAAAAATCATCGAGACAAACAAGGTATAAAGCTAGAAGAAATTTCTGATTTTACAAAAATTAACATTAAATATTTAGAAGCAATTGAAAATGGTGATTTTAATATTCTTCCTGTTATATACATGAGACTATTCTTAAGATCTTACTCCAATTATATTGGAACTGACTCAAAAAAAGCTCTAAAAGACTTTGAATCATATTCAAATTTTTCTACAAGGAATGATTTTACTCTTGATAATACTGATGAACCTAGAAACACGGTTAAAATTGACAAGTCTAAATCATTTCATTTAGATGAAAAGTACTATCTTTCACCAAAAAATATAATCAGCATCCTATTTTCAATACTAGCTTTGATTTTTTTCTTCCTATTTGCAAAGCAAATTAGTGATAAAAAATCAAATATTAATCAATCAAGCAAAAACAGCGAATCTTTAGATTCGTTTATTGATTAACAAAGTGCCAACTAATATCAAATTCCCACAAAAGTACAATCCTATTTTATATAGATTCTAAGTTTCATCAATTAGTTGTTAATTATTTTGATAGTATTGCATTAACTTCTATTCCTTATAAAAGCAGGCACATCATGGTCATCGCCAAATGTTAAAATATCTTCTTCTTTTGCATCACTACTTGTATTTGATACAATTTCATTTTTCATGCCTTGGTTTTTTTTATTTTCGATGACCATAGAATCTTTAGATATACTTTCAACTTCAATAGATTTATTAATTGAATGTGATTTGTAGTCATCATTTAAACCCGTAGCAATAACTGTTACTTTTATTTCATTATCAAGATTTTCATCAATAACGCAGCCTAAGATTATATTTGCATCTGGCCCAGCTTCATTGTAAATAACTTTTGAAGCTGCATTTAATTCATGAATTGTCATAGATTCTGGTCCAGAAATATTTACTAAAAGTCCTTTTGCACCTCCTATATTGCTATCAAGCAATAAGGGTGAGTTAATAGCTTCTTGAGCAGCAAGTATAGCCCTTTCTTCACCTTGAGCTAAACCAGTACCCATCAGTGCATCTCCCATATCTTTCATTACTGTTCTAACATCTGCAAAATCTAAGTTGATTAACCCAGGTTTATTAATCAAATCAGAAATACCTTTACACGCTTGGTGTAAAACGCTATCTGCCAGTTTAAAAGATTGGTTAACTGTAGTATTATCATCCGTTATTTCCAATAATGTTTCATTTGGAATAACTAAAAGTGTGTCACAATTTTTCTTCATATCTTCTATGCCATCTAACGCCCTTTTAGTTCTTTTTGGTCCTTCAAAAATAAATGGCTTAGTTACAATCCCAACGGTTAATATCCCCAGCTCTTTTGATATTTTTGATATCTCTGGTGCAGCCCCAGTACCTGTACCGCCTCCCATTCCAGCAGTTATAAAAACCATATCTGCTGATTCTAGCTCACTAATTATTATCTCCTTATTTTCCTGCACAGCCAAACTACCAACCTCAGAATCTGCACCTGCACCAAGGCCTTTGGTAAGCTCTCGACCAATTTGCAACTTTATTTGAGAATTATTCACCTCTAAATCCTGAGCATCTGTATTTATTGCTATAAAATCAACACTGCCCATTCCATCTTCAATCATTCTATTTAAGGCATTACCTCCTCCACCTCCAACACCGACTACAACAATTCGTGCTTTTTGATCTTTTAATTCAACTGGTTCAAATAACATATACTATCTCCTTATTTTAATATAATTCATTTAAAAAATTTTTGATCCTATCTATCATACTTATTGAGAAATTATTTTTTCTGTTCATTGGTTTGTCTTGATTCTGTATTCCAAAATTTATTAACCCTAGACTAGTTGCATATCTTGGATTATCTAAATCATTTTTTATTTTTTTAACATTGATTGGTTTTCCAATACTTACTGGAATATTAAATATTTCAGCTGCAAGATCAGTACATCCTTTAAGCAGTGCGCCCCCACCAGTTAATACTATTCCATATGTATACTCTTTGTTAATCTCACTTTTACTGATTTCATTATTGCAAAACTTGAAGATTTCTCTCATTCTTGGTTCAATAATGTCTGATAAATCTTTTTGACTAATTCCAATTTCTTTATTATCTATAGAATTTTTTATTTTGAAATTTTTATTTTCATCTGACAAGGCAGTTTTAGCTACTCCGTATTTAATCTTAATTTTTTCAGCCTCTCCCTTTCCAATTTGGAATTTATATAATATGTCATTAGTAACACTTTCCCCTCCAAAGGGTATTGCCGTTGAATATTGAATCCTATTTCTAAAGTAAACCACAATATCTGTAGTTCCTCCTCCAATATCTATAAGAATAACTCCAAGCTCTTTCTGATCATAATTAAGGACTGATAATGATGAAGCATAAGGCTCTAAAACAAAAGATATTGAAGATATTCCTGCATTCTCTAAACAAGTTTGTAAATCTTTTTTATAGTTTACACCAAGAGTAATCAAATGTACATTTGCTTCCAATCTATGCCCATACAGCCCAATTGGATCTTTAATACCATGTCTATCATCTACTTTAAAATCTTTTGTAATGACATGTAATATTCTTCTATCAGATGACAAAGTAATTGATTTGGCATGATCAAGAACCTTATCAATGTCTTTATTGGAAATTTTACCTCCAGTTGAACTGCTTTTACTGTTATTAATCGATATTACACCTGTATTGTTTAAACTCCTAATATGATCACCAGTTATACCTATATATGCACTATTAACCTTAATTTTTGCTTGTTTTTCAGCAATTTCTACTGCTTTATGTATAGACTTAACTGTTAATTCTATACTTTCAACAACTCCTTTTTTCAAACCTAACGATGGAGCTTCTCCATACCCTATAATCTTTTCAAAAATATTATTAGAGCACTCCGCAATAATAACTGCAATTTTTGTAGTTCCAATATCTATTCCCGTAACTACTTTTTTGCTGCCCATTTTCCCTCTTTTCTATTTTTTACTACTATTCTATCATGTTTAGTTAAATCGATATATTCATAACTATTAATATTTCTATTATCCTTTCTTAGCAATTGACTCAAATGATTTATTTTTTTTGAAATTTCATTGTGTTGTAAAATAATTTCAGTTTTATACTTAGACTTTATAGTCATTCTTTTTTCGTAAAAACTAATTAACTCAAACTCATTATATATTTCACTGTAATCTTCAACAATAGCAATTAAAGGGGCCTTAATTGAATCAAATAAAATTTTCTGACTATTTCTATTAATGCTTTCTGAAAAAGATAACTTAGGAACATTGTAAAATTCATTTACGCTTTCTGACCCATCAATTATTTTACTACCTTCATTAATAAATAAATATTCATCACCAAAAACAACCATAAAGGCAGGATTATATTCATAGATTTGAATTACAACTGTTGAAGGTAAAACAACTCCAATATCAACTTCATCTATATATTTATTTTTTTTAAAAATTTTACTAATTTTTTCAAAATCAATATTTAGTATATTAGTTGAATCTAATTCAATTTTTGATAATAAAATTTCTTTGTTAATATACTTATTTCCTTCAATAATTATTTTTTTCACTTTAAAAAAATCAATTTCCATGCAATACATGTTTGCAAACAAACCAATTACAACTAAAAAAACAGTCCTAGATAATATTTTAGTTTTTCTCATCATCACGTAAATATTTAACTTCCAATTGAAGTTTTATATTAAATTTTTTATAAACTTCATTTTTTATTAACTTTATTAAGGCTATTACATCTTTAGATTTTGCACTATCAACATTTAAAATGAAATTTGCGTGTTTTTCAGAAATTACAGCTCCCCCAATTCTAACGCCCTTAAGCCCTGCCTTGTCAATCAAGTATCCCGCACTAATATTTTCAGAAGGGTTTTTAAAAATACTTCCAGCAGACCTATATCTTAAAGGCTGTGATTCTTTTCTCTTATTTGAGGCATTCCTAGTATTTATCTTAATTTTATCGATATCATCTTTTTTACAATTAAATAAGGCACTTACTATAATTTCATCTTTTTTGAAACTACTTTTTCTATAACTAAAATTTATATCTTGTCTATTATATGTTCGTTCTTCGCCTTTCAAATCGATTGAAATTACATGATCTATATAATTACATATTTCTGATCCATATGCACCTGCATTCATAATTAACGCTCCACCTAGAGTCCCAGGAACCCCAATTAAACTCTCAAACCCCCCAAATCCTGCTTTAACAGCCTGTTTTACTAAATGCCCTAGCATTACACCAGATTCAGCATATATTTTATTATTTAATATTTTTAGTTTTTTAAAAGTCTTTTTTAAGGATATAACGACACCATTATAACCATTATCATCAATCAATAAATTCGATCCAGAACCAATAAAATAAAATTTTAGATTAAATCTGTTTATATAATTCAAAACATCTTTTAATTCTTCCTTTGTTTCTGGATAGACTAAACATTTTACATTTCCACCTATTCCAAAGCTTGTATTTTTTTTCATATCATGATCAATAAAAGTATTATTGCATATTGTTTTTAGATTTAACATTAGATTCTTATTATTCATTTTTAAAATGCTCACATAATAAAATATTTTGTTTCCAGATATCCCCCGCACCCATTGTTATCAGCATATCATCATCTTTTATTATCGCAATTAATTCATCTACTATCTTATTTTGATCTTTTATATAATAAATATCATTAAAGCCAATCTCTTTCAAATCATCAATAATCAACTGTGAAGTAACCCCTTCTATAGGCTCTTCTCTTGCTGGAAATATATCAGTAATAAATACAATATCTGATTTTGAAAGCGCTCTAGCAAAATCTAAATGGAAATTTCTTGTTCTTGTAAATAAATGTGGCTGAAAAATAACAACAACTCTTCTATTCCATCCACATCTTGCAGCGTCAATAGTCGCACTTATTTCCTCAGGATGATGTGCATAATCATCCACAATAATAACTTTATTATTAAATTTAATGTCAAATCGTCTCTTTACTCCGGTGTATCGCTCCAAACCTTTTTTGATATCATCAATATTAACACCCAAATGGCATGCAACACTGATTGCTCCTAGAGCATTGTAAACGTTGTGCAAACCTGGAACTTTTAAATTCAGTTTAATTTTTTTATTATCAAATGCTAAATTAAATTCAGTATCATTATTTGAAAATTTTATATCTTGCGCAACAAAATCTGCATCTTGAGATATTGCATAAGTAGTGAATGGTTTACTTAAATCCTTAATTAATGATCTTACATTTACAGAATCTGTACATATTGATATTGATCCGTAAAATGGCACTGAATTTGCAAAATCAATAAATGCACTCCTCAAATCGTCAAAGTTTTCGTAACACTCCATATGTTCTTCATCTAAGTTATTTATTATTGAATATGTTGGCTGAAGCATTAAAAAACTTTTATCGAACTCATCAGCTTCGACAACAATGCAGTCCCCTTTTCCTGTTATTGAATTACTTCCAAATTCATTCACAATTCCACCTATTATCAAAGTAGGGTTTAAATTTGCATGAAATAGTATTGAACCAAGCATTGAAGAGGTAGTGGTTTTCCCATGAGATCCTGCTACAGCTACACTTGTAGATTTAATTTTTAATAATTCTCCTAGCATTTCAGCTCTTCTAATAACAGGAATTTTTTTATTTTTAGCTGCTATAATTTCTGGATTGTGAATGCTTACAGCTGAAGAATATATTACTACATCTGGCGTCTTTATATTTCCAAGGCTGTGATCTAAGTATATTTCTGCCCCTAATTTTTTGAGCCTTTTAACTCTTTCAGAAAAATTTATATCTGATCCAGAAACCTTATAATTTTGATTTAATAATAGCTCAGCCATGCCACTCATACCAATCCCACCAATTCCAATAAAATGCAATTCTTTTGTTTTACCAAACTTCATTTAATCAATCTCATTATTTCATTAATAATTATCTCTGTTGATTTACTTCTGGCTAAAAGTTCTGTATTTGATTTGATTTTTTCAAGTTTACTAGAATCTTCTATCAAACTATTAATTTTATCTGCTAATTTTTTTTGCATTTTGTTTTGCTCAATTAAAATGCCAGCGCCCTTTGATTCAACATATTTTGCATTAAAATATTGATGATTATCAGTTGCATAAGGGTATGGAATAAATATTGATGGTTTATTAAAAATCATTAATTCTGAAATTGAAATTGCACCAGCCCTTGAAACTACAAGATCTGATTGAATGTATGCTTCATCCATGTTTTCTATAAATGCTAAAAGCTTAACTCTTCTATTATCTTTTATTTTATTTTTTATATTTCTATAGTTCTTTGCTCCACATTGCCAAATTATATGAATATTTCTATCTATTATTTTTTTATAGTTATTAATAAAGAATTTATTAATTGGCTCTGCACCTTGACTCCCACCTAAAATCAGTAATGTTGTTTGATTCTCACAATTTCTACCAATGTTACTTTTCAATTTAAAATCTCTAATTGGATTTCCTGAATGAATCAGTTTGTCATTTTTTTTATAAAATGACTTTTCATTAAAACCTATAAATATTTTATCTGCATATTTACTGAATAGTTTTGTAGTCATTCCTGGGATGATATTTTGCTCTTGAATGAAGATCTTCTTTTTAAACCACTTTCCAAGTATTAAAGGTATTGCTGATATATATCCCCCTGTTCCTATTACAGCGATTGGCTTATAATTAATAAATACAAAAATCATTTTTATCGTCGAAATAGAAATCTTAGCCAAAAGCCAAATATTTTCATATAGTGCCTTAAAGCTTAAGCCTCTCTTATATCCATAAATATCCAATAGCTTATAATCAAATTTTGATTCTTCTAAATATTTTGAATCAAAGCCTTTTTTTGATCCAATAAATTTTACATTATATCCCTTAGTTATCATTTCTTCACCTATTGCAATTGCTGGGAATAAATGCCCTCCTGTACCACCTCCTGCAATTAGAATATTATTATTTTTATTATTCATAAATAATATTTTGGTGAAAATTTTTTGAAATTGATTTCTTATGAATATTCATTAAAATGCCAATATTAATTAAGTTGAATATTGTATGTGAACCCCCATAGCTGATAAATGGCATTGGCAGCCCTGTAGTAGGTAGCAGGTTTATTGAATACGCTGAATTTATTAAGAAATATGTTATGAAATTTATCGTAATACCCACTGCTAAAAAAAATCCAAATTTATCTTTTGAGTTTTTTGCTATATTCAATCCAACAATAAATAAAATTAAAAATAATGAAAAAACTAAAAAAGGACCCATAAAAAATCCTAATTCTTCTCCGATGATGGGAATTATAAAATCAGTATGGACTGCACTTATATGTCCATTTTTCATTATACTTGAACCGAGACCTACTCCTTTCCATCCGCCATGCCCCATCGCAATAACTGATGGGAATTGCTGGACATCCATACCTGAAAAAAACTGAAATGCTCTCCTCTTCACATGCGGGTAACTCAATATCATTATAAAAGATCCAATTATGCCACTTGCTACAATAGACATCATATATTTATAACCTAATCCTGCTATACAGAGCTGAGTAAAAACAATCAAGCTAATAATCATAAAGGTGCTGTAATCTGGTTGGAAAATAATTAAACCAAGTACTAATCCTAAAACAGGAGTCAACGTTAACATTAAAAACTTAAAGTCATCAAGTCTATTGCTATATTTATCTGCATAGTAAGAAACAAAGCATATTAATGCCAACTTTCCAAAGTCTGAAGTTGTTAGCCAGTTTCTGCCATTAATTATCAACCATCTATTTGTAGTTCCACCATTTTCAATAAAATATGGAACAATAAGACCTACAATAGAAGTGCATAACAACAGATAAATAAATCTTTTAATATTTTCATAGCTAATTGAAAATGAAAGAAAAAAAGCTAAAAATCCTATTATCAACCAATAAAGCTGCTTAATCAAAAAGTGAGTATTATTATTAAATTGACTTTTTGCGAGTAGTGCACTTGCACTATACATCATCAAGATTCCATACCCAATAAGAATTACTACTACACCAAAAAGTATCTTGCTCAAATTTCTTTCATTTTTCAGTAAAAACATTTATCTGATTAAACTGCCTGCACTATTGTTGTTTTTTTTAAGCATGCCTTTTACATTTAAATTCATTTTCTCGTACTCTAAAGCATCTATTTTATTTATAAATTTTTTACCATCTGAAGCTATGTAGATAAAACTAAGTTCCTTTTTCATACCTTTTTCTCCTCTAGTTTTTTATTTACTAATTCACAAAATCTTTCGCCTCTATCTTTGTAACTATCAAATTGGTCATAACTTGCACATCCAGGTGAAAGTAATACTACATCGCCAGGAGTACTTTTATCCATAGCATAATCAATGCAATCATCAAAACTTTCTATATACTTGAAACTTGAAATCTGATCAATTTGTTCACAAATTCTTTCACCTGATTTTCCATAAGTAATAATTATTTTAATTGTCGATTTGAATAATCTCTGAATCTTTGTAAAATCAGTATTACCTTTATCAAGTCCTCCTAAAATCAATATAACATTTTCTCCATATGATTTTAGAGCAGATAATGTTGAATGTAAATTTGTCGCTTTGGAATCATTTACATACTCGACTCCATTCATTTTTGATACAATTTCCATTCTGTGCTTAAGAGGTTTAAAATTTTCAATTTCTTTAGATATGATTTCTGAATTTTCCATATACAAACTTGAAACACTTATTGCTGCTAAAATATTTTCATGATTATGCTTTCCTTTTAAATTTGTTTTTCCAAGGTCAATTATTTTTTCTTTATTACCATTGTAAACAAATTTTGAGTCACTAAAGTACTGATACTTCGAATAGTCCTCACAAATCTTACTTGATGTAAAACTGATGTTTGTAATATCTTTTCTATTTTTATTTTCAAGGAAATTAAAGTTAGAATTATAGAAATACTGACCTCCACTTTTAATTAGATTTACCAAATTCATTTTTGCACTAACATATTCATTGAAATTATTATATCGATCTAAATGATCTTCTGAAATATTCAGAATAACCCCTGTATCTACTTCTAATTTTTTACAGTTTTCAAGCTGAAAACTGCTAAGCTCTAGAACATGTAGAGTTTCTTTTTTTTCTTTCAATATTTCTTGTAAAATATTTAAGGCAAATGAAATACCAATGTTCCCCCCTAGCATTGAATCAAAGCCTCCTTTTAAGAGTATTTGATTTATCAATGAAACTGTAGTAGATTTTCCGTTTGAACCAGTAACAGCAATTATAGGACTTTTTGTAAACCATGAAGAAAAGTCAATTTCACTAAAGATTGGTATATTAAGAACATCAAACTTTTTTACAAATGATTGACGAGGGTCAATTCCGGGGCTTATCACTGCAAAATCACAATCATAAATTTTTTTTGAATGCTTTCCAAATTCTGATTCGAATCTAATTAATTCCTTATCTCGCTCACAGCTGTTATCACTTACAAACACCTTCGCTCCTAACTCTGTTGCTAAAGTAGCTGCACCAGTACCACTTACCCCTCCCCCTAAAATTGTAATTTTTTTATTTTCTATTTTCTTCATTGTATTTTAAATGTAGTTAATGATATTAATGCTAACATAACTCCTACTATCCAAAATCTAACTACAACATGATTTTCATGCCATCCTAATAATTCGAAATGATGATGAATTGGAGCCATTTTGAATACCTTCTTACCCTTCCCATATTTCCTTTTACTGTATTTGTAGTATCCTACCTGAATTAAAACTGAAACGGTTTCAATAACAAAAACACCTCCAATTATACTTAAAAGAATTTCTTTTTTTAACATAATTGATAGCGTTCCTAGAGCCGCGCCTAATGACAAGGATCCCGTATCTCCCATAAATACTTTAGCCGGATGGGCATTAAACCATAAGAAGCCAATACAGGCGCCAACCATACTTAAACAGAATATAAATAACTCTCCAGATCCATCAATATATTGAATGTTTAAATAACTGCTAAAATCTACCCTACCTGAAACATAAGCAATTCCGCCAAAAATTAAAGTTGAGATGGCAACCAGTCCTGCAGCCAGACCATCTAAACCATCTGTTAAATTGACTGCATTTGATGTGGCTGTTATTATAAAAACCATAAGAAATGGATAAAGTATGCCAAAGTCAATTATTCCATTGGCTATAAAAGGTAACGATGTTGATGTTCTAACTTCATTGTAAATAATGCTGCTATTCATAAAATAAACTACTATTAAACCTATTGATACTTGGCCAATCAGTTTATATTTTGCAATCAATCCTGATGGAACTTTTTTTATTATTTTCAGGTAATCATCTATAAAACCTATTATAGCCATCCATACCACCACCAATAAAATAATTAAAACCAATTCATTGAATAGTTTTGCCCAAATCATAGTTGGGATTATTGTTGATAAGATTATAACTATTCCACCCATTGTAGGAGTGCCACTTTTCTTTCTATGCGTATCAGGACCTTCATTTCTTATCTCTTCCCCAATTTGCTTTTTATTTAGATATTTAATCACTTTTGGGCCTGCAATAAATGAAATTAGAAGGGCTGTAATTGCAGCTCCAGCCGCTCTAAATGTTATATAGCCAAATATGTTAAAAGCGAACAATGTATCCTTTAAATCATATAGGAAATAATATAACATTATTTAAGCATTTTGATTATTCTTTCCATTTTCATACCTCTAGAACCTTTTATATAAACGACATCTCCATTCCCTAATATTGAATTTAAATATTCTACTATTTCATCAATCGAATCAAATGCTCTTGATTTAGCTTCACCTTTAACATTTTTGATTATTTTTTTTCTGTAATCTCCAATTGAGCATAAAAAATTAATTTTAGTTTTTGAAATGAATTCACCTATTCTTAAATGATGCTGATCTGAAAGATTCCCAAGCTCATACATGTCTCCAATAACAGCAATTTTATTGCCTTTTGAGTTGAAATTATTTAAGAATTCAAGTCCTTTTAAAACTGAATCCAAATTTGCATTGTAGGTGTCATCAATTATCTTGTATTCTTTTTTATTTATAATTTGACATCTTCCTGGAGTGGCCTTTAGCTCTTTTATTTCTAAATGAAGATATTTACTTTTAACATGAAAAGTCTTTGCTACAACATATGATGCAAATACATTGGCAAACATGCTAAACGAGTTCTGTGGCAAAGAAATATGTTCATTGTTAATATAAAAACTTGAATAATTTTTCTTATCATTCATTCTGTAGACATATTCGCATTTTTCATTTGATCCAAACTTTATTTCTTCAGATTCACATTTGATAGCTCTTACATTTTCATCATTATAATTAACAAATGCTGTTCCATCTTTTGGAAGTGAATGGAACAATTCTGACTTTGCCTTAATAACTCCATCTATATCTCCAAAGCTTAAAGTATGGGCTTCTGAAATATTTGTAATTATTCCATATTTAGGCTTTACAATTGAGCAAATATGTCTAATCTCATTGTTATTGCTAGCGCCCATCTCAATAAGTGCAATTTGTATATTTTTTGTCATTGAAAATAGCGACATAGGAACTCCTATGGTACTATTGTAATTTGCTGGAGTTTTAAATGTACTATATGTTGTTGAAAGAAACTTATAAAGAATTTCCTTTGTAGAAGTTTTCCCATTACTTCCTGTAATACCAACGAATTCACAATCAAAATTATTCACCCATGATTTTGAAAAATCATATATAAAATTGTTGGTTGACTCTACTTCTAATAATTTAGAGCTTTTAATTTTATTCTTTTTCAAGTTTGTAACTATTAGTGATGCGCCCCTTTCTAGCGCTTCACATGAAAACTCGTTTCCATCGAAATTTTTCCCTTCTATTCCTATAAAAATATCTCCTTCTCTAATATCTCTAGAGTCAATTGAAATACCATTTATTCTATTTGCTGGTAAAAAATATTTATATTTCTCCATCATTAACTTGGAAAAGAAAATTTTCTCTTTAATTTCTATTCTCATAAAATGTATTTATTATCTCTATATCGTTATGGTAGTTTTTTTTGCCATTTACTAATTGATAATTTTCCCTTCCTTTGCCTAGAATTAATAAAATTGTATCATTGTTCATTTTGCTTAATACAAATTCTATTGCTTCTTTCCTGTTTTTTATAATTTTATGCTTGTTTAGAATAAAGCCAGATTCAATATCACTTATAATTGAATCTAAATTTTCATTTCTAGGATTGTCTGAAGTAGCTATCACTTCACTGGAATATTTTTCTGCTATTATTGCCATTTTAGGTCTTTTGCTGCGATCTCTATCACCTCCGCAACCAAAAATAGTAATTATTTTTCTTCCTCCTCCAACCATCTTCATGGTTGATAGGACATTATCAAATGCATCTGGAGTATGGGCATAGTCAATAAATATCGCCCCATTGTCTACATCTTCTCTTACAAGTTCAAGCCTTCCTGGGGTTCCCTTAAATGTTTTCATACAACTTATTGCGTTTTGGATGTTTACACCCATACTTACAGACGCTGCAATTGCTGCAATTGCATTGCTTAGATTGAAGCTACCTGTAACTGGGCAGAAAAAAATGTACTCTAACCCCTTATAGATTATTTTTGATTCTATACTTCTTACATTCATTACAATATTACGACATGAAAAATCTGCAGATTTTTTTGTTGAATATGTAACCACTCTTGATTCTGTACTTTTGATGACATCTTTTGAATGCTCATCATCTATATTAATTATCGATACTTTGTCTTTGCTCATTTTTTGAAATAGAATCTTTTTTGCATTTAAATAACTTTCTTTGTTTTTATGGAAATCAAGGTGGTCTTCACCTAAGTTAGTAAATATAGCTACATCAAAATTGATATCATCAACACGATTCAGTGATAATGCATGCGATGAGACTTCCATTACAGTGTTAAATATGTTTGAATCTTTCAACGTTTGCAATAGATGGTTTAACTCTAATGCTTCAGGAGTTGTAAATCCAGTAGAAGTCATTCCATGTGGTGTAGTAAATCCTAAAGTTCCAAGTGAACCAGATGGCATTCCATTGTTATTTAAAATGTGACTTAACATGCTTGTTGTAGTGCTCTTACCATTTGTTCCGGTTATTCCAGTAATTGACATTGCATCTGATGGGTCTGAATAATAGTTTTTTGCAATAATTGACATTGCTTTTCTAGTATTATCAACGCTTATTACAGGAATATTGCAATCAGGCGACTTGATGCAATTTGCTATAATAGCAGAAGCTCCTTTTTCAACTGCCTCAGGAATGAATTTATGACCATCATCTCTATAGCCATCAATTGCAATAAAAAGACTTCCATTAGTTACGTTTCTGGAATCATAGCTGATATGCTTCACATCTATATCAGGAATTCTATTAAGTTTACAATCAACACCATTTAATATTTTTTTTAATTTCATTTGAATAACGCTATATCATTATTTTTAATTTGTTCGCTCATAATTATTCTATTATATATTTCTTTAACTATAGGGGCGGCTGAGAAGTTCCCCCAATGAAATCCATAATCAGGGCTATCTACAGAAATAATGCAAACTAACTCGGGATTTTCTATTGGGAAAATAGATGCATATGAACTTATAAATTCTTTTTCAGAATATTTTCCATTAATAATTTTTTGGGCTGTTCCGGTTTTTCCTCCAATGCTATAGTTGCTCATTTTTGAATTTTGTGCACTACCTTTAAGAACTGCAACTTCCATTGCATTTCTAATCTTTTCTGCAGTATTTTTTGAAATAACCTCTCTTCTAATTTCAGGATTAGATCTTGTTTTGATTATTTTTGGGCTTAACATAATACCACCATTAGCAATAGAACAATATGCAACCCCCATCTGCAATAAAGTTGTTGATACCTCTTGCCCGATTGCTACTATTGCGCCAGATTCAGAATTCCACTCTTTATATGGCCTCAATTTCCCTTTTTCAACGTTCGGCAAATCAATTAAAACTTTTGTTCCAATACCAAAGTCTCGACAATATTTATAAAGAGTTCTATCTCCAATTAGATCAATAATTTTTGCAATTCCAATATTACTTGAATGTGCAAAAATATCTTGCACTGAAATCTTTCCATGCTCTTCATGGTCACTTAATATTCTACCACTTTGAAAAGTGTACTTTCCATTCTCACAAAAAATGCTATCATTCATTGTTATAAATTTTTCTTCAATGGCTGCAGCTATTGGTATAATTTTAAAAATAGATCCAGGTTCGTATAGATCTGTCACAACCCTGTTGACATATAGCCTGTCACTAAACGATCCAAATTCATTTGGGTCATAAGAAGGAACAGTTCCCATTGCTAAAATTGAACCAGTCTTTGGATGCATGATGATTCCTGAAGCACTCTTTGCGTTATGTTTTAAAACTCCTTTATTCATTTCCTCAATCAAAATTGATTGATAACTAATATTTAAAGTTAAATGTATATCCTTGCCCTTATCTGCATCCTGCTTTCTTATTAAAGTTTTTTTATTCGATGGAGTTACTTCAAACTCCATCTTGCCCTCACCTCCCTTTAAAACTTTATCATATTGCATTTCAATTCCATACTGTCCTTTGTTTTCTGAATTGACAAAGCCTGTAATATGTGACACAATTTCTTTGTAGGGGTAATATCTTACTATTGATGAGTCACACCAAAGTCCTTCAGTTTCTCCAACTTTTTTTAATACGTTTTTACAATTTCTGAAAACAATATCCTTTTCAAGAAATATTACTTCTCTATTTTGATTTAATTTATTCAGGTAATATTCTTCTTTTTTATTGAATTCCTTTGAAAACATTGATATGATTTTCTTTTGATCGTAGTTTTCTGTTCGAACTTTAAATGAATACTTTCTAATATTTTGAGCTATTTCTTTATTATTTGAGTCAAAAATTGAGCCTCTTTCTCCTATAATTTTTTTTGAAATACTAGTTTTATGCTTATCCCATCCAAATAGAGCTAATTGCTTATAATGCTTATGATTGATAATTTGAATAAAAAAAATATTGCTTAATACAAATGCCCAAATACACATAACTACTAAAATTGTAACTCTTATCTTTCTGTCAAATTTTTTATGCGCATTCATAAAATTAATTCAGAATTACTCTTATTGATTCTGGCTCAGCAACAACCAAATTAAAATGTTTTTCAGCAATTTTTTCGATCCTTTTCCTGCTAATTAAATAATTTATTTCACTTAGATTTACTTTTACTTGACTGCCGTATCCATCAAGTACACCTTCAAGTGAAAAATTTTCATGAACCAATTCTCTACAGTCATTCTTTATTTTTACATATAGAATCAAGGAAAAAAACAGCAGTATAATTGATGAAATGAATATTGCATAATTATGTTCAGACTTATATTTACTTATTGCCATTCCTTACTCCAACTCTTAGCTTTGCAGATCTTGCCCTCTTATTTTTTTTAATTTCTGAGAATTTAGGTTTTATTACTTTTTTAAAAACAGGGTCTATGTATATTGAATTTTTAAAAAAATTTTTAATTAATCTATCTTCAATAGAGTGGAAAGAAATTATTGCCACTCGACCCTTTTCATTTAAATATTTTTCAGCATTTTCCAAAACTTGTGTAATATTTTCCAACTCCTTATTTAAATGTATTCTAAAAGCCTGGAATACTCTTGATAGCGATTTATTGCTATATCCACCAATTGATTGATTTATCGTTTCTGCTAAATCATAAGTTGTATTTATTTTATTTTTTTTTGCCTTTTCCTTGATTTTTTTTGAAATTTTCTTAAAATGCCTCTCCTCTCCAAAGTTTTTAATGATACAAGCAATTTCACTTTCTGTAGATTTATTTATAAAACTCAGTGCATCCACATCTAAGCTTGCATCCATTCTCATATCTATTATACTATCAGTCCTGTATGATAGACCCCTATGGCCTGAATCTACTTGGTAGGAGGATAAACCAAGATCTACGAGCATACCATCAATCTGCTTAATTCCCTGTTTTTGGAGGATGTTAGGAAAGTTGCTAAAGTTGCACTGATAAAGGGTATTTTTTCGGGAATGTTTGAACAGATTGATGTATGTATGTTCAAGAGCATAGGGGTCGATATCAATTCCTATTAGCTTCCCTTTATCATCTATTTCCTTAATTATTGCCTTTGAATGGCCTCCAAAACCAACGGTGCAATCAATATATACACCATTTTTTTTTATAATCAAGTTTTCAATAGTCTCCTTCATCAATACGGGAATGTGAGGAGACTTTTTCAAATCAAAAATCTATTTCATTGCTTAGATCGTCAAAATCACTATCTAGCAGGCTTTCACTATAGCTACTATCTTTTGCATTTAATTCTGTAGGATTCCAAAGTTCAATTTTTTTAATCATCCCAATAATATTTACACTTTTGCTAATAGCTGCATATTCTAATAAATTTTCAGGCAAAGGAATTCTACCTTGGCTGTCATACCTTACATATGCAGCATATCTTACTACAGACCTTACAAAACTTCTATGCCTCTCTTTGATTGAACTGAGCCTGCCAAGCTGATGCTCTAGCCTTGACCACTCTATAGTAGGGTATAAAACTAAGCATTTATCAAAACCCTTTGTTACTACAAATGTTTTGTCATTTGATGAATCTAATGACTTCCTAAATTTTGAGGGAATACTCAATCTTTTTTTTTGATCAATAAGGTTGGCGTATTCACCAGTAAATGATGTTATAGTTCTGCTCATGTATAATTGTCAATTAGGAATTGTTCCCCACTTTACCCCACAATTATATATAATTACCCACATTGAATGCAAGTATTTTTTGAAAATAATTAAATTATCATCACTGAAAAAATATATTTTAACTTATATTATTTGGAGAATGAAATTCTAAAAATGGTCTTTCCTGGCATGGAGCTTACCAGTCTGATCTTTCCACTGTGGAGGGTTTCTATAATTCTTTTAGCCAAACTAAGCCCTATCCCCCATCCTCTATCTTTTGTTGTAAATCCTGGGGAAAAAATTTTTGAATGTAATCTATAGGGAATTCCCACCCCATTATCGATCACCTCTAACTCTAATGATGATTTTGTTTCAGATAAATTGATAACAATTAAACCTTCAGGACCTCTAAGACTGTCCACTGAATTTTTGATAATATTCTCAAATGCCCATGAAAGTAATAACTGATCGCCAAAAATAAAAATATTTGCATCAACTTCGCCCTTAATCTCAATTTTATTGCCAGATGGCAACCTTTTTGACATATATTTCTCTGTTTCCAAAATAATAGATTTAATTAAAACTTTTTCAGAAATGCTTTTTACACCTATTTTTGAAAACCTATCAGATACCATCTGAAGTCTACTTACATCTTCCTTCAAGTTCTTCAACCCAAAAATATATTCTTCAGGATGATTCTCGATGTATTCTACCCAGCCCATAAGAGATGAAAGTGGGGTTCCTATCTGGTGTGCAGTTTCTTTAGCCATCCCTGCATAAATATTATTTCTATCTGAAAGCATACTTTTCATAAAACTCCAAATTATAAATAGCATAAGCAGCAAAAATATTGAAATCTCAATAAAAGGGACCCACCTTATAATTGAGATGACATTATAATCACTATAATGAATTTTATTAGCTAATATACCTTTATAATAAATCTCTTTAGGCTTAAACTCTTGATCCATGCCATATAGAGTTTGTGCATAAAAATTATGGTCAACATTCAAGCAATCTATACCTTCCATATTTAAAATTGCATAGCATTCATCTGTAGAGGTTGTAATTATTATGGGGAAATCTAATGAGGGAATCAAGGTGTCTATTGCATACTGTCTAACATCATCTCTGTCTTCATTAAGAGCTATTGTAAACAGACTTGCAAATTTGTCAATTCTGTTCTTTGTAATTTCTTTTATCTCTAGTACTATAGAATGATTTATATAGAATAGAGAAAATAAAGCCACAGGTATAACTACAAATAAAAATCCTGTGTATTTACCTTTATTAAGAATCATTTTTTTTATAAAAAACCTTTATCAAAAAAAAACCAAATATCAGATAAAATATTATATTGGACATCATCAATCCTAACTTTAGATCTAAAGGAGAAAATTCAAGAACTAAGGTATATGAACCCTTGGGGGCCATGAAACCTCTAAGCATATTATTAACTAATAAAATTTCAATACTTGGATGGCTAGTAACAGTCCAACCTTTTGGATAAAAAACTTCACTTAGTACAAGAAAGTTTTCTTTTTCAGCCTCTACTGAAATTTCAATCCTATTGGGAGCCCAAGACTTTATTTTTGCCGTACTTCTATCTTCATCCTCCCTTATTTTAGATATATTGCTATATACGACATCGTATGGATCATATTCATGAAACTCTTTTTCAGGGTGAAAGTAAATTTTTTCATCAATCAAATTACGCTCAATTCTTTCAACTTTTTTGGGGAAATAAATCCGATTAGAAAACCCCTTGAATTTATACAAATAATTTCCAGTCCTTTTATCAAAAATAACAAATTCTAAACTCTCGCTTGAAGATGGTGTTTTTTTTAAAATATATTTAACATTTAACATTTTCAAAAGCCCTGAAAAATACTTTAAGCCTTGGTCAAATTGACCATTAGACTCAAGTGCTTGCATCCATTGAACATTTCTCTCAACATTTGAGGTAACACTAAGCTTTGCAGGGTGGTAACCACCTATTGACTCCAACTCAAATGCAGCAAGGAAATTTGGGATCTTATTAGATAACTGTAAAATTCTAAATTTAGAACTATCTTTTTTAAGATATTTTATTATTTTATTTTCTTTAAAAACTCTATCAATACTATTTTGAGAAACTAATGAACTAGACCTCAAAGATGATCTGCTTGGATAGATAATCATATAGTTTATTCTATATAGATCTACAACAGTAAGTAGAATAATCGAAATTGAAAAAATTTTAATACTGATAAACTTTTTTACAGCAAAAATAATTGAGATCAAAGAAATAGATATTATAGATGATAAAAAAATAACATCATTAAAAATCATATTCTTTACAACTTCAGATCCCTGATAATTAAAATAAAGGCCAAAAAGAGTACATATTGCTATTAAAGAAATAATCAAATACAAGTTTAATTTATTAAACCTATCAAAGAAGTAGTCACCTAATTTACCTATCCAGTCAACCAAATCCTTCAACCCTAAAGATGCCAATATCAGCAATGAAAAATTAAGCAGTAATACTATCATAACTGGCACTCGAAGCTTATTAAAGTAAGGTAGCCACGAATAAAAAAATGAATAAAATGAAATAAAATTCTTACCTAGAGAAAGGAGAAATGAAAGAATACAAATAGTTAATAGAAAATACTTAAGCTTATTTCCTTTTGAGCTGAATATTGAATAAATAGCCAGCAATAGAACTAAAATTCCTGAATAGTTGGGGTAGTCAGTAAATGGCATGCCTCCAGAATATAATTGACCTCCAAAGCCATAAAAAGAAGGAAGTATAAATGTTATATATTCAAAAACTGTCATTGACCAATTAGTCGCGTAGTCAATTCCAGCACCGCCAAGCTGCGATGACCTAATTGAAAAAGGAGTATAATTGAGGACTGGTAAATAGATTGATAAAGACATCAAAAATCCAACTACAAAGGATGCAAGGAAACCAAAAAAAAATTTAGATTTCCTATCTTTTGAAAATATAAATTCAAAAACTACGTAAAGCCCTATAAAGCACCAAGTATAGTAAGCTATTTGAATGTGAGCTCTAAGAAGTTGCAATCCAACAAACATACTTATAGTAAAAAGATTGCTAAATGAAGTTTTTTCTTTAAATCTTATAATGGACCAAAATATCCAAGGAATGTAAACTGATGACATCAACTGACTTCCATGTCCATGAACACCCATAACATGCAAGTATGGCAATAAGACAAAACAAGAAGCTGAAAATAATGCAATGTATTTACTCATTTTTAACTTTCGAGAAAGGACAACGCACCCAATCATTCCAAAAAATAAATGGAATATCAAATTCCAAAACTCAGGAACACCAAGCTTATTAATATACTCAAATACTAAATTAGGAAAGTATAGCCTAGAAAGATCATTAAATGCATGGACAGAAGGCATTCCACTAAAAATCCAAGGCAACCAAATCGGTCTATCTGAAAATCTTGCCTCTGATGATTCAATCCCTTTCAATAAAGACAAAGGATTTAAGTAGTCCCCCGATGCAAAGATAAATGACCCATCTAAAACCTCCCCATAAAGAAGAGCAAAAATAAGACCTATAAAAAAAATGAAAGCTATATAAAACTTACTATCTTTCATTGAACTTCTCCTTTATTGCTTGAATTGTAGATTTTATCACATCTTTTTCCTCATTCTCAAAGCCAATCAAATATACTATAAATATAAAAACTATGCTGACAACCATAGCAAGGAAAAGAACACTTGCAAATCCATCAACAAGGCTAACAATTGAGCTGTAATATATAATTCCAAAAGTTAATGACCCTGCAATTATAGGCTTAAAATTATGGAAGTTAAATGGGAACAAATTATTTAAATATATATTCTCAACTAATCTTAAAACTCCAATTGAGAGCAAGGCACATAAAGTTCCTATTGCAGCACCTTCTAATCCTATTTTTGGAATAAGTATAAAGTTTATAGCAATATTAAGAATTATAGCAAAAATAATATTGTACAAGTTAATTTTAGAGTATCCTGTCATAACAAGTGCGCTACCACCCAAACCGAATAAAGCCTGAATGAATGCAGAAAAAACAAGTATAGAAAAAGCTGATTTAGTTTGACTGAATTCTGGCCCAAAGATAAGCATTATTTTTTCTGGAACTAGTAAGAATAAAATTACAACAGGTATTGTTATAATCAATATCCATCTTGTTACCAATTTAAAATAATAGTTCATTGTTGAAAAATCCTTCTTAGCATGTAATTCTGATATTATGGGGCTAAATATACTTGCAAAAGAAATAAATATTACTCTTATTAGCCCGCTTGTTCTAGCTGCGGGGTGATAAAGACCAACTTCTGTAACATCCAAAAAAGCTCCTATCATTATAATATCAATCCAATGTAACAAAGTTGAAATCACAGCAGCAAACATAATGGGAATAGAAAATGAAACAAGGGTGTAGTCCATTGAAGACTTGATGATATTTATAGGACTAATGTCAAATTTTTTAAATAAAACAATTCCAATTGCTACGAAAGCTGAGACCATTGTTATTAATGGAGAGAACAAAATAGCAAACTTATAGTTTAAGATCAATCCCAAGAAAATAAAAAATGTCAATAAAAACGATGAGTTTAAAACCTCTGTAACTAAAATTTTATATCTTAATGTTTTATAGCCTTGAGTTGAATTAGCCATTATAGACATCAGAGAAGCAAAAGGAAGAGAAAGTGCGTAGCATTTCAATATTAGAACTAAATAAGGATCAACTTCATTGAAAAAATGAACTGCCAACCAATCAG
>MDTB01133233.1_pt1 | contig 23795 bp, 16 predicted proteins | sample 811161 | NCBI WGS metagenome assembly MDTB01 (sample SAMN05326650, study PRJNA326480) | marine metagenome | isolation source: seawater | place: Mediterranean Sea | collected 2009
AGCTGCACGCTGACCTGCTTGTGCGATATTGGCTTGCTGTCCATTCGCCCTTATCTCTCGGACTCGAACCTCTTTCCCTTGTGGTAATAGATGCAACTTATCATGCACGTTCACTTTACCTGCTGATGCTGTACCTGTTACCACTAAACCTGTGCCTTTTACACTGAAACTCCGGTCGATGGAAAGCCTGAAATCACCAGCCACGCATCGTTTTCGAAGTGAATTTGAGAGTTCATTCAAGTGCTCTTTTAAATCAGCTATGCCAATATCGTAGGAATTTGATACTTCAAAAATTGGAGGGTTCGTCCAGCGTCGAGTCTCTAAAAGACTTAATATTGAATTTTTCACATCATGAACCTTTTCCTCATTCACCTTATCAATTTTACTGACTACGATCGTGAGTTGATTTATAGCCAGTATATCGACAACATCGATGTGTTCGATTGTTTGAGGTTGCGGTCCATCTGCCGCTGAAATCACCAATAGACCTACATCAATACTATTTACGCCAGAGATCATGGTATTGATGAAACGTTGGTGACCAGGCACATCTATGAAGCCAATCGAGGAGTCAGAAGAATCAGGGGGGAAGGCGTACCCGAGATTGATCGAAAGGCCTCGCTGAATTTCTTCAGCAAGTGTGTCGGTTTCGATACCGGTGAGTTGGCGTATCAGCGAGGTTTTCCCGTGGTCAACATGCCCGGCCGTAGCAACGATCAAAGCTTTAACTCCTTGAGCTGGGCCGTAAATTCTGGCTGCTCGTTCAGCTCTAAACAACGCAGATCTAGCCATAAGGCGTGATTATTCAGGCGCCCTAATATTGGCCTTGGTAATTGTCTAAACTGTTTCATTAAAGAACGGATCTCCGATTCTTTATCAGATACAGGACGAATCCTAATTGCAATACTCGGTAACTTTGCTACCGGTAATGTCCCACTCCCGATCTGGCTGTTGGTTTTTTCAATAGTGCTATCAAATTTTTCTCCCAATGTTGAGGCGAGGATCGGTAACAGGTCTTTCGCTTGTTGATTAATTTCACGAGGCTTTCGTGTAAGCAATCGCAAAGTGGGTAGTTGATCCGTAAGTGTTTCGGGATTTTTATAAAGTTTGAGGGTTTCAGAGAGTGCGGCTAAGGACATTTTGTCCATCCTAAGAGCGCGTTTCAGGGGATTTATTTTAAGTTTTTCGATCAGGTCTGCTCTTCCAGCAATGAGGCCAGCTTGCGGGCCCCCGAGTAATTTATCTCCGCTAAAAGTGACTAAATCGGCACCGGTTTTTATGACTTCCTGTACGGTTGGCTCATCAGGTAGCCCGAGACTTGCAAAATCCACTAGATTCCCGCTGCCCAAGTCAATTACGAGGGGGATTTCACATCTTCTTGCTACTGAAACTAAATCGGGCTCTGGCACGCTCGAGGTGAATCCGTGTATTCTATAGTTGCTTGTATGGACCTTCATTATCAGAGCTGTATCGTCCGAAATAGCCTTCTGATAATCTTCGACATGGGTACGATTGGTAGTGCCTATTTCGGTCAAGTTGCATCCCGCGCGTTCCATTATTTCTGGAACGCGAAAAGACCCGCCAATCTCGACTAATTCACCTCTTGAAACAGGCACCTTTTTCCCCAGCGCGAGGCTGTTTAATACCAATATCATCGCAGCGGCATTGTTGTTGACTACGGTGGCAGCCTCTGCACCAGTTATTTTACATAGCAGCCTTTCAACGTGGGATTCTCTGTTGCCCCTCGAGCCAGTTTCGAGATCAAACTCTAGTGTGCTTGCGCTGCTAGTCACCCGATTAATCGCTCTGATGGCTTCCTTCGAGAGTGTAGCTCGCCCTAAGTTGGTGTGAAGAACAGTACCAGTCAAATTGAAAACTGGAATCAACGTATTGCGATTCTCCAGGTCTAGCGCTTTAACAATGGAACATTTGATGTTATCGATAGAGACATCAGGTTTGCCGCCCGACATAATTTCAATGCGCAAATCATTTAGATGATCTCGCAAGGAATGAACCACTTGTGTATGTCCCCAAGTCCTAATTGCCTCCGGCAAAGCAGAAAGCAATTTATCGATGGATGGAAGAGCCCGCAAATCCTGGGGTTCGTAATCTTTCATATTTTTTTTAAAGTCCTCTATCATCTCGACATTTTTTCATTTATCAAGACGTTATCCTGTCGAAGGTGGTCTATTCCTTTTTTTATTAAAAAATGAGACATTCTTTGGTCATCCCATCTTACTGGAGACTATGCATGTTGAAACTTCATTTTGCACCAAACTCTCGGGCTAGTCGCACAATGTGGTTGTTAGAGGAGCTAGGACTGCAGTATGAGCTCAATAAAATGAATTTCGACCCAAAAGATTTGAAGTCTGATGAGCATAGAGCCAGACATCCATTGGGCCGAGTCCCCGTGCTTGAGGATGGGGATACCAGTATATTTGAGTCAGGGGCAATTGCAGACTATATTTTGGAGTGTCATAAGAATGGCGGCCTAAAGCCAGCACCCGAAAATCAAAATTTTGCCGAGTATCTACAGTGGTTCCACTATTGTGAGGGTATGGTGATGCCTCCAGTGAATACAATAGTGGTTCATACACTTTTACTGCCTCCTGATCGCAGAGATAAGACAGTGCTTCGTCAGGCTGAACATTTACTGGTGAAGGCTTGGGCACCAGTTGAAGAGAGTATTGAAGGCAGAGATTATTTGATTGGTAATTTTTCGGCGGCGGATACCATGCTTGGGCATGCCTGCATTATGTCCCAGCGCTTGGGTATTGTTACGGAGGACCTTTATCCAAATTTGAGTTCCTATGTAGCAAGATTACTCACACGTCCAGCGTGTAAACTGGCGTTCTCTGCCTAAATTTACATAATGGCTATGGAACCCTTGAGAGCCCCCGAAAAAAAAATTGAGTCAGTGGACGTGCTCATCTTGGGTGCCGGTCTGTCTGGTATTGGTAACGCCTGTCAATTGCGACGAAATTGTCCAGAAAAAAAAATTGCTATTTTGGAAGCTCGAACTGTAATAGGCGGCACCTGGGATTTGTTCCGATACCCGGGGGTGCGCTCAGATAGCGATATGTATACCTATAGTTATGGATTCAAACCATGGAGTGGTCGTTCAGCGATCGCCAGTGCTGATGCTATCCTGAGTTACATACGTGGAGTTGCTAGAGAATATAATTTAGAGCAATACATTCGCTACCAACATAAGGTAGTAGCTGCCAAATGGTCTCCTGAAACAAGTAATTGGGTGGTAGATGTCCATCGGGTCGATACTGGCGATTACATAAGTATCAGTTGCAACTTCATTCTCAGCTGTTGTGGATACTATGACTATGAACGAGGGCATATCCCTGACTTCGATGGGCTGACTGACTTCGAGGGGACTATTGTTCATCCGCAGCACTGGCCCAGCAAATTGGATTACCACGAGAAGCGGGTTGTCGTGGTAGGCAGCGGAGCTACTGCTATTACCCTGGTCCCAACGATGGCTGCAGATACGTCTCATATGGTCATGCTTCAGCGCTCGCCAACATATATCGCTAACGTGCCCGCCAAAGATCCGTGGTCGACTTTGCTCAATAAATGGGCTCCAAAATGTTTGACTTTTCGTTTGCTTCGATGGAAAAAAATCTTTATGCAGCGTTATGTTTATCGGCTGTCGCGGATAAATCCTGGGGGACTGCGGCGGTTTTTGGTGGCTCAAGTTAGAAAGGAGCTTGGGCCAGATTATGACGTAAACACTCATTTCAAACCAAAATATAACCCGTGGGATCAGCGATTATGTGCGGCGCTAGATGGGGATATATTTCAGTCTATACGCGACGGCAACACAGAGGTTGTTACAGACCATATAGAAAAATTCGACAAGAATGGGATTATTTTGAAATCAGGTGGACGACTAGACGCAGACATTGTGATTTTAGCCACTGGCCTCAAGTTGCAATTCGCGGGTGGAGTGCCTTACTCCGTTGGGAAGGGGGAGATTGATCTCAGCCAAAAATATGTCTATCGAGGGATGATGCTCTCGAATGTTCCAAATCTAGCTTTTACTGTTGGTTATACCAATTCATCGTGGACTCTGAAAACCGATTTGACCGGTAAATTCGTGTGTGGATTGCTTAAAAAAATGATGCGCGAGGGCCACAACACTGTCACCCCTGTGATTAAAGGAGATGTGGGTCAGAAGCCCTTATTAGATTTGACGGCCGGATATGTGTTGCGCGCTAATCAAAGCCTCCCAAAAAGCGGTACTCGAGGGCCTTGGCGAAATTATGAAGACTACATTAAAGATTTCATTGCACTGCGTTGGAATCTTCGAAAATACGATGAGCTAGAGTTCGACTGATGCGTAACGCGAAACCAGAGACTGGCTCTGACTACTGGCGAGAAGAACACTGGCGTGAACGGAACCTTCTATGCTCTGAGGGATAAACGTAAGGTACGCTTAAAGCAAGTATTTCTCTAGGACATTTCCGCACTTTTTGATTGCATTAAGAATCTTCCAAATTCGCAATCTTCGTGATGCTCTGGCGGTTTTTCTCTTTCAAGTAGTTCCTTGGCGGTAAAGATAGCACCTTCAACCCAATTGTCTGATCCAACGAAAGGGATAACTGCAACATTAAATTTCATCCAAGCTGTATCTGTGTTCCTCTCGTCAAGCATTCCCGTGATGCCAAGATGTTGGCCGTCAACGTACACGAAATATCCGGTGTCAGAGACAGAGAAGCCCTTGCGGCGCGCGATCCACTGATACATCTCCATCTGTCGTCGATAACTCGCCTTATAATCAGGTTGTCTCGGGTCGGATGGTGGTGCGATAAAATTTTCGTCCAAAGCTTTTGGAGTCTGAGACATTTGAGCTGTACTTTTGTAGTCAACAATGTGCAGTTCCCCAGTGCTTATGTTTTCCCAAATATCATCGACTCCACCACCAAAAAGAATGTTTGTTTCTTCGTGCAAAGTGTTGAAGTGCCTCGAGTCTGAGCCAAATTGCATTGAACTCCCCCATTTTTCAATGTCGTCGTGCTGAAAGGGCCTGAGGTGGCTTAATCCGGCATCGGACATTAAAGGATGGGCCTCAATTCCTCTAAACTGATCAAAGTCTCTTTTGAGCAAGGTGTCTGTATTAGTGTTCAATAAGAAACCAGGAATGGAGGGGAACTTTACCCCTTTTACTCTATCTAACCAGAAACAAGCCTCACATTTTATGAGATTCTCAATCTTTCCTCTCGATAGCTCGTAAGGCTCGGATTGTCCGGGTTTGTATGTCCCACGATGTCTTGCCATCGGCTCAGCTTTCACCCAGTAGAGTAGCCCCTAATCCTAACTTACAATTTGCAGAACCTCCAGACCAGTGAAAGAACCTTCGCAAACTAAATTTAACCTAATCGGGATACCAGCTCTTTCCGACCATTACTCCAGGTGTCAAATCTATCTTTTATAGAGCTCCTCCATCATCTGATCGATGGTAAATGATGCGGGGCGTTGCCGTGGGGGGTAGACCTTGAGGGTTTCCAAAAATCTTTGAAGTTCTATTCTTGCGATCCCAATTCTGGGAGGGGCGACACGCACCCACCACTCATTGTAAGTGTTAGAATTTAAATCCGCTCTCTCGAAGGGATCTCGTCGTAAGTGAAAGACTTTGGGAATCCTTAATATTTCGAATTGTTCCCGCCAAACATCAAATTCTTTTGCTCTTTGCTCGGCGTAAACAACCTTCCAATCACCCACACGCATTGCGGTAAGCAAACCATCATCACTCCAATAATAGAAGCTATTTCGCGGCCCCTGGTCAATTTCTCCCAATAAATAAGGCAGAAAATCAAAACCATCGAGGTGATTATGATATTCGCGGCCATTAACTGTGACACCAGTTTTTAATTCTTCGCTGATCATAGGTCGCCCAGCGGCGGACATGAGAGTTGGCACCCAATCCTCATGAGACATCATGTCGTTTAGCACCTTTCCTGCCGGAACTTTTTCTGGCCATCGGAGTATTGCTGGGACTCTAAAGCCTCCCTCCCAATTGGTATTTTTTTCGCTCCGAAAGGGGGTGATGGCGGCATCGGGCCATGTATTAAAGTGTGGGCCGTTATCGGTACTATATATAACTATTGTGTTGTCAGTAAGCTTCAAGTCATCGAGTTGATCCAGAAATTGACCCACTAACTTATCGTGTCCCACCATAGCATCGTTATAAGCTCCCTGTCCGGAGAGACCCTTTTCTTGCTCCGGTGTATGTGTATAAAAGTGCATTCTGGTGGAGTTAAACCAGACAAAGAACGGCTTGTCTTCGGCGGCAGCACGTCTAATAAACTGCTGGGCACCATCGAGGAATTCGAGATCTATAGTTTCCATGCGTTTTGCAGTCAGCGGCCCGGTATCGAGAATACGGCCATCTGAAAAGCTTTTCACAACGCCTCGAGGTCCGAAGTGAGCTTTAAAAGCTGGGTCTTTTGGATAGTCTGGGTGCTCTGGTTCTTCCTCGGCGTTTAAGTGATACAGATTTCCAAAAAATTCATCAAATCCGTGCTCAGTTGGAAGAAATTCATCGCGATCTCCAAGATGATTTTTCCCAAATTGCCCGGTGACGTAACCCTGCTCCTTGAGAAGAGTGGCCAGTGTCACATCCTCTGCACGAATTCCAATATCAGCGCCAGGAATACCTACCTTGGTCAGGCCGGTACGAATAGGAGATTGGCCTGTGATAAAGGCTGATCGTCCAGCCGTACAACTTTGTTGCCCATAGTAGTCTGTAAATTTGATTCCTTCATTAGCGAGGCGATCTATGTTTGGCGTTTCATATCCCATCATCCCCATGTTATTGGTGGAGAGATTCCAAAATCCAATATCATCACCCCATATCACTAGGATATTTGGTCTTTCAAAGGCAAATAAATTGCTGTTCCAAGCTAGTAGGAGTGTAAAGCTTAACTGCCAATGAATGCGGGTCATGCTGGGTCCTCTTAATGTGTTTTTTTCAGGTGTGGTCCTGCACTTGCGAATAACTTCAAAGTGGCTTGAGAAACCCTCATTTTTTGCGATTGGATCTGAGAACCTGTCTCAAAATTAAGCGAAGCAACTTATACAGTTTGACTTACCCAGTCCACATTTAAGTGCATCAAGTCAATAAGATCTTCCCAGCCGCTGTTAATATTCTGGCATCTGGTGAAACTTTTTCCACCGACAAATAAGAGTAAGGGGTATCATTTATGGTCTGGTTTATGCTTGAGTCCTCAACTTTATCCAGAGCCCGTCAATTTGTGGATTTTAGCTAGCCCCATGTGGAAATACAGAGAGAAATGTAATTACTACGGTGTTTAAAAAATTCAGGACGTGCTCTTAGAGCACTGAAAGTACTTGATGGGGCTATTGAGGTTTCAAATCATATTGAAGCATGCACTCTTCAGGATTTTAATAGCCCTTTAACTTATTCTGACGAGATTTTTTTTCAGAACTCTTGAAACGAAACCTCCTCGACCTTACATTGCCAGAACACAGGGAGGTATCACCTGAATTAAGAAGCGATAGATCATAGTTATGGAACCCAAAATAAGAAAGAAAGGTGGTGTAAAAAATAGTGTTTCAGGCTTGGAAGTTACGTCAAGCAACAATAGAGGGGAATTTTCTCCATGATTAGAGCGAAAGATCTGACTCGTCGTTATGGCGATTTCAGTGCTGTAGATAGTGTGAGTTTTTCAGTCGGGCGGGGAGAAATAGTCGGTCTCCTCGGACACAACGGCGCAGGAAAGACAACCGTCATGAAGATGCTCACTGGATTTCTAGAACCCACGGGTGGCCAGATTTACGTGGACGAACTTACCATGGGAATTAACACGAAGCAAATTCAAGGACGGATCGGTTACCTGCCAGAAAACGCACCGGCTTGGCCGGAAATGTCAGTAATCGATTTTTTGGAGTTCAAAGCTGGTCTCCAAGGAATAGCGGAAATAGACCGGTCAGCCGCGGTCGTAAATGCCATTAGGCAGACCTCCTTACAAGAAAAGGCTACAGCTTCCATTCAAACCCTGTCGAGGGGTTATTGCCAGAGGGTCGGTGTTGCTCAAGCCATCCTACATGAACCAGACATAGTGATTCTCGATGAGCCCACTAATGGGTTGGACCCCACGCAAATTCGTCAGATGCGTGACTTAATTAATGATCTATCGAGGAAAGCTACGGTCATTTTGTCAACTCATATCCTTCAGGAAGTACAAGCCGTTTGCGAACGAGTGCTGATCATGCGTTCAGGTGAGTTAGTCGTAGATTCGTCTATCGCTGAGTTGCGGAAAGACGGCGCCATAATGGTTTCTGTTGCTGGAGATGCGATCAATATTTTGTCTGCGATTGAAGGTGTAGCACAAGTGGATGATCTCGGTGCAATATCAGACCGACGTCGGTATCGACTTCACGCTAAACACGTTACCGCACCAAAAATTGCTACGGCGGTCATCAATGCTGGGCTTCCTCTGTATGAGATTGCAGTGGAGCGACAAAATCTTGAGAGTGTTTTTGCTGAGATTAATGGAGATCCTGCTCATGTCTAAGTGGCTCTCAGAAATACGACTTGTTGCTGGAAAAGAGTTCAAGGGGTTTTTCTCGACACCTGCGGCGTATTTGTTTTTAGGTGGTTTCCTTGCCTCGATACTTTTCGCTGTTTTTTGGGTCGAAGCTTTTTTTGCTCGGAATATTGCTGATGCACGTCCGCTTTTCCAATGGCTACCCTTACTAATGATTTTCTTGGTGGCCGCGCTTACCATGCGGACATGGTCAGAGGAGCGCAGAAGCGGAACGCTTGAGAGCCTGCTAACTGCACCAATAAGCCCGTTGCAACTGGTTTTAGGAAAGTTCACGGCCTCATTTTGGCTTATTTCGCTGGCTTTGCTTCTCACCCTGCCGTTGCCGGTCACTATCTCATTTATGGGCCATCTTGATTGGGGTCCAGTGATCGGTGGCTACATTGCTACTCTTTTCCTCTCAGCTGCCTACATTTCCATCGGTCAATACATGAGCGGGCGAACAGATAATCCGATTGTAGCGTTGATCATGACTACGATAGTTTGTGCTTTTTTGTACCTCGTGGGCTCCGATACGCTAACCAATCTGTTCGGTTATCGAGCAGGTGAATTTTTCGGGCTTATCGGGACTGGGACTCGTTTTGAATCGATAACTCGAGGTGTCTTGGACTTTCGTGATCTTTACTATTATGCGTCGATAGTTGGAGTTTTCCTCTCACTTAATTTGCTCTCACTGGAGAAGCTACGCTGGGCAGGCAACCCTAATAATAAAGTTCACCGACTTTGGCATTTAGGGATAATATTAGCGACGGCGAATTTAATTGCTGCCAATTTATGGTTACATCATCTTGGCTGGATACGGGTTGACATCACCGCTGAGCAGCGCTTCACATTATCAGCGGCTACCGAACAACAATTGGACGAGCTTCAAGAGCCGCTGGTCATTACTGGCTACTTTTCCGAAAAAACGCATCCGTTGCTGCAGCCTTTGATCCCAAGCCTCACAGACTTATTAGAGGAATATTCCACAGTCGGTGGTAATAGGGTTCGAGTGGAATTCGTTGATCCGACCAAGGACAGGGAGGCTGAAGAGGCTGCTGCGACTCTGTATGATCTTCGCCCTGTACCATTTCAGACCGCGGACCGGTATCAATCTGCTGTAGTAAGTTCGTATTTCGATTTAGTCGTGGCTTATGGGGATCAATACGAGAAACTAGGCTTTCGTGATCTTATAGAAGTGAAAGCGCGTGGAGAGGGTGATGTAAGAGTTGTTTTGAAAAACCCCGAATACTCAATTACCAGAGTCATAAAAAAAGTGGCGGCTAATTATCGGTCGGGTGCTGATTCAATTTCTCAGTTAAAGTCTCCAATCTCGATAAAAGCTTACGTGTCGCAAAACGAAGTTTTACCTCCAATCCTAATAGATATTAAGGAAGCTCTACTGCAGACTTTAACCGAACTTCAAAGTCAGTCTGCCGGAAAGGTAACCTACGAATTTGTTGATCCGAATATCGATGACGGGGCATTAGCAAAAGAACTTGAAGAGCGTTTCGGGTTTGGTCCTCAGGTTGCAAGTCTTTTGGATCCTCGACCATTTTGGTTCTATGTTGTGATTGAATCAGCTAAAGGAGCTTTCCAAGTGCCCTTGCCTCAGACGTTGGATGCACCGTCGATCAAACGTGCTGTTGACTCTGCGATTATGCGGTTGACGCCTGGCGCATTAAAGACAGTCGCGCTGATGAAGCCAGAGGCTTTCGGACCCCAGGCCCAACAATATAGGTATCTGGCTGACATTCTGGGACAAAACGTTCTAGTGATTGAGACCCAAGTGGAAGATGGTTATGTAATGACTGAGTCAGATCTACTGCTACTGATGGCACCGTCGAAAATTACTGACCTACAGAAGTTTGCGGTGGATCAGTTTCTGATGCAGGGCGGCAGTGTGGTGGTGATAACTTCACCATTTAATATTGAAGTGGCTTCCACGTTGAGTGCTAAATCTCATGAGTCAGGACTTGCCGATTGGTTGTTTCACCATGGGATATCGATTGGTGACTCGTTAGTCCTAGATCCTTATAACGCAGCGTTACCGGTACCAGTGGAGCGCTACATTGGTGGAATTGCGGTACAAGAATATCGCATGCTACCTTATCCTCACTTTCCGGACCTTAGAGGCGAAGGATTGAATGCGAGTAATCCAATAACCTCTGCCCTTGATCAATTAACCTTAAATTGGGCTTCCCCAATTTCGATTGATTTTGACATCAATGACGACCGCGAAGTAACACAGTTGTTGACGAGCTCTCCTGAAAGTTGGATTACGGAAAATACTGACCTGATACCAAACTATGAATCTTTCCCTGAAAATGGATTTGTAGCATCGGAAGATCGAAATGTGCACGTTCTTGCCATAGCTCTTCAGGGTCGTTTCGAGTCTTTTTACAAAGATATGGAACCCCCTCCACTGCCGGCTGATGATGAGCCAAGAGACGAAGATGGAGAAGGCGAATCAAATGATGTGACGGAGCGCGACATACGTATTTCAGGGGTTATCGAGCGGTCCCCGGATTCCGCTAAATTAGTGGTGATAGCCAGCAATAGCTTTGCGACTGACACCGCAATTGACCTTGCTTCTCAGGGTGTGGGGACATTTTATACGAAGCCATTAGATTTTATTCAAAATACCGTTGATTGGTCACTCGAGGATAGTGCGCTACTTCAACTTCGTGGTCGTACAGAGCTTGCAAGAACCTTGTATCCAATGACAGAAAGGACTAGAAGAATGTGGGAGTGGATTAATTATGCCTCCATCTTCGCGGGGCTCATGATTGTGTTGGTATGGCGTCGCCGCTCAGATTCCGCTGACTTACACCGGCATAATGAGATTTTAGCGGAGGTATAAAGCGTGAATAAGAGAATAAAGACGCTGACGATACTTTTTTTTGCACAGCTTACTTTAATTTTTGGATTGAATATTTCTGAATGGAATGGAAACGCCAAAAGAGAACCGGGTCTGCTTCTTGAGGCGGTAACACTTGAAGTCGACGAGTTTACCCTGCGAGGAAGCAAGAATGAAAAGATCCATTTGGTAAAGAAGGATAATAATTGGTTAATAAAAGAGCCACTGGAATTTCCAGCAGACAGTGACCGGGTGCAGCGTTTTCTTGGATTGCTTGCTGGCCTTGAGGTAGATATGCCGATTGCCGATAGCAATGATTCTCGAAAACGTTTTAGAGTTAGTGCAGATGATTTTGAGCGTCGAATATCCTTATCCTCAGAAGGAGAAAAACTAGTTGAGCTCTTCTTGGGTACATCTCCAGGAATGCGCCGCATACATGCAAGACTAGCTGACAGTGATGATATCTATGCGATTCCAATGGCCGCATATGACGCACCCATTATTGCCCAGAGCTGGGAGGACAAATCAATACTTAGTGTTTCGGAAGACTCCATTTTTTCATTCGAAATTGACGGTTTTACTTTTCTGAAGTCAGAAGTGGACGACACAGATGTAAAACCCAAGGCCTCTTGGATCTCTAATGGCTTTGCGGATGACAAAGATCTTAACGAAGAAGCAATCCAAGAGTTTATAAGTTTGATTGCCAAGCTTACTTTTGACGAGGTCGTTTTTGATGAAAAAAAACATGATCTGGAAGAATCAGCCTTTAAAGTGACAGTTTTGATAGAAGGTGGTCAGAAAAGAGAATATCAATTTTTCGGGGCGGAGAATGAGGGTTACTCCGTCTCTGTGTCAACACGCCCTGAGCGCTTTAAACTAACCAGCTATCAGGCTGCACCAATTTTTGACGCTTATAAGCAAAAAAACTTCGTTTCGACGGTACCTGAACCTGACAAATAAGGTTTGAACGCCAAAATCTTGGTGGAGTCAACAAATAACTTGCTAAACAGATCTGCATGCAGCCAGTTTAAGTGTGGTTTAAAGCTGAAGGGACAATTTATTTATTAGGTCTAAAAAATAGAAAGACTCAGCGGCCAAAAAACCGCCTAGATCCGCGCATTTAAGGTCAACTAAAGGACCACCAAGCGATAGTATTCCTCTCAAGAATTAGAGGGTAGATGGAAATAAATCAAGAGATGGTTCGTGGAGACGTTTAAGTCAAATTGAGCTAATCTCATAAAGATAATCCTTGTGCTAGAGGTAATATGTTCCAGGTGAATAGTTCTGACCGCAAAATTTGGTACTAGTTCTATGGGCATCTCTGACCCAACTTCAACTCCGGGTGTTCGGAGTGTCATCAGAACGATGACACCATACCAACCCGGCAAGTTTGCTGAGGATGTCGAAAGTGAACTCGAAATTAATGAATTTATTAAGCTTGCTTCTAATGAGAATCCTTATGGGCCTTATCCTCGGAGCATAGAGAGTATGCAACGCGAGTTGCTCAACTTAAATCAGTATCCTAACTCAAGTTTTAAAAGGTTGCGCAGTGCCCTAGGGCACCTCCACCAAGTATCTCCAAACTGCATTTGCCTATCTCATGGTGCTGAAGGAATGCTTCAGACTATCGGGAAATGTTTTATTGAAAGGGGTGATGAAGTGATTGTCCCGTACGTAACTTACGGCCTCTATACTGATATTACTAAAGTGATGGGCGGAAGGGTTATCGAAGCAACGATGAAATCTGATGCTATCGATCTTAATGCAATTCAGGAGCTATTGGGTCCGAAAACTAAATTAGTTTGGTTAGCTAATCCCAACAATCCTACCGGTACCATTGTGAACAGGGCTGCATTTTTAGATCTTCTCGATGCTATGCCGAAAAACGCTTGGATAGTGCTTGACGAAGCATATGCGGAGTTCGCGGATGAAGCCCTTTTACCTGATCGTGCGGCGCTGATTACCGAAGGACGGAGAATAATTTCAGTGCGCACATTTTCAAAAGCCTATGGGCTAGCGGGTGCTCGCTTAGGTTACGCCATTGCTTCGGAGGAGATGGTAACGATTCTTGATACAGTTAGTGAGCCCTTCAATGCCAATCGCGTCGCCTTGGCTGGCGGATTAGCAGCAATACAGGAGGACGACTATGCCTATCAAGCCGCGGTTGGGTTAATCAAAACCGATCGTCATATGACCACCCAAAAATTAAAGAATTTTGGGCTAAGAGTTATTCCGTCTCATGCTAACTTTGTCATGTTTGAGACACCACTGAAATCCCCAATTATGTTTGATCGTCTTTTGCACCGAGGAATCATTACTCGGTCAGGTGATATATGGGGTTGTGAAAATATGATTAGAGTTTCAGTTGGGAAAACAGATCAAATGGAGCGGTTCATAGATGCCGTAGGTGACATTCTTAAGGAGCTCGAAGGATCCAAGTTTTTCGGGATCCAATAAAGCGATATCGCATCACCATCTTTTTCTCAGAATGAATTTTGATGAACTTTGAAAAATTTAATGTGATTTTGTGGTATTGAAGAAATAGGATCTGGAAATTGGCATTTCACCTGGAATTTATTGAGGATTTATTGGTCAAAGTCAGCTTTGATCGAATCTTGATGGCAATTGATTCGATATGGGATTACGGGCTTAAACATGCAGCTTTCAACTTTTGGTAAAAAGTTTTCAAATCAATCTGGCGTAGTTGAACTGATGAATGACTTAGAGGAGGCAGTCAACGAAAATCCTGACATAATTTTCATGGGGGCAGGGAATCCTGGGCGCATTCCTGAGATGGAGGAAATTTTTCATCGAAGATGTAGTCAAGTTATTAATGAGCTTCCACGTAAGGAAAATATTTTTGGGACTTACCAATCGCCGCAAGGAGATAGGGACTTCCGCAAGCGGGTGGGAGCCTTTCTTAAAAAACAGTTCGGGTGGGCATTAAGTGAGGAGAATATTGCTGTTAGCAACGGTAGCCAGCCCGCTTTTTTTTTACTCTACAACTTTTTTGCGGGAAAAATGTCTGGAGGAGAGTGCCGGCGGATACACTTTCCCATTACTCCTGAGTATATTGGATACGGCGATATTGGCCTTAGCAACGATTTTTTCAGTGCCACTCGACCGTGTATAGAGTTGTTGGACAATAGCCTATTTAAATACAGAGTGGACTTTTCTAGTTTGCAACAAAAAAAGGATATTGGTGCCCTCAGTATTTCTAGACCGACTAACCCAACCGGTAATGTTTTAACAGATCTTGAGATTCAAGAGTTGGATAGGATAGCCCGGGCAATCGGTGTTCCTTTAATAATTGACGGCGCTTATGGCCTGCCATTTCCCAATATACTTTTCGAGCCCGCGAAACCTCATTGGAACGAGAATACGATTTTAGTTTTGAGTTTATCCAAATTAGGTTTGCCCGGGGTTCGCACGGGCATCGTGGTTGGGCGAGAAGACATCATTCAAGCTTTTACTAATGCCAACACAATAGTTAGCTTGGCCTGCGGGACTCTTGGTCCGGCGATAGTGAAGGGTCTTTTTGAAAGCGGCGAGATATTAGCTCTGACTCGAGATTATGTGACCCCGTTTTATCGTGATCGCTCAAACTATGCGGTTGCAAAATTACAGAAGGCGTTATCCGGACTGCCTTTTCGGATTCACAAGCCTGAGGGTGCCATATTTTTATGGCTGTGGTTCGAGGGATTACCAATCAGCAGTCAAGAGCTTTATCGGCGATTAAAGAAGCGTGGCGTCATCGTAGTGCCAGGCCACAATTTCTTCATTGGGATAGATGATCAATGGAGTCACAAAAATGAGTGTTTGAGGATATCGTATGCGCTTGATGCGGCATCTATAAACCATGGAATCGAGCTAATTTCAGAGGAGGCTCGAGCAGCCTATCAGTAATCCATTTTATGAATTAAGCTTGGTTTTTAAAGCGGATAAATCTAATTTAGTTCGTTAGCTTATGATTAAGTCACCAGCATTTCCAATATTCGAACCTTTCGGGTTGATGTTGAAGAGAAAATTCACCTCATTCTTTGGCGCGATCTCATGAGGAGGGAACGTTTACATATTGTATTATGCGAACCAGAAATTCCGCCAAACACAGGAAATATTATACGTTTATGCGCAAATACGGGCGCACTGCTTCATGTCATCAAACCTCTGGGTTTTTCTATGGACGATGCGCGTCTTCGGCGGGCCGGTTTGGATTATCACGAATTCGCGCAAGTGTTGGAGTGGGATAACCTCGAGCGTTACCGAGAGTCTAACCAATATCGACGGATTGTAGCCATTGAGACCTCGGGCGGGATTTTACACTCAGATTTCAAGTTTACCCCAAAAGATTCACTGCTTTTTGGGTCAGAAACAAAAGGTCTGTCAGGAGAAATACTTACTAGTTTGCCCCAAGAAAACATAGCACGATTACCGATGTTGGCTGATAGTCGAAGCCTAAATCTTTCCAATGCAGTTGCAGTTACAGTTTACGAGGCTTGGCGCCAAATTGGCTATTTCGGAGGGCAATAACATAAAAACGCTCCAGAATTGCAGGGCAAGATATGAAAGACTTTTGTTAGGAAGCCGTTCATTTACCACTGAAAGAGTTCGGTATCAGAGATATCGCGTCCATCAATATCTTGGATCGGTTTTGGTGGACAGATTCGTTGAGTATTGAGTGATATTAAAATAATCGTAGCGCAGCCAATAACAAATGCAGGTACGGAGGCTATGTAGATTGCATCCCAGACCTCCCCGTCAGTATACGGGAAAAAAAGAAAGATCAATAAAACCCAACTTAAGGTTCCGATGACGATCGAGGAGAGTGCTCCATAGACATTTGTTTTTCTCCAAAGAATGCCGAAAATGAAGGTTGGCGCGATAGATGGAAATGCAATAGCGCCCGCAAATACAAGAAGCTTATATAAATCTCCCATAACAAGTCCAAAGGCCAGACCGAGAAATGTGAAGATAACCATCGCGATACGCGTGGCAACGAGTGTTTTGTGGTTATCTATCTCTGGCCTAAAGATACGCAGGGCGGTGTAGCCAACAAGGGCGCCCGATGTGAGGATAGTATCTCCAGCTGTGCTAACGATTGCTGATGAGACTGCGACAAAAAAAAGAATTGTTACCCAGTTTGGTAAATGCTGTTGAACAAAGTAAGGGAATACATTATCCAGTTGAGATTCGGGTAAGTTGCTATTAGTGATGAATGCACACATTCCCACTATGACAGGAATCATACCCAAGACCAGATAAATAACACCTCCAAATAAAAAACCGCGAGACGCAGCACGTTCATTTTTGGCTGCGAGGGCTCTCGCCGTGAGGACTGATCCACCTAAATCACCGAGGGCAACAGAAAACCAGGCTGCCATCATATAAAAGATTCCTAGCCAGCCGAGATAGCCAGCAAATCCAGCAGGCTCAGCGCCGCCCTTTATTGGTTCGTTGGTGTAAAAGAGGCTAAAAGGAGGTGTCCCATCAGCAGTTCCAGCTTTTTCAATAAAGCTCGCTAGCCCGCCTACCGCAGATAGTGAAAAGGGGAGGACTATTAGCAACACCACAGTCAAGATGCAAAAAGCTAGCATATCAGAACGCGACAATGCCCAGAGGCCACCCGTAAGTGACACCGCTAGTATAATCCCGGCGCCTAGCACTGTGGCGGGAACAAGGCTCAGTCCCGAGGCAACTGAGAGTATGACGCCCAAAGATAATAGCTGTGCTGAGATCCAAGATATGTAGGATAGGAGATGTATGGTGAGACCACACATTCCGATTCTGTTATCGAAGCGCGCGTTGTAGAAGTCAATCGCGGTGGTGAACCTGGAACGTCGAAAAACTGCTACAAAAAAGAAGCCACAAAGTAACAAAGTTAAAACTGGGGACCAAGGATCCCAGACGATCGCTTGAAAGCCTCCAACATAGGCTTCTCTAGCGCCACCTATTACTACAGCTCCCCCAAGCCAGGTTGCCACTACCGATCCGCAGACAAAAGGTGTTGATAGACTTTGACCCGCAAGAATGAAATCTTCGGTGGATTTATTTCTATTGGAGTAGAAGATCCCGAGGGCAATAACTGTAACCATGTAGGTGGTTAGCGCTATTAAGACCCAGTTAGAATTGTTCCCGATATCCACGACGCGTTGCCACTGTTAGTAACGTAGGAAAAAGTTTTACAGGAGTAAGGTCATTTGTCTATCAAAAGACAAGTCTAGAACGTTTCTCCATCTAAAGTTTTTGAGCTGACATAAACGCAAAGCAATCGATAGCAGGTCTCTATGGGAACTCAGTGCGCCTAAAATTAGCCTGTCTCCTGCGCAAAGTCAGGATTTTTTTAACTTTACGTTTGGGGAATAACGAATATAGTAATTTGCGTTCGCCTGTTAATTTACAGAGGCTCTGGATGCTCATCTTTTGAGAAACTTAGGTTTAACCTAAAATTTGCTCTAGATTTGTGAGTAAAGATTAGAGGCATTGGAAAATTATTTTGTTTGTTTAAAAATCCTCAAAAGAAATAAGTAAGCTATCTGATGTATTAACAAGAAATAAATTGCCATATTAAGTTTGGGAGTTATCGTGAAAAAAGTTGGTTTTGGATTATTTTTTCTTTTTCTGACCATTGGATGTGGTCTACATACATCTCAACTGAACACTGAAGTGAAACAGTTGGTTTCAGGGATAGATATCTCAGGAATGGATTTAAATGCTCATCCTGGGGACGATTTTTTCGAGTATGTAAACGGCAGTTGGGTCGCCTCTACAGAAATGCCGGCAGACAAATCTCGATACGGGCTGTTCGATATCTTACGCGATCAATCGCAAGAGAATGTAAGACTGATCATTGAAGAATCTGCGTCTGCTCCCAATCAAATTGGGACGGATGAGCAGAAGGTAGGCGACCTTTATAAGTCCTTTTTAGACTGGGATACTCGTAATGCTTTGGGGATTTCTCCGCTTCAAAAAGAGCTTCATCTGATTAAATTGATTTCCACTCATGATGAATTGGCCTCTTATTTTGCCAGCGCCCTCACTCGTGGTCTTGATGCTCCGATTAAAACGCAACAAATTGAGGATTTACTCGATCCGAGCAGATACACATTCCTGATAGCTCAAGGTGGACTTGGTTTGCCCGATCGAGAGTATTACCTTAAAAACGATGAAAAATCGCGAGAAATCCGAAGAAAATACCTTAACCATATTACCAGGATGCTTGAACTCAGTGGATTAGGAGGTGGGGTGCCGGCCGCAGAGAAGATTATTGCCCTGGAGACACGAATGGCGACTCAAAATATGAGCAAAGAACAAATGAGGGACTATGTAGGTAACTATCAGAAATTTTCCATCTCGGACCTATTTAAGCTTAGTCCAAATTTTGATTGGATGGGCTGGCTTATTGCGCTTGGTCTTCAGGATCTCGATGAAATAGTTGTATTTACCAGGGCCTATGTCCAGGCATTTGACACTATATTTACAGATACTGATATCCAGACCTGGAGAACCTATCTGACATGGAATGTGTTAAACAATCGCGCAAGCATTTTGACCCGCGAGTTAGATCAGCAGAATTTTTCTTTTTATGGAACCGCGCTTTCAGGGACAGAAGAACAACGACCCGATTGGCGCCGTGCTGTAAGCACCGTTGATAGCGTGCTTGGGGAAATAGTCGGAAGAGTTTATGCCAAGAAACACTTCCCTCTTGCTGCCAAGGAGAGAATGTTGAATCTTGTTAATAATCTCGTGTACGCCTATAAAAAAAGCATCGAAGAGCTCGATTGGATGGGAAATGAGACGAAGCTTCAGGCCCTAGATAAATTATCTAAATTCACTCCCATGATTGGATATCCGGATAAGTGGAAAGATTATTCTAAACTGGAAATAAAAGATGATGACCTATATGGTAATCTTGAAAGGGCAGCGTATGTCGAGTACCAAAGGCAGTTGGCCAGGCGGAGTAGCCCGGTTGACCGACTAGAATGGCATATGAATCCGCAAACCGTAAATGCCTACTACAATCCTCCTTTGAATCAGATTGTTTTTCCTGCCGCTATTCTTCAGCCACCGTTTTTTAACATGGAGGCTGACGACGCAGTTAATTATGGCGCGATTGGTGCGGTAATTGGCCACGAAATTGGCCATGGGTTCGACGACAAAGGTAGCACCTTTGATGGAGATGGTGTTTTGCGTAATTGGTGGACTGATGAAGACCGAATAGAGTTCGAAAAACGCACTGGCGCCTTAGTCACACAATACAATGAGTTCAAACCTTTCGAGGACCTTGCCGTGAATGGTGAGTTTACTCTGGGAGAAAATATTGGTGATCTAGGTGGAATTTCGATTGCATTGCTAGCCTATCAGACATCCCTTGACGATAATGCGGCTCCAATAATTGATGGTTTCACGGGGATACAGCGATTATTTCTCGGCTTTGGCCAGGTTTGGAGAGGTATTATTCGCGATGAAGCATTAAGACGGCAAATTGCTACTGACCCACACTCTCCTTTGATCTATCGAACAAATGGACCAGTAAGGAATGTACCAGAATGGTATGAAGCTTTTGAAGTTTCTAAGACTGATGCTTTGTATCTTGCTCCAGAAAATAGAGTCAAAATATGGTGAAATATCGCTGTCTGGTCGAGGCACCGATAGTTTCTCTTGCTTGGTTTCTGCCGTCAGAGAGCTTTAGAGGAGCTCTTTTGCCAAGGGTATATTCATTTTGGAGCTAGGGAGTGGTAAGAATAGAGTTGTGGCTAGTGCACCCAACATCGCTGCGCGGATCAATACAAACATTAAAAATTTGGACACTGTTTTGTAAGTCTCTCAGAGAGAGTCCAGGATACCGTTCATGGTTGGTTTATTTTTGGTGATTTCTTGGGAGCTGAGACCTTGCAGTTCATAAGGCAGTACAAGCCAGTCTTCGGTAGCGTGAAGAAAATAGTCCGGGGTTCTGCCGGTTTGATTTTTCTCCGGTTTGTAATAGGGGACTGCAATCCGAACATCTTGCGGCAGATTTCGCTTGCACTTTGTTTTTAACCTGTTTATCACTGCCTCAGTGTTATGACCAGAGCTGAAGACGTCGTCGACTATCAATAGGCTCTGGTGTCTATTGAGATTCTCAAATAAATATTGAAGCCCGTGGGCGCGGATCGTTTCTGGATTATTGATTGTTTCATAATAACTCTGTACCCCACGATAGGAGGTTCTAATCGCAATGTGGTCCGTACTAATGCCCAAATATTGCAGGCACTCCTGTACATAAATTCCTACCGCCGAGCCTCCTCGCCAAATACCCACAATAAAATCTGGCTTAAACCCGCTCTCGAAGATCTTAACTGCCAACCGAAACGATTCGAGTAGTAATTCCTCTTCTTCTATATATTTTTTTTGCATTATATCATTCACTTTGATTTTCGCACTCTTTTATCTTCGGCTAATATAATCAGACTATCAGAAAATCAGAGACTTTCATGGCCGATAAAATTTTTCTCTCAGCAAATGAGCTCTTAAGAGATTCTTTTCGTTTGGGGGCGCAGGTAAAAGCTAGTGGTTTTTGCCCTTCGATAATTATTGCTATTTGGCGTGGTGGAGTTCCGATCGGCATCGCCGTTCAAGAGTTATTGGCTTATTCTGGCATTCAAACAGATCATATTGCTATCCGTACATCCTCCTATGATGCTGGTATAGATCGTCGCAAAAACACTATGCGCATCCATGGAATGAACTATCTAATAAAAAACGTCACTGCCGAAGATAGGTTATTGATCGTTGATGACGTCTTTGATACTGGGAATACCATAGATGCTGTAATCACGCACTTGAGAGAAAAAGCTCGTCTTAATACTCCCGAGGATGTGAGGGTGGCTGTGCCTTACTTCAAGCCAGCTCGGAGCGAGGTCGACTTTATGCCGGATTATTATTTGCACGAGACAGATTCCTGGCTTATGTATCCGCACTCCCTCGAGGGCCTCACCGTAGAGGAAATAAGAGAATATCGTCCAAACCTCTTTGACATCATTAAGGACCACATTCCAAAGAAGCATGGTTAACCATTAGTCAATTTGATAGGCGTCTATCCATTGGCCGACGATTTGACGCTCTTGTGCAGTCATGCCAGTTTTGTTAAGTAGGGGCATGTTTTCAGAATTCACGGATAAAGCCTTGATTTGAGATGACCATCTCTTGATCTGGTCCAAAGTTTCTAGTTCGATTCCGCCCGGAGCTGCAGCGAACATATCGTCTGATGGGTTTGCTGCATGGCAGTTAGCGCAGTGTTTCACGATGATCGATTTTACCGTCTCGTCGCTTACCAGCCGCGTAGGTTTGTTCAAAGTTTCTGTACTGACGGGCAAAATTAGCCAAGCGAGAATACCGGTTGCTAATACTGAAATTATTAGAATGGATGGCCGATTGCTTCCCCTGTGACGCAGGTTAAAATAGTGACGACTGAAAACTGTGATGCCAATGATTGCAAGGAGGATCAACCAATTATATTGGTGGGTATATGTCATTGGATAATGGTTGCTTATCATAACGAATAGCAGTGGCAGCGTCAGGTAATTGTTGTGAGTGGAGCGTAGTTTGGCTTTTGTGCCCCAGGAAGGGTCTGGGTATTCGCCGATTTCAATGGCATTCACGAGCGCACGCTGGGAGGGAATGATCACTCGGAAAACATTGCCAGCCATAATGGTCCCCATAATAGCGCCGACATGTATATAAGCGCCACGGCCACTGAAAATTTGGCTCAACGCGAAACTCATAGTTGCGAGTAATAAACCTAAAATTAATGCAACTAAATAGCCATTGGATGCAAACGCTGAAGAGCAGAGTATTTCGTAAAGGATCCAGCCGCTAATTAGAGAAATGATACTTATTCCAATCGCTTGCCATTGCGTAAGTTCAGCTATCCTGGGATCAATTAAATATGCTTCAGCGCCCACGTAGAACACTAGGACCATGAGCACCATTCCGGTTAGCCACGTGCTGTAAGCTTCCCATTTGAACCAATGGAGGACATCCGGCATTTTCTCTGGAGCTAATTGATATTTAGCGATTTCGTAGATGCCGCCCCCATGAATTGCCCATAGGTCCCCTTTTATTCCGTTGTCTATTTTCCAGCGTGGGGGCTTTTCGAGGTTGTTATCCAGCCAAATGAAATAAAAAGATGCGCCAATCCATGCTATGCCAGTGACAAGATGTAGCCACCGGAAGATCAACTGTAACCAATCAAGTATGTAAGTTTCGATCAAGTCTTATCTGTAGCGTCACGTTGGTGAACGCAACAACCTCCCGCAAAAGTTGCTTTAATGGCACGATCATCCCCAAGCATCGCAATAACGAAGAGTGTCTCCTGAAGAGATTTGGCCTTGCTAACTCTCAATTCCATAAGGGGCGTCGATGCTGGATCTAATACAATAAAATCAGCTTCTTTACCCGCCTCAAAATTACCGATGTGCTCGTCACAGTCTAGAGCGCGTGCGCCCCCTAGTGTAGCCAGATAAAATGCTGTTAAAGAGTTTAGGTTATGACCAGCCAGCTGCTGGGTTTTATAGGCGTCTGCGATGATCTGTAGCATTGAAAAAGATATCCCCGCCCCGACGTCCGTCCCGAGACTAACCTTTATTTTTTTCTTTTCAGCTTGGCTGAGATCAAACAAGCCGCTTCCCAAAAACAGATTCGCGGAAGGGCAAAAAGCGATAGCACATTCAGTCGCCGCTAGCGTGTCCCACTCCGAAGATTTTATGTGAACACAGTGGGCGAAAGTGCTTCTCTTACCCAGAAGGTCGTAATTGTTGTACACATCCACATAATGCCTACTATTTGGGAATAGCTTTTCGACCCAATTTATCTCAGCGATATCCTCAGACAAGTGTGTGTGGAGATGGACGCCAGGGTATTCGGCGAGTAGCTGACCGGCTACACCCAATTGTGCTGGAGTCGATGTCGGTGCAAATCGAGGTGTAATTGCGTAGCGAAGCCGGTTTTGACCATGCCACTCCTCAATCAATTCTTTGCTTTGCAGATAGCTATCCTCGGGAGTATCGAGAAGTTCACTTGGTGCGTTCCGATCCATTAGCACTTTTCCACAAATCATACGTAAATTTCGTTTCTGTGCGGCAGTAAAAAAAGCATGAACTGACTCCGGATGAACCGTCCCAAATACCTGGGCTGTGGTTGTGCCACAGCGCAGTAATTCATCTAGGAAAAATTCTGCAATACCAGAGGCATAATTGAGGTCAGAGAATCTCCTTTCGGTAAGATAAGTGTAGGATTCTAACCACTCTAAAAGATTTTCGCTGTAGGAGGCAATCATCTCGGTTTGAGGGTAATGGATATGTGTATCGATAAAACCAGGACAAATTAGTTTTCCACTG
>MDTB01099448.1_pt1 | contig 23792 bp, 25 predicted proteins | sample 811161 | NCBI WGS metagenome assembly MDTB01 (sample SAMN05326650, study PRJNA326480) | marine metagenome | isolation source: seawater | place: Mediterranean Sea | collected 2009
AAAAGCTATGGATCCAATATCAAACAAAAAAGATTTTGAAGATTTAACTATCAAACTAAGGGATTTAGCTTATTCATATATCGAAAAATATAACCCGTCTAGACAACAGACAAAAACTTTTCTTTTGAAGAAATATTTAACTAAATTTCAAGGATCAAAAACTAGAAAAGAAGTTTCTGAAATAATTGATAAAATTGTATTTAGCTTAGAAAAAAATAATTATCTAAATGATGCTTTATATTCAGACTCTAAGGCCAGAAATCTTTATAGAAGAGGTTATTCATTAAATAAAATTACATATTCATTAAAAAGCAAGGGACTTGAAGAAAAATTTATAAAAAATAGTATAGAAAAAATAAAAAACGAAAAAACCGATCCTGATTTTGTTTCGGCAATTAAAATTTGTAAAAAGAAAAGAATTGGTCCAATGCGGCCTGGAGCTAATAGAGAGCTTTTTTATAAAAAGGACATGGGTGTTCTAGCAAGATCAGGATTTAGTTATGATATATCAAAAAAATTACTCTCTATGGAAGAAAGTGAATTTAAAAAATTACTTAAACTTATTTAGTTTTTTTCTTTTTTTCATTTAATTTTAAATAATATTCAATTCTTTTTTTCATAGTGTTTTTTACAATAACAAAAAGAACTAAACCAAATATTGAAACAGAGACTACTATTATTGCAATAGTTTTAAACATCTAATTTCTCACTTCTTTTAATCATTAAACTTAAATTTTTATAATCATCTTTACCATATTTAAAAGAATTATTTTCCAGCGTTGTAATTATTGCCCCCGCATTTTCTGCAACAGCATGCCCAGCAGCGTAATCCCACTCATAAGCTCTTTCTTTGGCTACATAAAAATCAAACTCTCCTGTGGCGATAACACAAAATTTATAAGAGCTATGCATTGGTGTATAAGAAGCCACTTTAAATTTATTATGTATGTCTAAAATCATAGAAGAAGGCTTATCACTTGCAGATACAGCAAAAACTTTTCCTTTTTCTGTTTTTTTCTTACAATCTAACTTTAAAGTTTTACCTTTCTCAATTAAAAATGAATTTCCTTTTCCATATGTAAAAAACAATCTATTTTTTTTCGGAGCACCTACCAGTCCAATAGTGGGTACATAATTTACTACAAGCGCAGCATTGATTGTGTATTCATCCTCTCCCTTAATATACTCTTTTGTCCCATCAATAGGATCAACAAGCCAGAAAGTATTCAAAATATTTTTTTTTTGTAAATCAACAGTCTCTTCAGATATTATTGGTATATTAGGAGTTAATTCTTTAATCTTATCAGTAATAATTTTGTTAACTTCAAGGTCACCATTTGTAACTGGAGAGTTATCAGGTTTAATTATCTTTTTTAATCCCTTTTCATAAAGTTCTATAGATTTTTTTCCAGCTATATCTGTCGTTTCAATTAAATTTTCTGCAACACTCTTTAATTCATTACTATTCATTTTTAGCTTTTTCTAAACCTATATTGTCTAAATTGATTACTTTTTTTCCACAATTTTCAAAATTTATAGTAGCTTTATTCTTTATTATTGATTGTACTTGTCCCATTCCCCAACCTTTTTCTGATGGGTTTATCACAAAATCTCCTGGTTCTAAATCATATTGCATAATGGATAATTGTTTATTTTTATAATATATAACAGTTTATGATTAACTCACTAGGTATAAAAAAGTCGCCTAAAAATACCAAGGTAGTAGTAGCAATGTCTGGAGGTGTAGATTCATCTGTTGTTGCAGGACTTTTAAAAGAACAAGGTTATAACGTTACTGGAATAACATTAAAATTATACGATGACTCCAAAACACCAACAAATGGAAGACAATGCTGCGCTGGTAGGGATATTATAGACGCTAAAAGAGTTTCAGAAACTCTAGATATTGAACATAAAATTTTGTACTACCAAAAGAAATTTAAAGCAGAGGTTATAGACTCTTTTATTGATAGTTATGTTGCAGGTGAAACGCCTATACCATGTGTACAATGCAATCAAACTGTTAAATTTAGAGACTTATTTAAATTTTCAAAAGAACTTAAAGCTGATGCATTAGTTACAGGACATTATGTTTTAAGACGTGAAAATAATGGTTTAGGGGCCATGTATAGAGCAGAAGACAAGGAACGTGACCAAAGTTATTTCTTATTTAGCACAACACAACAGCAGCTTGATTATTTAAGATTTCCATTAGGTTCTATAAAAAAATCTGAAACGAGAAATGTAGCGAATAAGTTAAAACTTAATGTAGCCACAAAGCCAGATAGCCAAGACATATGTTTTGTTCCAAACGGAAATTACGCTTCTGTGATAGAAAAATACAGACCTCAATCTTTCAAAAAGGGGGATATTTTAGATATAAATGGAAATAAATTAGGTACACATAACGGGATTATAAATTACACTATCGGTCAAAGAAAAGGCATTAAAGTTTCTAGCACAGATCCTCTTTATGTTGTTGATATTAGAGCAAAAGACAATACCATCATTGTGGGTAAACAGGATTTTTTAAATATAAAAAAACTTTATTTAAGAAATGTTAACCTTTTATCTGATGTTAAGTGCTTTGAAAAAGAAGTTTTTATAAAAGTAAGATCCACAGGTAAATTACTAAAATCAAAAATAACAATCAACAAAGACAAAACAGTTGTGAAAATACTGCAAGATGAAAAAGGGATTTCGCCAGGCCAAGCATGTGTCTTTTATTCAAAAGATAAACTCGGAGAAAGAGTTTTGGGTGGGGGATGGATAGACAAAGCTATCAATAAAAATTTATCCACATAATTAACAAACCATTAAATAAAACAACCATAAAGTGATGTTAAATTTTATCGAGGTATGATTTAATTAAAATTGAATTGAGAGGCAACTCTCAACTGGCCAGTTAGGGAAAAACCGAGAGGTTCAAGCTTAACGGGCAGAAAGTTCCGCAGAGTAGCGCTAAAATTGTGGAACGGGAGGCTTGGCGGTAGCGCATTAACGACGAGCCAAAACTAAAGTCTACGCACCGAAAGGTGTGTGGACGGCAGTTTTTTTATTTCACTCTACTCTTTTCCAAAATAAAAAAGTTAAAAGATAAAAAAGAATTACCCCAACAAAATAGTTCCATTCAAGCCCATGTTTAAAATGTACATTTCCACTCGTTACCACAATTGGCAAACTTACAATTGCAACAATAACCAAAATACTAACCAGTATAATCTTAAGTACCAAAACATAATTATTTATATATTTTTTAATTAAAGATTTTAGCTTGAAGAAACGGTAAACAAGAAGGGATTGCGCTACAATTTCAAAAATAATAAATGACAACAAAACAAATCTTCTAAAAAACTTATATATATCGTAGTCAAATTTAACTCCTAAAAATATAGAATGAACAATAAGAAATATTGCTGATAATATGCCAAAAGTCTTAAAAGTATTATTTCTATTTTTTTTGTCTTCAAAAGAATTTATTAATTTATTAGTTTTAATCCAATATAGTATTAACAATATTGATGCAAAAATCATTGAGGGTTTAAAGACTAGGTAGGCAGGATATGTTCTTGCTGTTCTACTTATTGAAACTCCACCATCAAAATATGGAAAAGTCGGATTTGTCCTTCCTATCTGATCAACAGAAAGAAATGTGTTATCAAAAATTTGATAATTTACAGAAATAAAAAGACAAAGATTAATAGCTACGAAAGGTATTATAAATATCCATAAACTCAATTTTTTAATTTGAGCTATTGATTCCATAATTTGTTCAGACTATCTTTTCTTGTTTCTTCTTCTGGCTCTTCTTTTTTTTGAACCAATCTTACGTCTTCCTCTATGTTTTTTTGGATATCCCATAATTTATTTTAATATCACTTTAAATATTAATTTTCAATTTAAATAATTAAGTTAATAAAATTTTTCTTTTGTTAACCAATTAGTATCAAAATTTGATGTTATAAATTTTTCGTGTGATAATATTTTTTTATGTAAGTCTATTGTGGTTGTAATACCATCAATAACGAATTCATTTAGTGATCTTAACGTTCTTTGTATAGCCTCAGTCCTATTTCTTCCTTTGCAGATTAATTTACATATCAAACTGTCATAATACGGTGTTATTTTACATCCTTGAAATATTGATCCATCTACTCGAGTTCTAAAGCCAGAAGGTTGATGGCATACTGAGATTATACCTGGACTAGGTTGAAAATTTTTGGCTGGATCTTCTGCATTTATTCTACATTCAATAGTATGTCCTCTAGCACTAATGTCACTTTGTTTTAAAGCAGTTTCACCAGAATGAGCAATCCATATTTGTTCTTTTACAATATCTATTCCAGTTTGTACTTCTGTCACAGGGTGTTCTACTTGAACTCTAGTATTCATTTCTAGGAAATAAAATTTCCCATTTTCATATATGAATTCAACTGTTCCAGCCCCTTCATATCCCAAAGATTCAACCATCTTTACAGTTTTATTTAACAAATCAGTTCTGGTCTTGTCATCTAAAACTGGGCTTGGCGTTTCTTCAATAAGTTTTTGGTGTTTTCTTTGAACAGTACAATCTCTCTCATTTAAATGAACAGTTTTATTTTTACCTGATAAAATTTGAACTTCAATATGTCTAGGATTTTTAAAATATTTTTCTATATAAACTTCATCATTACCAAAATATTTTTTTGCCTCTAAACGAGCAAGCGAGTAAAGCCCTGGTAAATCTTTCTCATTATCAACCACTTTCATTCCTTTACCGCCGCCACCAGCAGAAGCTTTAATTAAAATTGGGTAACCTATTTTTTTACATATAGACTTGGCTTCACTTAGATCTTTTATACCTCCTTCAGAACCTTCAATCACAGGAAGACCATTATTTTTTGCAATTTTTTTTGCTTCAATCTTGTCACCCATTTTTTTTATGATATTAGACTTAGGCCCTATAAATTTAATATTATGTTTTTCAACTATTTCAGCAAATTTATGATTTTCTGATAAAAAACCGTACCCAGGATGAATTGCTTCAGCCCCAGTAAGATCTACCGCAGACATTATGGCTGAAATATTTAAATAACTATTTTGAGGTTGATGTGATCCTATGCATACACTTTCATCTGCCAAACGAACATGCATAGAGTCAGAGTCCACATCAGAATGTATCGCAACAGTTCCTATGCCCCATTCTTTACATGCTCTAATAACTCTTACTGCAATCTCGCCTCTATTAGCAATTAAAACTTTTTTAAACATTAATTATTTTAGAAGAATTAAAACTTGACCAAACTCAACAGCTTCACCATCCTGTACTAAAACTTTTTTTACTATACCATCGGCAGTAGAAGGAACATGATTCATTGTTTTCATGGCTTCTACAATCATAACAGTCTGACCTTTTTTAATTTGACTTCCTACCTCAACAAATTTCTTTGCTCCTGGTTCTGGTGCTAAATAGGCAGTTCCAATAATTGGAGAGTTAATTTTTGTACCGCTTTCATCTTTGCCTTTTGATATACTAGGCTTATTGACTGTTACAGTAGGTGATGCAACTACGTTTTTTGCTACTTTTACTTTTTTATTTCCATCTTGATATTCAATCTCAGATAAATCAAACTCATCTAAATAGTCTTTAAGTTCTTTAATTAATTTTTTATCAATTTTCATTTTTTATAATTTTTTTAATTCCATCAAGAGCCATAATATAACCGTCTTCACCTAAACCACAAATAATTCCATCAGCAGCCTTACTGATCAATGATTTATGCCTGAAATCCTCTCTTTTGTAAATATTAGTTATGTGTAGCTCTATTGTTGGCTTCTTAACAGCAAGCAATGCATCTAATATAGCAACTGAAGTATGAGTATATCCGCCAGCGTTAATAATGATTCCACTATTTTTTTTCCTGCTTTCTTGAATAAAATTCACTATTTCTCCTTCAATATTGGACTGTTTAAAATCTAACTCGAGGCCTATTTTTTTAGAATGAGCTTCACATTTTTTTTTAATATCATCTAGAGAAGATTTTCCGTATTTTTCCTTTTCTCTCGTCCCAAGTAGGTTTAGATTTGGACCATTTATAACAAGGATTTTTTGTATCATTTTGATATAATAAATAGTTAAAATATCTCAATTATGGCAAAAATACAATTAAATGGAAAGCATCTAAAAATTCGTATGAATTTGAGTATTAAAGATCTTCTAAAAAAACACAGATTAAATCAAGAAAAAATAGCCATTGAGCTTAATGGAACTATTTTACCAAAACAAAAATATAAAAAAACGAAAATTAAAAATAATGACAAAATTGAAATTGTCCAATTTATTGGAGGGGGCTAATGAAAAAAGATAATTTCAAAATAGGAAAAGTAATACTTAAATCACGTTTAATCGTTGGTACTGGTAAATATAAAAACTTTAAAGAAACAGCAGATGCCGTCAAAGCTTCTGGTGCAGATATGGTTACTGTAGCGGTAAGGAGAGTAAATATTTTGGATAAAAAAAAACCTGTATTAATGGATTATTTAGATCCAAAAAAAATTATTTATTTACCAAACACTGCGGGATGTTTTACTTCACAAGAAGCTCTTCGAACACTAAGGTTGGCAAGAGAAATGGGAGGATGGAAACTAGTCAAATTAGAAGTTCTTGGAGACAAGAAAACTTTGTATCCTAATATGATTGAAACTTTAAAATCAACTGAGGTTCTTGTAAAAGAAGGTTTCAAAGTAATGGTATATTGTTCAGATGATCCAATTATAGCAAAAAAATTAGAAGATCTCGGAGCATCTGCAATTATGCCTTTAGCATCGCCCATTGGTTCTGGTAGAGGAATTAAAAATAAACTTAATCTTTCTATTATAATTAATAATTCAAAAGTTCCTGTAATTGTAGATGCTGGTATCGGAACAGCTTCAGATGCTTCGATAGCAATGGAGCTAGGATGCGATGGAGTTTTGATCAACACAGCAATTGCTAAAGCTAAAAATCCAATTTTGATGGCATTGTCAATGAAGCATGCAGTTATTGCCGGAAGACAATCTTATTTAGCTGGACGAATTAATTTACAGAATTATGGATCAGCAAGCAGCCCAAACGAGGGGTTAATTTAATTTATTCTTTCTTTTTCTTCTAACCCACAATATTTTACCAACAGTTTTTTTTGTTTTTATATTTTTAAATTCTGCTTTTTTATTATTAGTTTCGACTTTTTTATCTTCAAAACCTTTTATAATATTTTTTGCTTTTTCTATTTTATCAATAATTTTTTTATTTTTATTTAATAAATGAATCTTATATTCTGGTATAATTAAGTTGCTATCAGGTTGAATAGAAATTTTAAACTTATATTTCTTTTCAAAAAAAGATAATTCCTTTTTAAGATGTAAATTTAAATAAACAGAAACTTTTTCTGGGACATATGCCATTATAATTTTTGTTTTATTAGAAAAAGCCAATGTCTCAATTTTTTTAATAATTTTTAAACCAAAAGACTCAAGAGATAAATTTGTTTCCCATTTTATTGAACTTTCCCTTAGCCTTTGTCTGGTCATCTCCATAAGGCCAAAGTTACTTATTCTACCTGTTTGTATTCTTGCCCTATCTAATTTCATTTTTTCCCTTATCTTTCTTTCGACTATTCTTTTATTGTGAAAATTAATCATATCAATAAAATCTATTACAATTAAACCAGATAGATCTCTCATCTTAATTTGTCTTGCTATTTCCTCGGCTGCTTCAACATTTGTATTTAAGGCAGTTTTTTCAATATTTATTTGTTTTGTTGATTGACCTGAGTTTACATCTATTGCCACTAAAGCTTCAGTTGGGTTGATAACTAGATAACCTCCAGATTTTAATCTAACAACAGGTTCAAAAATCTTATTCAAATCTTTCTCTATGTTTTCATTATGAAACAAAGGTATTTTACCCTTGTATTTTTTAACAAACTTTGAATTTCGTGGCATAAACTGCTTCATGAATAGCTTAGCTTTTTGATATCCATCATTACCATCAACATGAACATATTTAGTGTCATTATCATATATATCTCTTAGGGCCCTTTTAATTATATCACCCTCTTCATGAATTAGGATTGGAGCTGCAGACTCCATAGCTTTTTCTTTAATTTCTTCCCATATAGCAATTGTGTTTTCTAAATCATTTTGAATTTCTTTTTTTGTTTTTCTAGAACCAGCAGTTCTAACGATTAGACCCATACTTTTAGGAATTTCGATTTCTTTTAGCATTGTTCTAATTTTATTTCTTTCTTCATGATTAAGTATCTTTCTGGAAATTCCCCCACCTTTAGCGGTGTTTGGCATCAAAACAATATATTTACCTGCCAAAGAAATAAAAGTAGTAAGAGCAGCGCCTTTTTGTCCTCTTTCTTCTTTTGTTATTTGTATAAGAATAACTTGTCCTGGTCTTATTACTTCTTGAATTCTATATCTTCTTACTCCATATCTATTTCTTAGCTTTTCCCTAATTTGTTCTGGTTGATGTGGTTTGATATTTTTATTTTCAACGTTGTTATTTTCAGAATTATTAAGATTGGACCCATCATCTGAAGAGTCAGTAGTTTTTACCTCTGTATCTTTACTCTCTTCTTTAAGATCTTCTCTAATTTTTTCTTCGGCTTTTTGTAATTCTTCTTTATCTTCAATGGGAATTTGATAATAGTCAGATTGAATATCGTTAAATGCTAAAAACCCATGCCTTTCCCTACCGTAATTAACAAAAGCCGCCTGCAAAGAGGGCTCAACTCTGCTTATCTTACCTAGGTATATGTTGCTCTTAAGATTTAAATTGTTTTTGCTCTCATATTCATATTCTTCGATATGAGATTTTGATTTAAGTACAACTCTAGTTTCTTCTGGATGCGAAGCATCGATATATAAATTTTTTTCCATAATGAATAAATTCCGTTCATAAAATTTGATGTAATTTTTTTCTTATTGTTTTTGCCAATGTTCATAAGTTTATTATACATTCTTTCTCTTTAAAAATACAGTTTTTCTCAGCTCAATAATGCCTTAAGATAGCCTAAATTAGGCATTTATTATTTAAATTATAACATTATGCAAAAAACACTTAATCGTTTAGTAAAGTTAGGAATTCTAATTTTTATAATCATTTTTTTTCTAATTTTCTCGGCTTTTTGGTATTTCTCTCTAGGTTTACCTGATTATAAAAAATTAGCTAAATATGAACCATCCGTTTCAAGCAGAGTATATGATGACTCTGGTGAATTAATAGCAGAATACGCTTTAGAAAAAAGGCTTTTTATACCAATCGAGTCAATCCCAGAGGTAGTAATAAATTCCTTTTTATCTGCAGAAGATAAAAATTTCTTTTTACATCCTGGTATTGATGCAAAAGGTATAACCAGGGCTGTTTTAAATAATATTCAAAATATTTTAAGTGGCAAAAGATTAGAAGGAGCCTCAACTATTACCCAACAAGTGGCAAAAAATTTTTTGTTAACAAGTGAAGTTTCTTTAAGAAGAAAAATAAAGGAAGCTATTTTAGCATTTAGAATAGAAAAAGCTTATTCTAAGAGTAGAATTCTTGAACTTTATCTAAATGAAATATATTTAGGCCAAGGTACTTACGGAGTAGCTTCAGCAAGTCTTGAATATTTTGACAAATCTGTAAAGGAATTAAACTACAAAGAATCTGCTCTTTTAGCAGCATTGCCAAAAGCTCCAAGCAAATACAACCCATATAAAAATATAGATTTAGCAAAGTCGAGAAGAAATATGGTTTTAAAAAATCTTAAAGATAACGGGTACATAAATAAAACAGAATTTAAAAACTTCACAAAGGAGGAAATAAAATTAAAAAAAAGGCGCGTTATTCTTGCTGGTGAAGCCCAGTCATACACAGAAGAAGTTAGGAGAATTATAAATACAGAATATGGATTTGAAAAAGTTTATTCAGAAGGTTTATCAATAAGTACGCCATTAAACGGAAAATACCAGGTTGCAGCTCTAAATGCTCTAAGATCAGGAATTGAGTCTTATGATAAACGTAGAGGATGGAGAGGGCCGATAACAAATATTTTTGAAAATAAAAATTGGGAAAATAAAATTAAAAATATAAAACTTGATAAAACTTTAAAATGGGAAATAGCACAAGTCACTAATGTACAAGATAACGTATCAGAAATTAAATTACTCAAACAAAATAAAAAAGGAAAAATAAATTTTGAAGGTCTCAAATGGACGAATAAAAAAAATTTTAGTACATTATTAAAAATAGGCGATGTTATATTTGTAAAAAATAAATCAAAAAATATTTGGATATTAAAACAATTACCATTGGTTAATGGAAGTATAGTTGTAATGGATCCTGAAAATGGAAAAGTGAAAGCTTTGGTTGGAGGTTATAGTTTTATCTCGAGCGAATTTAATAGAGCAACTCAAGCTAAGAGACAGCCTGGATCAGCTTTTAAACCAATTGTTTATGCCGCTGCTTTGGAAAATGGTTTTTTACCAAATTCACTCGTTTTAGATGCTCCATTCGTGAGCAAACAAGGAGAAGGTTTAAAAAATTGGAAACCACAAAATTATGGAAAAAAGTTTTATGGACCATCTACATTAAGAATGGGAGTTGAAAAATCAAGAAATTTAATGACAGTAAGAGTAGCTCAAAAATTAGGTTTTGATAAAATATCTGTAATTTCTAAAAAATTGGGTGTCTACGATGATGTTCCAGAGCTTCTTTCTGTTTCATTGGGCTCAAATGAAACAACTCTGCTTAAATTAACAACAGCCTATTGTTCTTTTGTTAATGGTGGAAAAAAAGTAGAACCAACTTTAATTAGTAGAATTCAAAATCGGAGAGGTAAAACCATATTTAATTTTGACAAAAGAAAGTGTGAAGGTTGCGAAATTGTAAATATCGACGAAAATTATTCACCAAAGATTATCGATAAAAAAGAGCAGGTCATTAGCCAAGAAACTGCTTACCAAATGACATCGATCCTTGAGGGTGTTGTTAAAAGAGGGACAGGAAAAAAACTTAAAGTACTTGGGGTACCCTTAGCCGGAAAAACAGGTACAACAAATAAAAATTTTGATGCATGGTTTATTGGATTTACTTCAGACTTGGCAATAGGTGTTTATGTTGGTTATGACGAACCAAAAACTCTTGGAAAGTTTGAAACAGGATCAAAAGCAGCATTGCCAATATTTAAAAGTTTTATTGAGAAGGCTATGTATAAAGAGGAAATGAAGGCCTTTAAAGTTCCATCAAATATTTACTTCTTTCCTGTGGATTATAATACAGGAAAAGGTCTAAATTTCGGTAACTCTAAAGCAATAATTGAAGCATTTAAAGAGGGAAGCTTAGATGAAATTAAATCGAAAAATTTAAATCTTGGACAAAATTATGATAAATTCAATAAATTTAGGAGATTCTATTAATGAACGATTTTGAAAAAAATTATCAGTTATCTGAAAAATCTTTAAGAAATATTAGGGGGTATCTTTGATAAAAACAAAGTTGAAGATAAAATCTCAAGTTTAAACCAGGAAATATTAAAAAAAGATTTTTGGAAAGATAGCAATAAATCAAAAAAAGTAACAAAAGAAAAAAATTTTCTTGAGAGTATACTTAATTTTTATAAAAATTCAGCGAATGAAATTAATAACCTTTTAGATTTAAATAAATTAGCTATTGAAGAAAAAGACTCAGTAATATTGAACGATTGTTCAAAGAAAATTTCAAATATTCTAAAAGAAATTAAAGTTTTTGAAACTAAATGCTTTTTGTCAGGTGAAAATGACAATTTAGATATTTACATGGAAATTCATGCTGGCGCTGGAGGAACAGAAAGCCAGGATTGGGCAGATATGCTAAGAAGAATGTATTTAAAGTGGTTTGATAAAAAGAAATTTGGTTATCAAATGATTAGCGAACACAAGGGAGAAGAAGCAGGGATTAAGTCTTGTACTTTAAAAGTAACAGGAGAAAATTTATATGGTTTAATGAAAAAAGAGTCTGGCGTACATCGTTTAGTCAGAATATCACCTTTTGATTCAGGCGCAAGAAGACACACTAGTTTTGCAAGCATTTGGGTATATCCATCTGTTGATGACAATATAGATATTGTTATAGATGAAAAAGATTTAAGAATAGACACCTACCGTTCAAGTGGCGCGGGAGGTCAACATGTGAATACTACAGATAGTGCAGTTAGAATTACTCACTTACCAACAAAAACTGTAGTTCAATGTCAGAATGAAAGATCACAACATAAAAACAAAGAGACCTGCTATAAAATGTTGAAAGCTAGACTTTATGAGTACGAAATTCAAAAAAGAGAGGAGAAGAACCAAAGTCAAATTGATGCAAAAACTGATATTGGATGGGGACACCAAATAAGATCATATGTTTTACAACCTTATAGGCTTGTAAAAGATTTGAGATATAAGATAGAAGACACAAATCCTGACCAAGTTTTAAACGGAAATATAGATAAATTTATTGAGGGTGGAATTTTTGGCTCAAAAAAATAAATGAAAAAATTTTTTCTTTCTATATTTTTATTACTTTTAGTATCATTTGTTTTTTTAATATCTTACTTGTCTTTCTACGGTTATGAGACAGATAGGTTTAATAATATTATTAAGTCGGAAATTAAAAAGAATGAAAAAAATATTGATTTAGATTTTAAAAAAATTTCAATTTTGCTAGATATTAAGAAGCTAACCTTATTTATAAAATTTATCGATCCTGAAGTTGAATATCAATCAGCAAAGATCCCATTGGATACGCTAAGAGCAAATATAGATTTGGTTTCTACTTTAAAAAAAGAGGTTGGAATAAAAAAGATTATAGTTGAAACCAAATATTTAAATTTAGACTCAATAAAATTAGTTGCAAATAAACTAAAATTAGATCAGTTTAATCAAAGTAGTTTAAATAAAATTAAAAAATCAAAAGTTAAAATAAATTCTGAATTTACTTTTGATGAAAATTACAAATTGGCAGATGATTTTGTTTTAAACGGGATTGTAAAAGATACTAAATTTATACATAATAATAATCATAAGATTTCAGAATTAAATTTCCGCTTTTCTTACTTTAACAAACAGTTAAAAATTAAAAATTTATCTTCAAAGTATAACGCGATTAGCATTAAGAATGGTAAAATAGAGTTTTATAAATCAAAAGGCGCAATTAGCTTTAAAGCAGAATCAAAAATTATTTTACAAAGCAATAAAGTAGGATTATCCATAATTAATAAATCAACCAAATTTGGAGAAAGTTTTTCATTACAAACGGATCTCTCATTTAGAGACAACAAAAATATATTAATAAAAAATCTTACTCTTCAAAATGAAGATAATTTTTTTGAAATTGATGATATGGTATTAAATAAAACCTATAACCTTGTAGATTTCAAAAAAATTAGAGTAAAAACAAAAGAAAATAAAACCGTAAATAATGATTTTATTATTAAAAATAACAAGGAGTCTATAATTGTTGATGGAAAAGTTTTTGATGCAACAATTTTGTTAAAAGAATTAGATGAGCCAGAGAAGAATAATAATTTTTTAAAGAAAATTTCAAAAAATATAGAGGCAGAGTTTTCTAAAGTATTAACAGATACAGAGTTTCCATTTAATAAATTCAGAATGGTTGGATTAATTAAGAAAGGTAGGTTAGAAAAAATATCTGCAAAAAGTGAATTTGAGAAAGATAAATTTTTAGATATTGCTATTAAAAAAGAAAAAAATACAAATATGAGTTTAGTGGAGATTTACTCAGATATTGCTAGACCATTAGTAAATAGTTATAATTTTTTCGAAGGTTTAGAGGGAGGTAACTTAACTTATTCATCTAAATCTAATAATAAAAAATCTTCAGGTGTTTTAGAAATAAAAAATTTTAAATTAAACAAGGCCCCCGGTTTAGCTAAGTTATTAAGTTTAGCTGATTTAAAAGGTTTGACTGACGCATTAAAAGGAGACGGTATAAGCTTTGATAGCTTGGCAATAAAATATGAAAGTAGTTCTACATGGATGGATATAAAAGAAATCTTTATCATTGGACCATCTATTTCTGTATTAGTTGAAGGATATTTTGATAAGAAAAAAGATATTTTAAGTTTACGAGGAACATTAGTGCCAGCTAAAACATTAAATAATATAGTTTCAAAAATTCCTGTAGTAGGTGATATATTAATCGGAAAAAAAGTTGGTGAAGGAATTTTTGGAGTCAGTTTTAAAATTAAAGGTTCTACGGACGATTTAAAAACTACTGTAAATCCAGTAAAAACATTAACACCTAGATTTATTACCCGAGCATTAGAGGAGATGAAAAAAAAACAATCTAAGTAATTGTAACTTTTAAATGAGTTTTTTTGCCTACAGATAATTTAATATAATTTTTACCTTCAAACTCATTTATTCCAACAACCTTTTTATCATCATCAATTACTTTGTCATTTATTTTGATACCTTTATTTTTTATTATTCTTCTAGCTTCACTTTTTGAGCTTAAAAGATCGTTTTGAAATATCAAATCTAAAATATTAATACCTTTAACAACAGCATCTTTTGAAATTTTTCTTTCAGGAATATTTTTTCCAATTCCACCTTTAGAAAATGTTGTTTCTGCAGTTTCCTGACTATCTTTAGAGGCCTTAGCACCATGTAAAATACTAGTAGCCTCATTTGCTAAAAGTATTTTTAATTTATTGATATCTTTTTCAGTATTAATTTTATTTGAAATTTGATCTATCTCTATTTCCGTAAAGTATTTTAAAAATTTTTTTACGTCCTCGTCAGCTGTATTTCTCCAGAATTGCCAATATTCATATGGAGAGAACATTTTTTTGTCTAACCAAACCGCTCCTTTTTCAGTTTTTCCCATTTTAGCACCTGTAGACAAAGTTATAAGTGGTGTAGTAAGACCAAAAGCTTCTTTTTGTAATGTTCTTCTAATTAGCTCAACTCCATTAACAATGTTACCCCATTGATCCGATCCGCCTAATTGCAATATACAATTTTGATCTTTAAATAACTGGTAAAAATCATATGCTTGTAAAATCATATAATTAAACTCCATGTAACTAAGAGACTGCTCTCTATCTAGTCTAAGTTTTACACTATCAAAGGTTAGCATTTTATTTATTGTAAAATGTTTTCCAACATCTCTTAGAAAATCGATATATTTTAGTTTTCCAAGCCAATCATAATTATCTACAAAGATGGGTTTAGTTTTTTTATTTTTTGAAGGTAAAAGTTTTTCAAAAATTTTTTTAATACTGGATATATTTTTTTTAATATCTTTGTGTTGTAAGAATTTTCTAGTCGAATCTTTTCCTGAAGGATCACCTATTAATGTTGTTCCACCTCCTAGTAACACTATTGGCTGATGGCCATGTTTCTGCAAAAGCCTCAAGACCATTATTTGAAGCAAACTACCCACATGCAGGCTTGGTGCTGTACTATCAAAACCTATATATGCTTTAATTGATTTTCCGTTTAAAATTCTTTCAAGTTTGTCCAAATCTGTGCATTGATTTAGAAAACCTCTAGAATTCATTTCGGATAAAAAAGCATTTTTCATAGAGCTTTATGTGCTAATGCTACTATTATACAAAAATTTATATAAATAAATATAAATATGAGTAAAGAATATACAGCCTTGGGTTTAATGAGCGGTACATCAGGGGATGGTGTAGATGCTTCAATTGTAAAATCTAATGGCACAAACAAATACACTGTAATTTTAGACAAATATTTTAAATATAACGATGATATTTATGAAAATATTCATAAATTGAAAGAAGGGATTAGCTCCTCAAAAGATTTAAAAATATTAAGCAAAGAAATTGCAAAACTAGAAAAAAAGATAACCATATTCCACGCAGAGATTATAAGTAATTTGTCTAATGAGAATTTTGATATGGTGGGTTTCCATGGACAAACGATTTTTCATAATGCATCAGAGAAAATTTCAAAACAATTAGGTGATGGCAAACTACTTTCACAACTTATAAAAAAAGATGTTGTTTACAATTTTAGGGAAAATGATCTCCATAATGGAGGCCAAGGAGCACCACTCGCTCCAATATTTCACAAATTAATAGTCGAACAAAAAAAAATATCTTTACCTGTATCAATTTTAAACATTGGTGGAATAGCTAATTTAACTTCATTAAAAAATAATAATATAATTTTTAGTTCTGATATAGGACCTGGAAATTGTTTAATCGATAAATGGATAAGAGCAAATTCCAAAAAAAATTTCGATAAGGATGGTTTATTAGCCAAATCAGGAAAAATAAATAAAATTATTTTAAATCAGACAATGGAAAATTTTCATTACAGTATCGAGCAAAACAAATCCTATGATATCAATGATTTTGATCTATCATTTGTTAGAGGTTTATCAATAGAAGATGGTGCAGCAACTTTAACTGAATTAACAGCAGAAATTATAGCAAAAATTTCTTTAGATAATAAAATTTTTGTATGTGGTGGAGGACGTAAAAATAAATTTTTGTTAGAAAGAATACAAAAAAAAATTAATGGAAAAATTGAATTAATAGATAATTTAGGAATTAATGGGGATTTTGTAGAATCACAAGCATTTGCTTATATCTCTATAAGATCATTTCTTAGTCTTCCAATATCCTTTCCGGGAACTACAGGTATAAAAGAAGCTCAATCAGGCGGAACAATTGTAAAAATTAAATAAGTTTAGTTTTGTCTTTAATGTATTTATCGATAGTTTTTTTTAATTCTTCTTCTTTATCCTTAAAAAAATGGTTTGAATTTTTTATTTCGGAAAAATTAACCTCAATTCCTTTTTGACTTTTTAATCTATTATTAAGATCATTTATGCTATTTTTTGAAACAAGTTCGTCTTTTTCACCATAAATAACTTGTCCTGAAGCAGGGCATGGGGCAAGAAAAGTAAAGTCATATACATTTGGTTGAGGAGAAATCGCAACAAATTTATTAACTTCTGGTCTTCTCATTATTAATTGCATGCATATTAACGATCCAAAAGAAAATCCTGCTACCCAACACTGACTATAATCCTGATTTTCTCTTTCTATCCAATCAAGTGCAGCAGCTGCATCTGATAATTCCCCTTGGCCATTATCAAATGTACCGTCACTTTTTCCAACACCTCTAAAATTAATTCTTAATACAGAAAAATTATTTTTAATAAAAACATTGTATGTTTCAATAACAATTCTATTATTCATGGTTCCCCCATACTGTGGGTGTGGTTGCAAAACTACTGCTACTGGAGAGTTCTTTTTAGGATTTTTAAAATATTTCCCTTGCAATCTTCCACTTGGACCTGGGATAAAAATTTCTGAACTTTTTTGTTTCATAATATTTAATAATGATAATTACTTTCAAAAAAAAAATAGATTTATAGCATGTTTTAACTGCTTCAAATTTATTTATTATTAAAGTTGACTATTTTACTAGGAATTATTAAATAAACCCCAGAAATAAAGGTAAAAATGAAACTAACAACAAAAGGCAGATATGCAGTCATGGCGATGGCTGATATTGCTTTATATCAAAATGGCAAACCTGTAAGTCTTAACGATATATCTTTGAGACAAAATATTTCTCTTTCTTACTTAGAACAACTTTTTTCTAGGCTTAAAAATAAAAAATTGGTTAAAAGTATTAGAGGTTCTGGAGGAGGGTATATTCTTGATAAAAATCCAAAAGAAATCAAACTTTCTAATATTATTTTTGCTGTAGATGAAAATATAAAGACACTAAATTGTAAAAAAGATTCTAAAAGAGGATGCCACGGTAAATCAACCAAATGTATAACGCACAATTTATGGGATGATTTAGAGCAACATATAAATTTGTTTTTTGAAAGTAAAAGCCTTAATGATTTTTTAGAACAAAAAAATAAAAACTAATGAAAAACCAAAATATAAATACTCTAGAAGACTATAAATATGGCTTTACTACAGATATTGAAAGTGTAAGGGCACCTAAAGGTTTGAGTGAAAATTCAATTAAGTTTATTTCTAAAATGAAAAAAGAACCTCAATGGATGCTCGATTGGAGATTAAAAGCTTTTAATAGATTAAAAAATCTTAAAGAACCAAATTGGCAAAAACCTAAATATCCAAAAATAAATTATCAGGATCTATATTATTATTCTGCTCCAAAAAGTGCATCTGAGAAACCAAAAAGTTTAGATGAAGTAGATCCAAAATTAATTGAAACATATAAAAAACTCGGAATTCCACTCAATGAACAAAAAAAATTGAGCGGTGTTGCTGTAGATGCAGTTTTTGACTCAGTATCAGTTGCTACGACTTACAAAGAAGAACTTACAAAAAAAGGGATAATTTTTTGTTCAATTTCTGAGGCAATAAGAAACCATCCTGATTTAGTTAGAAAATATCTTGGTTCGGTTATACCATTGACTGATCATTATTTTGCAACTTTAAATTCAGCCGTGTTTACTGATGGTTCATTTGTTTACATACCGCCAAAAGTTAGGTGTCCGATGGAACTTTCTACTTATTTCAGAATTAATGCATCAGAAACTGGTCAATTTGAAAGAACTTTAATAATTGCAGATAAAGGAAGTTACGTCAGTTATCTTGAGGGCTGCACAGCACCTATGAGAGATGAAAATCAATTACATGCTGCTAATGTTGAGTTAGTTGCTCTTGATGATGCTGAAATAAAATATTCAACAGTTCAAAATTGGTATCCTGGTGATAAAGATGGTGTTGGAGGAATATATAATTTCGTTACAAAAAGAGGTGCCTGCAGAGGAAAAAATTCAAAAATATCCTGGACCCAAGTTGAAACCGGTTCAGCTATAACATGGAAATATCCAAGTTGTATCTTACAAGGTGATAATTCTGTCGGTGAATTTTATTCAATAGCAATTACAAATAATCATCAAAAAGCGGATACAGGAACTAAAATGATACATCTTGGAAAAAACACCAAAAGTAAAATTATTTCCAAAGGTATATCTGCAGGACAAGCTGATAACACGTATAGAGGCTTAGTTGATATTGGAAAAAATGCATCTAACTCTAGAAACTTTACTCAATGTGACTCTTTACTTATGGGTAATAAATGTGGTGCTCACACAGTTCCATACATCAAAAATAAAAATTCTTCATCAACTGTCGAACATGAGGCAACAACTTCAAAAATAAATGATGAACAATTATTTTATTGTAATCAAAGAGGCATGAACCAAGAAGAAGCTGTAAGTTTAATTGTTAATGGTTTTTGTAAAGAGGTTCTTCAGCAATTACCAATGGAATTTGCTGTTGAAGCACAAAAATTAGTAGGAATTAGTTTAGAGGGAAGCGTGGGATAATGTTAGAGATTAAGAATTTAAAAGCCTCTATTAATAATAGAGATATTATTAAAGGTTTAGATATTACAATTAAGCCTGGCGAACTTCATGCAATAATGGGGCCAAACGGTTCTGGTAAAAGTACACTTGCTAATGTTCTTTCTGGAAAGAATGGATATCAAATTTCAGGAGCAATTCAGTTTAAGGGTAAAAATCTCATTGAAATACCAGTTGATGAAAGAGCGCAAAAGGGAATTTTTCTTGCCTTTCAATACCCAACTGAAATACCAGGGGTAAACACAAATAACTTTCTAAAGACCTCCCTTAACAAAGTAAGAAAAGCAAGAGGAGAGAAAGAATTAGATACTTTGACCTTTTTAAAAATTGTAAAGGAAAAAACAGCTGAACTCGGAATTGATGAAAAAATTTTATCAAGACAACTAAACGTAGGTTTTTCTGGCGGCGAAAAGAAAAAAAATGAAATTTTACAAATGAAAATATTAGATCCAAGTTTTACAATACTTGACGAAACAGATTCTGGTTTAGACATAGATGCATTAAAAACTATTGCAAATGGTGTAAATTCATCTCGTGATAAAATGAAATCATTTTTAGTGATTACGCACTATCAAAGATTGTTAGATTATATAAAACCCGACTTTGTTCACGTATTGTCAGATGGGAAAATTGTAAAATCGGGTGGCATGGAACTTGCCGAAGAACTTGAAAAAACGGGATATAAAAAAATAAAATAATATGATAACTAATTTTAAAGTCAATTCAGATGAAATTGATAAAATTAAAAAAATCAGTAAGCAAGAAAAAGAATTCAGAATTAAAAATCTAAATCTTTTTAATAAAAATGGTTTCCCAAATAATAAAATTGAAGATTGGAAATTTTCGGATTTAAGAAATATAGTTTCTAAAAACTTTAAAAAATTAGATGTACAAATTACTAATCCAAAAAATATAAACACCACATTAATAAAAGATTTTGACCACAACTCTTTAATTCTTATAAACGGTAATTTATCTTCTAGCAATTTTGATTTTGAAGAAAAAAATAAGATTAAAATTAAAAATTTTCATAATGACAATTTTTCGGACATAAATAAATACAATCCTTTAATTCATCTTAACCACGCTTTATCAGACACAGGTTATTATTTAGAAATAGCTGATAATTATAAATTTAAAAAAACACTGATTATTTATAATATTTTTACTAAAGAATTAAATGAAAATATATTGAACAGCAGAAATAAAATTCAAATTGGAAATAATTCAGAGCTTCATACAATTGATTTTGTTGTTAATGAGTCAAAAAATAAATTCATGAATAATGTTTATGAAAATGTTATTTTAAAAGAAAATGCCATTTATAGAAATATATGCATTCAAAATGAAAAAAGTGATGGTTTTTTTCATAAATTTTCAAAGAATACACTATCTTCTAAATCTAAATATTCATCATTTATTTTTCCATCAGGATTAAAATTTAATAAATTAGATTTAGAATTCAACTTAGAGGGTGAAAGAACCGAGTGTAATTTACAAGCCGCGTCTTATTTAAATAAAAATGATCACCAAGAAATTAAAACAAGAATTAATCATCTTGTTCCAAATTGCAAAAGCTACCAAAGAGTTAAGAATGTTTTAAATTCAGATAGCAAAGGTGTCTATCAAGGAAAAATTTTTGTTAAAGACATCGCACAAAAAACAGATGCTTATCAATTAAGCAAAGCTTTATTATTAAATGATAACTCTGAATTTAATTCCAAACCCGAGTTAGAAATATACGCAGATGACGTTAAGTGTTCACATGGGTCTACTTCCGGAAGTATAGATGAAACATCAATCTATTATTTGATGTCCAGAGGATTAAATAGAGAAGAGTCTGTAAGATTACTTGTTAGTGGTTTTTTAAATGAAATAATTGAGATGATTAAAAGCAATTCAATTAGAAAATTTGTGCAAAAAAAAATTGAGGAACAAATTCATGGAAATTAAATCTATTAAATCCCAATTTCCAATATTTAAAAATAAAATCAATGGTAAACATTTAATTTATCTTGATAATGCCAATTCTTCTCAAAAACCAAAAAGTGTTATTGACAGAATCTCAAAATTTTATTCTAAAGAGTTTTCAAATATTGGCAGAAGTGTACATTCTTTAGCAGTAACTGCCACGAATAGATTTGAAGATACCAGAGATTTAGTAAAAAAATATATCAATGCTAAATCTAGAGAAGAAATCATATTCACAAAGAATGCAACTGAAGCAATAAATTTAGTTGCCTCATCTTACGGTGAAAACTTTATAAAAAAAGGTGATGAAATTCTAATTACCGAATTAGAACATCATGCTAATTATGTTCCATGGCACTTTCTTAGACAAAAAAAAGGAGCGGTTATTAAATTTGCAGAGTGTAATGAAAAAGGAGAAGTTGATATTGATGAGATTAAAAAATTAATAAGTGATAAAACAAAAATTATTGCAGTTACACATTTATCAAATGTTACAGGTGCAATAATGCCAATTAAAAAGATTGTAGATTTGGCAAGTAAGAAAAAAATTCCTGTATTAGTTGATGGTTGTCAAGGAGCCCCACACTTACAACTAAATATGCAGGAATTAGGTTGTGATTTTTACGCAATATCATGCCACAAAATGTACGGACCAACTGGGGTTGGTATCTTATATGCAAAAAAAAAATGGGTTGATGTTTTGCCTCCTTATCAAGGAGGTGGTGGAATGATTGAGGAAGTAAAAAAAGATAATATTACCTACCCACAAAGCCCAACAAAATATGAAGCAGGAACATTACAAACAGCGGAAGTGGTAGGTTTTTCCGAATCTATAAAATTTATAGAGGATATCGGAATAAAAAATATTATGGAACATGAGAGAAAAATTTTAGAATACGGTTTGGAAGAAATTAAAAAAAATAATTCAGTAAGAGTTATTGGAGACCCTAAAAAAAGAGGTTCAATAATTTCTTTTACTATAAAAGGAATTCATCCGCATGATATAGCTACAATCCTAGATGAAGATGGAGTAGCTATTAGAGCAGGACATCACTGTTGTCAAATTTTACATGAAAAGATGGGCATTGCAGCTTCAGCAAGAGCATCATTGGGAATTTATAATTCAAAAGACGATATTGACGCATTAAGCAGCGCTATTAAAAAATGCAACAAGGTGTTTAATAATTAAATGGATATTAAGGAACTATATCAAGATATTATTTTAGATCACGGTAAAAATCCAAGAAATAAAAATAAGTGTAAGGATTTTAATAAAGATGCTAAAGGCCACAATCCACTTTGTGGTGATAAAGTACATGTATATATAAAGTTAGATAAAGAAAAAAAAGTAGAAGATATTTCGTTTGAGGGAGAAGGTTGTGCAATATCAATGGCATCCGCCTCTATAATGACAGAAATTGTTAAAGGCAAAGAATTTAATGTAGCAAAAAAAATATTAGAACATTTTCTTAATATGTTAAAGGAAGGTTCAAAATTAAGTATAAACAGCCTAACAGATGATGAAAATACCCGAATGATGTCTCTTTCAGGAGTCAAACAATTCCCAATGAGAGTTAAATGTGCTACTTTGGCATGGCACACTTTTATGCATGCAGTAGAAGGAAATAGAAATACAGTTAAAACTGAAAAATAAATTATGAGTGATTTAAAAGAAAAAGTAATAAAAGAAATTAAAAAGGTTTACGATCCTGAAATTCCTGTAAATATTTATGAATTAGGTCTAATTTACAAAATTGAAATAAATGAAAAAAATGTTGTTAAAGTTGATATGACTTTAACTTCACCTAATTGCCCCGTAGCAGAAAGTTTGCCAAATCAAGTAAAGGAATATATATTAAAAGTTAAAGGCGTTTCTGATGTTAAATTAGATCTCGTTTGGGATCCGCCATGGGATAAATCTAAAATGTCAGAAGCAGCTAAATTGGAATTGAATTTATGAGCGAACAAGTTATTAAATTGAGTGATAACGCTGCAAACAGAATTAAAGAGATTATGTCCAAAGCAGATAATACTGCTATTGGAGTAAGAGTAGGTGTTAAATCTGGTGGATGTGCAGGTATGTCATATGTAATGGAATATGCAAAAGAATCAAAAAAAAATGAAGAAGTTATTGAGGACAAAGGAGTAAAAGTTTTTATAGACGCTAATGCAATAATGTATTTATTGGGAACCGAAATGGACTACAAAAAAGATAAGTTTTCCTCGCAATTTGTGTTTAAAAACCCCAACGAAACAGAACGTTGTGGATGTGGAGAATCATTTAAGGTATAGTGAGTCATGAGAGACACTAAACATTTAGAGAGCTTTGCAAGGGAAAGATCAGAAAAAGAGAAAGAAAAATCTCTTTTCAAAAATAAGATAAAAGCTGTCAACAAAGGTGCTAATGGTACTTTTGAATACACTATTAAAG
>MDTB01030645.1_pt1 | contig 23787 bp, 23 predicted proteins | sample 811161 | NCBI WGS metagenome assembly MDTB01 (sample SAMN05326650, study PRJNA326480) | marine metagenome | isolation source: seawater | place: Mediterranean Sea | collected 2009
CTTCTGATATTTTGGTTAATTAACCTTACGCGCTTATTCGCCAGCGAAAGCAGCTCCAGAAACAAGGATTTGGCATACTCAAACTCCACTCCAACTTTTGCTGCTACCAGACATCTCAGGCAAGAAAGAGATGACCAACCACATCTCAAATAGGATCCAGCATAGCCACAGTTTTTAGGCGGGAACCAGTGTGCCCCGAATGGAGATCGGTGATGATTCGCGTTTTCACTCGGCCCTTTGCCTCACAGCTTCATATAAACAAACTCCTGCTGAAACACTAACATTCAAGCAGTCCACCGTTCCTTTCATGGGAAAATTCACCAAAAAGTCACACTCCTTCTCAGTGAGTTGCCGCATCCCCTCTCCCTCGCGCCCCATCACTATTGCGACCGCCCCCTTTAAATCAGTATCATAAAGGGATTGCGTTGCCTGGTCAGACGTTCCAACAAGCCATACTCCACGATCTTTAAGTTCCCTCATCGTTCGAGCCAGATTCGTAACCTTAATAAAGGGCACGCTTTCGGCAGCACCAACTGCGACGCGTCGTACAGTATCGGTTAAACCAACCGCTTTATCTTTTGGGGCTATGACAGCATCTACGCCAGCGCCATCGGCAGTTCGTAAAATAGCGCCCAAATTATTGGGGTCCTGAACACAATCAAGAATCAGTAAAAGAGGTTTCTCTTTATTAGCAAGAATCTCGAACAGGTCTCCTTCCCCCCTCGGTCTCGCTTCCCTTTCACCTCGTGGACGTGAATGACGATTATCTCGCGCTTCCCCTGCTCGCTTTCTCATGTCGATGTCTTACGTCCCGCGTCTTGAAATTCAAAGTTCAATTCCCACTCTGACCTGTATAGGCTGATTTCCATGAAGTTGATTTCGTCAGTTCTTACAATGGCTATGTTGGTCGCTCAAGCCGATCGAAAGCCAAATATCGTTTTTATACTCGCAGATGATCTCGGCTACGGTGAACTGGGTTGCTATGGCCAGAGGAAAATCAGAACACCAAATATCGATCGACTAGCAAGCCAGGGAATAAAGTTCACCCACCATTACACTGGAGCACCCGTATGCGCACCTGCCCGCTGCGTTCTGTTAACAGGTCTCCATTTAGGACATGCTGAAATCCGTAATAATGGTGATTCGAAAAACGGGCGAAAATTCCCGGGGCAGTGGCCCATCACCAGCGGAACCATCACAATTGCTGAGGCCCTCAAGGAAGGTGGCTACGTCAGCGGAGGCTTTGGAAAGTGGGGATTAGGGCCGACAGACACCTCCGGCTCACCAATCAAGCAAGGTTTTGACCGATTTTACGGATATAACTGTCAGCGAAATGCACACTCATTTTTCCCTCCATTTCTCGATGATGACGAAGGAGAGGAGAAAATTAACAAAAACCCCATCCCCGGACACCTTCAAAAACCAAAGGAGCAAATCAAGGCAGACGACTACCGAGACGAAACCTATGCGCCTGATCGCATCCTCGAAGAGGCTCTAGAATTCCTCGATAAAAATAAAGATCAGCCTTTCTTTCTCTACCTTCCTTTCGTCGAACCCCACGTCGCGATGCATCCGCCGCAAGAATGGATTGATCAGTATCCAAAAGAATGGGACAAAGAGAAGGGAGCCTATCGAGGACAGAATGGTTACCTTCCCCACCCACGCCCCCGGGCCGGATATGCCGCCATGATCTCGGATCTCGACGAACACGTTGGCACAATACTTCAACGCCTCAAAAAGCATGGTCTCGATAATAACACGATAGTTGTATTCACCTCTGACAACGGAACCACTCACCCTTCACGCGATCCTAAATTTCATGTGGGTGGGGTAGATGCCCCTTTCTTTAATTCGACCGCTGGGCTCCGAGGATGGAAAGGTTCAGTCAATGAGGGTGGAATCCGGGTCCCGGCTATCGTTCGTTGGCCGGGAAAAATCAAAGCCGGTTCCACGACCTCTGCCCCATCTTACTTTCCTGACTGGTTCCCAACGCTATGCAAGGCTGCCGGAGTCAAGATTCCCAAAAAACTTGATGGAACTGACCTCACGCCTGCTTTGATCAAAAAACCTTTTGAACGAAACAAACCGATGATTTGGGAATTCCACGGTTACGGCGGACAACTCGCTGTTATCGACTTTCCTTGGAAGGTAGTCCGCCAAAAAGCTAAAAGTAAGAAGCCCGGAAAATGGCAGCTCTACAACATCCGGAAAGATCCGGCTGAAGGTAACGATCTTGCCCAACAACATCCTGAGATTGTAAATCGACTCGAAGGCGCTTTCAAGAATGATAGGACACCGAATGCACGCGCAAAACTGCCACTCTACGATTAAAAAAGAGGCTAAGCTTTAATTCTACAAAGAATTTTGGAAGCCCCGTCCCTCTCAAATGCAGAGCTAAGAGATCCCCCTCACCGAGCAGCTCAATTAAACTCTCTCCAAATGAGAGGAATTTTTGACTCTCCCCACAAATCCCCAACCTAGCAGACCATCAATCCACCTTTATTTTTTGCAGAGATTATTAATCTACGCTGATAATTCCTTGACTGCCACGCTTCAAATCCCTATCTCCCGCGCTCCCGAGAACCCTCTCCCTTTAAATCAATGGCCCAGACTGAAGTAATCCTCCGCGAAAAAGTAGACAACCTTGGCGCTGAAGCTGATGTCGTCAAAGTGAAAGCTGGCTTTGCCCGCAATTTCCTGATCCCTGCAGGTAAGGCCTATGAAGCGACTCAGGGCAATTTGCGCCAAATTGAGAACCTACAAGCTGCTCGTGCCAAGCGCGAGACTGAAGAGCTCAATGAGGCTCAAGAGCTTGCTAGCAAAATTTCCCGTATCAAAGCCAAGTTCACTCTCGATGTAGGCAAGAACGGCAAGGCTTTTGGGTCCGTCACAACCATCGATATACAGAAAGCACTTGAGGATAAGGGGGTTTCGATCGACCGAACTTCAATTCAGCTTAACAAGCCAATTAAATCGACGGGTAATAGCGAGGTTGAGATCAAGCTTCATACTGACGTAACTACCTCTCTTAAGGTTAGCGTCGAAGCCACGGAAGCGCCTACTACCTAAAATTAATTCGTCGATCATATTTTCAAAAAGCCCAGTCATGACGACCGGGCTTTTTTGTCGTTTTCAGTCGGAGATTTAAGCGGCAGAATAAATGGAGTGATTGGTATCCTTGATTCCGGTGTTGGCGGCTTCTCCGTCATGCGGGAAATACGTGCACAGCTCCCAGAACAATCGCTCACTTACATAGGAGACACCGCTTGGTGTCCCTATGGGAATAAAGAATTTTCTGAAATTCGGAATCGAACTTTGGCTCTGAGCGATTTCCTGATCAACAAAGGGGCCGAAACCATAGTGATCGCCTGTAATTCCGCCACAATCGTAGCAATCGAAGCACTTCGGTCTAGGCATTGCATTCCTTTTGTTGGAATGGAGCCGGGTGTCAAACCAGCTTCTGAGCTGACTCAAACAGGCACAATTGGGGTCCTTGCTACCGAAGCCTCTCTAGCAGGGGAAAAATTCCATAGTCTCGTTGCAACCCACGCTCAGGATCTCCGAGTCATCACACAACCCTGCCCCAAGTTCGTTGAATTCGTGGAACGAGGGATTCTAGAAGGAGACCAAGTTAATCAAGCGATCGATGAATATACATCTAGCATTTTAGCAGCAAATGCTGATGTCTTTATTCTTGGCTGTAGCCACTATCCATTCTTACGCCCCGCTCTTGAGGCTCGCCTCCCCGACCATATACAGTTTATTGATACAGGTAGCGCCATTGCGCGAAGAGTCAGTCAACAATCCTTGAGCACTCCCGAGCAAAATGAGGTTGATTTCTTGACGACAGGAGACCCAAAAGAATTCTCTAGACTCTGTGGAATTCTGATTCCAGAACTTCCTTCCACCTGCCAACATTTTATCCTGCCATGAAAAAATTCCCTCTTATCGTAATTCTACTGACCATTTCCGGCTTCACTTATTGGGCCTTTACAAAAAGGGCCTCTCCCTCCGGAGATGACCGAGAGATGGGGATTAAGAACGACATTGAGGATAATTCGGAATATTGGGAATCTGTCACCACCGCCGACCAGACTCTTGTTGACTATCAGCCTCCTAATCCTGAACACGATTTTTATTCTGATGGACCTAAAACTAGGGATGGCATTGGCAAGTATTATCAAGGACGAGAAATCGCCTACGTGATGGGCCACCCTGCTATCAACTGGCTCGAGCGACGGGAACGGGAACAGGAAGAAGCTCCCACAAAAGCTCTCGATTTAATCAAGCTAGCTCCGGGCGAGGTTCTAGCTGATATCGGAGCTGGTTCCGGATATTACAGCCTCCGGATCGCAATGAATCACCTTAACTCAAGGGTGGTTGCGGTCGACATCCAACCAGAGATGATTAATTTCCTAAAAGGGAAAGCAAAGCAGTTAGACATCAAAAATGTTTCCCCTCACCTCGGTAAAATCGATGACATCGGTCTTCCCGCTCAGTCCATCGATGCAGCTCTAATGGTCGACGCATATCATGAATTTTCGCACCCTTATGAAATGATGACCTCCATCGCTTTCGCTCTTAAGCCAGGAGGACGAGTTTTACTTCTTGAATACCGCGAAGAAGATCCCGGTGTTCCCATCAAGCCACTTCATAAAATGAGCCAAGATCAAGCCAAGAAAGAAATGGCTCTCGCTGGCCTTGTGTGGGACGAAACAATCAATGATTTGCCATGGCAGCACTTCATGGTATTTCGAAAGCCATGATCCCGCCCCCCAAATGGCTGGATCCAAAAGAGCCCTACCTCCTCGGCCTATCCGGCGGTAGAGACTCCGTCGCATTATATCACTGGCTCGCCGAAAATGGTTTTCAAAAAATCATTTGCTGCCATTTGAATCACGGACTACGCGATGATGAGTCCGACGATGATGAGAGATTTCTTCGTAAACTTTTGGGCGCAGATCTCAGGGTTGGCCGAGTCAATGTTACTGAACTGGCTAAAAGTGAAAGCCTCTCTATCGAAACTGCGGCCCGAGACGCGCGGCATCGTTTTTTCGAGAAATGTGCCACCGAAACGGGAATCAATCATATTCTCCTTGCTCATCACGCCGACGATCAGGCTGAAACTATCCTTTTCAACCTCCTCCGAGGTGCCGCAGGCCTCAAAGGAATGAAGACTCGGCAAGAGCTCGGACCTTTAACTTTCCTCAGACCGTTTTTGGAGGTTCGTAGGGATACCATTAATCAATATCTCTCAAGCCTCAACCATTCCTTCCGCGACGATTCCTCAAACCTCGAACCATTTGCAACTCGTAATCGACTCAGAAACGAGGTGATTCCACTACTTTCTGAAATTATGAAGCGGGATATCATCCCGAATATCCTACGTGCCTCTGATCATCATCGGGAACTTGAAAATACTGCTGACACTTATCTATCAAGTGTCGAAATTCTCGATCCACAGGGAAGACTTCATCTTCCTACTCTTCGAAGTCTTCCACAAGCCCTTCAAAAGCGAGCAATTCACCAATTCCTCTTATCTCACCAAATCCCTAATCTTACCTCAGCACACGTCGAACAAGCCCTCACAATCACAAACCCAGATGCCCCTCCGTCCATAAACCTCCCTGGGGGGCAACGTTTGCGGCGGAAGGAGGCACGTCTATTTATTAGCCCATGAAATTCCTCCTTCTTATTTCGTTATTTCTCGTATCCTGCGGCAACAAGGCATCACCAGACGAACTCAAAAAACGCAAGGATATCGCTAGTTCAAATCAAATTATAGTAGGTCGTATCGCTTCGGTCTCCAGACGCGGTAAGTTCGTCCTTATTCAAAAATTAGGAACAGGAACGCTTCCGAAAGGAGTTATTTACCAATCAAGAGGTCCTGATGGCCGCACGGCATCCCTTCGTCTCTCTGGCGAACGAATCCGAGATTTTTTCGCGGCCGATTTGTTAAGTGGAAAAACAGAAAAAGGTAATGCGGTGATAGCATATCAATACCCGGAGGGAAGGCAGACTACTGAGGAGAATAAAATACAGCCAGAGGACGAGACTAATGGTGTTACGAAAGAAAATTTAGATGCAGATGGATTACCTGCAGACGATCAAGTGCCCCAAACTATCAGGGATTAGGGCTAATTATCTACTCCTTATTGTGAGTCAAACCCACTTTATTTAAAAAAATTTATCTTTATCACTTGATTGAACTCCATTTTTCTTGGTAATACTCCTCACGAAGTTACTAGGGCATCCTAAATATCTAAATAATTAAAAAAACCGATATACCATGAAAGCAAGCACACTCAACACCTCAAGCCCACATAAAGTGGATCCAAACCGATTGGCTGACTTTGTGATGATGACCCAGCGATCATGTATCTTGAATCTTTCTAGTGAATTGAACCGGGGAAACATTTCTTTCCCTCAGTTTTTCCTCCTCACCTACCTTTCTAGCGAGGACTACCTTACCATGTCAGCCATCGCTAAAAAGATGGGACACTCTACCGCAGCCGCTACCGGACTCGTAGATCGCCTTGAGAAACTTGGTTTTGTCGAGCGTGTTCATGCTGCAGAAGACCGCCGTAAAATTATGGTTCGCATAACTAGCAGCGGATCTGAAATTGTTTCAACCATGCGCCAGCACATCGCTTCCGAATTAGCTAATATAATGGAAGACCTTGATGATGTCGACGCATCTTCAGTCGCTGCAGCCAACCAAGCGATCGAAGGGAAAAATCTGGAATCATAGCAACTTCCAAATCAAATGTTCGTGAAGGAAACTTTGCGAATTTGAAACGCTTCCTCTACGCTCTCGAGCGTGCAGGAAGCGTCTTTCTTTTTGGATCCGATTATTCGATCGAAGAACCATTGTGCCGCCTTCGTCGAGCGCATTCCTGGTGTCCGAACCTCTACCAACAAAGAAGAAACATTAACCCAGCTTACCAATCATCACTCAGCTGTGGCTCAATCGTTAGGTTTTAACCAAATTTTTTATGCCGAACAGATTCACGGAGACAAAATTACCGTAATTACAAAAGAATCCCCAACCATATCTGCAGGAGTCGATGCCCTTATAACGTCAGAAAACACTCTTCTGGGGATCCATGTCGCTGATTGCGGCGCACTTTACCTGCTCGATCAAAAAACTGGAGCAATTGGACTTCTTCATTCTGGAAAAAAAGGGACCGAGCTCAACATCACTAGAAGTGCGATTCAAGCAATGAAGCAAAACTTCCGAACTAACCCCTCAGATCTTGTGGCTGTTTTAGCGCCCTGTATCCGTCCACCGCATTATGAAGTTGATTTTGCCAAAACAATCCGAGATCAAGCAATCAACTCGGGAATCATACCAGAAAACTTCCACGATTGTGGTCTTTGCACCGCTTCTGACCTCAAAAGATTCTATTCTTATCGTCGTGAGAAAGGAAACACCGGACGACACCTCGCTTTAATTGGACATTATTCCTCATGAGCACACTCACAGTCTACCCTCCCGCCAAAATCAACCTCTCGTTGAAAATCACAGGTAAGCGCGATGATGGTTTCCACGAACTAGAAACTCTTGTTCTACCCTTGCCTGGGCTAACGGATGAACTTCATTTTGAGGCAGCAACTAAATTCACTCTGCATTGTGACACTCCAGGCGTTCCAACAAATCAATCCAACCTGGTTTCTCGTGCTCTCCGCCTCTTTGAAGAAAACACCGGGAAAGAAGCACCCTATCGAGTCACCCTTAAAAAAAGAATCCCACATGGCGCAGGACTCGGCGGGGGGAGCTCAGATGCCGCATCCACTTTTTTGGCACTCAACCAACTCACGGGAGCCTCTGTTCCACTTTCAAGGCTAGCGCAATGGGCTGGAGAACTCGGCTCCGATATCCCTCTCTTCATTTATGAATCAGCTAGTTGGTGCCGAGGAAAAGGGGAGATTGTAGAACCTGTTGATCTAAAATGGACCTTTCCGATTCTCCTCTTTAAGCCAAGCTTCTCTATCCCGACTCCCTGGGCCTATTCCCGCTGGAGCAACTCCCTAGAAATCCCAGGAATTTCTTACGGTTCGATAAAAGTAGGCGAAATAGACCTCTACAATGATCTTGAACGACCCGTTTTTGAAAAGCATCGTTTTTTGGCCGAGCTGAAGCAATTCCTTCTAGAGCAGCCAGAAACTCAAAACTCCATGATGTCAGGGTCGGGCTCTACGGTCTTTGCGGTGCTGAACGACCAGAAGGAGGCAGCACCACTCATAGAACGAACACTGAGGGAACTTGATCCAACCCTCTGGACACACCTTGCGATCTTTTAATTAATCACGCGACACCACCCACTCAAAGTGCTAAACTGAATGCAGAAAGCTCTGCTAACTCCCTTTATTCATGGCCCGTGCAAACAACCTAACCATGTGCTCCTTCTGTGGCAAAAGTCACTCCGAAGTTAAGAAGCTCATCGCTGGACCTGGCGTCTACATTTGTAACGAATGTATCGATGTATGCTCCACTATTCTCCGCAAAGAACTCGCCGGTCAATCAGAACCTTCAAAAGAGGTTTCGAACGTCCTCGAAGACGGGGTTCCTACCCCCTCGGAGCTTTTGCAGCACCTCAATGAATTTGTGATTGGGCAAGAAGACGCAAAAAAAGTCCTTTCGGTCGCTGTTTACAATCACTACCAACGGCTGCGTCAACATGAACATGCTGATAAAAAGTACTCCGACGTCGAGATCGAAAAGTCAAACATCCTCCTCCTTGGTCCTACCGGGTCCGGTAAGACTCTGCTCGCCAAAACTCTTGCTCGCCTCTTAGACGTCCCATTTTGTATCGTTGATGCAACCACTCTAACCGAAGCCGGTTACGTAGGTGAAGACGTTGAAAACATTATTCTACGACTCCTGCAATCAGCTGACTTCGATGTCGAGCGCGCGGAGCGCGGCATCATATATGTCGATGAAATTGATAAAATCGGACGCAAGACTGAAAACGTCTCCATCACCCGAGATGTATCCGGTGAAGGAGTTCAGCAAGCACTCTTGAAAATTCTCGAAGGGTCAGTCTGCAACGTTCCACCCCAGGGAGGACGCAAGCATCCACAGCAGGAATACATCCAACTCAATACCGAGAAAATTCTTTTTATCTGTGGGGGTGCCTTCGTAGGGATGGAAGACATTGTTCGCCGGCGACTTGGCAAACGAGTGCTTGGATTCAATTCAGTTAAAACTGAAGAAACTGAGGAGGCCGAAGAAATCTCTCTCCTCAAACAAGTCCGTGCAGAGGATCTTCTCCACTTTGGTCTGATCCCGGAATTCATCGGTCGCCTGCCTGTCCTAACCTCCCTTCGCAAACTGACCGAAAAAGAGTTAGTCCAGATTGTCACCGAGCCCAAAAACGCTCTCGTAAAGCAATATCAAAAGCAGCTTTCCATGAACAACGTTCAGTTGAAGGTTACCAAAGACGGACTCTCTGAAATGGCAAAACAAGCCATTGAACGTGGAACCGGAGCACGAGCCCTACGCTCAATTTTCGAGGGGCTTATGCTAGATGTCATGTTTGAAGTACCATCCCGCAAAGACATCGAAGCAGTCACAGTGAATGCGGCAGCTGTGAAGGGTGACAAAGCGCCAACAATGAAGAAACGGCGCTCGAATGCAGCCTGAATAATTTTGCTTATTATTCCGCAGATCGCCCAGACAGCGATTTCTTGCTGCCGGGTAAATTGATTCCTCTTACAAACCTATCGATTGGAGAGGAATCTTGCTAGACGGATCAAGGCCTTAGCTTAGATCAAGTGTCTTCACTGGGACGATGGGATACCAATTCCACTCAATGAGTGATTCCATGATCTTAACTAAGAGCATCCCAAGTTCTTTCGATAAAGCACTACAGGAGGCCGCTCGGTTTGCAGAACTATCAGAAAAAAAGTCGCTTCGGTTTCCCGAAGCGACTTTGAATCTTTTTTTATCTGACCTTGGATTAGTCCTCTTCGGATGGGCTCCACTCCTCGGATTCGTCATTGGTAGTCGCAAGGTTGAACGCTTGCTCCAGACCAACGAGATCACTGGAAGGACGAAGGGTTTCAAAGGATTGACTCTCTTTATGAAGCTGGTCCTCCGAGTAAGAAACCGCCTTGATAGAGAGGCCGATGCGGCGCTCAATCTTATCGACCTTGATAACGCGGGCTTCCACGTCGTCGCTGACCTTAAGGACATCCTTGACCCGCTCCACATGCTCCTCGCTAAGCTGCGAGATGTGAATTAGACCATCGATGTCCCCATCGAGACTCACGAAAGCTCCAAAGGAGGCGATCTTCGCAACAGTCCCCGAGACTTTGTCTCCCACTTTGAATTTGCTGTCGATATCGGACCATGGGTCATTATCAAGCTGCTTAATCCCGAGGGAAACGCGTTGATTTTCCTTATCAATGCTAAGAACAACAGCTTCGACTTCGTCGCTTTTCTTGAGCATCTCAGAAGGATGGTTGATCTTACGGGTCCATGAGAGGTCGGAGACGTGGATCATCCCGTCGATACCCTCTTCGAGACCGACGAATGCACCATAAGCAGTGAGATTTCGAACCTCGCCCTTGATTTCCTTGCCTATTGGGTAACGAGCTTCGATCTCGGACCATGGGTTCTCTTCAAGCTGGCGAACTCCAAGAGAGATTTTCTGCTCCTCGGTGGAAATTCCAAGGACCACCGCTTTGATCTCCTGATCAAGCTCAAGCACATCGCTTGGTCGCGTGATACGCTTGACCCAAGAAAGCTCAGAAACGTGTACGAGTCCCTCAACTCCTTTCTCAATCTCGATAAAGGCACCATAGGGAAGAAGCTTAGTGATCTTCCCGGAAACTTCAGCTCCGATTGGGAAACGAGCCTCAATGTCAGCCCATGGGTTATCAGTCATCTGCTTGAGGCCAAGCGAAACGCGCTCCTTGTCACGATCAACGTCGAGGATCTGGACTTCAATTTCCTGACTTATGCGAAGCATCTCAGATGGGTGCGCGATGCGACCCCAACTCATATCGGTAATGTGTAGAAGTCCATCCATTCCTTGAAGGTCAACGAAGGCACCAAAGTCGGTGATATTTTTAACCTGACCGATAACCTTATCTCCAACGATAACAGTTTGAAGGAATTTCTGGCGAAGCTCGGCACGCTCGGCCTCGATAACCTCGCGACGACTTAAGACTAGATTCTTACGATCATCGTTCACCTTTACGATCTTGAACTCGTAAACGTTGCCAACGTATTCCTGGAGATCGCGAGGGGGAATAATATCCACCTGCGAGCCAGGGAGGAAAGCCTCCACTCCTACGTTAACTATTAGGCCACCTTTGACGGCACCCTTAACTTTTCCTTTCACGAGGCCACCATCCTCGTAAACTTTCATGATCTTTTCCCAGTTCTGCTTATGGGCGGCTTTCTCTTTGGAGAGGACAATTAGTCCTTCATCATCTTCAAGACGCTCTAGGAGAACTTCAACTTCGTCACCGATTTCGATTTCTTCATCTTCGAACTCGGAAACTGGAATAGCTCCTTCTGATTTGTATCCAATGTCGACAACAACGACTTGGGGACGGATATCAAGGATCGTGCCATTGACAATCGATCCTTCTTTAAATTCGCGGAAATGCTCATCAATGAGAGCTAAAAGCTCTGCATTTTCTGGCTCCGCCACTGCGGTTTCACTCATAACTGTAGGTTAGGATTTGGGTTAGTTTGGTTAATCGTCCAGACGACAGGTACCCCACTGGAGAAAACAAATATTACGGGGTTCCAACTTATTTGTTCCCAACGAAAAACTGAACTTTTACAAGAACAAGCCATTCGCACCTTTTACAACCAATTGAATGGCCTGTAAAAGAAGCAAATGGCACGCTCGTAGGGAGTCGAACCCCAAACCTCCTGATCCGTAGTCAGGCGCTCTATCCAATTGAGCTACGAGCGCTAATTCGCGTGGCGGGACTCTAGGAAGAAACGAGAATGCGTCAACCCTTTAAGAAGAGAAATTGGTGATTTATTTGGCTAAATCTAAAGCCTCCGCCGGCACAAGCGCCAAGCGAGGAAAAGGCCCAACAAAATTATGATCGGGAGTATAATTCGCTCTCCCCATCGCTCTCTAGGATTTTTCTTTTCAAGATTCTTCGTGGCATCAATCAACTCTGACTGATTCTCATCTGGAGCCGACTGCACTTTCACCTCCAGCAGTTCAACTTCAGGCTCGGCCATACGCTCCTCTAGCACTGCGGAGGCACTGCCCATTTTTCTTGTCAAACCATCCTGAACTTTTGCTCTCGCGACATAAGGTCTATCCTTATTATCGCTTTTTAAGGCATCTTGACCATTTTCCCCACTTTCGATAAACGCCCGTTTTTCAGACACTGGATCTTCCTTCTTATTACTATCACTATTCAGTGCAAATCCTTCTTTTGAAGGCGAAGCATTAAGTTTTTTTGGTTCTGGAGCCTCTTCGGCCATATTCCTTTGCAAGCCTAAACTATTTTTTGGAAGACCTTGCGTAGCCACTGGAGCAGATGAAATCGATTCTTGGGAGAACTTTAAGCCATCCGCTAATTCATCTTCTTCCGGCGCAAGTTCTGAGCCCCCTAATATTGATATTCGCCCATCGCCTGAACTACGCGGTTGATTTAGGACAACGATGACCAGGGTGAGAAAAAAGCAAGCTGCAAGAGTGTAGATTAACTTTCGCTGCGCGATTATCGAGATACGGTTCCTTCTTTTCTCAATTATTTCCTCGCTCTTCTTTTCATTGATTTTTGTCAGGATTTTCCCGCGAATTTCATCAGATAATTGCCATTCCAATTTGCCCTGACACTCATGAGCCTCAACCAAAAGCCCATGAATTTTTTCGAGGCCGATCTGATAACTCTTAAGCTCGGGTCTTTCCGACATTAACCTCTCTAATTCGCCGATCTCAAAAGCTGAGGCTTCCCCCAGGACACAAGCAACAATGCGAGCTTCCAGTTCGGGTTCAATGTAAGATTGCAAATATTCGTTCATATAATCCGACGTTAAAAATGGCTGATTCCAGACTTACGGAGCCGTTCTCCAAGATCTTTGAGCAAGTGGTGGAGCCGGTAACCGACATTGCCGACGCTCATCTCGAGCTTCTCGGCTATTTCCTGATATTTAAGATCCTGAAAATATTTCATCTGGACCATGGACCGATCCCTCTCCTGCATTTCCGAAACAAGCATTTGGACCATCCCGACCGCTTCAAGGCGGCCGAGTTCAACGTCCGGTCTTTCCAGCGCCGTTTCCCGATCGCCCGGCGCTTCATCGAGCGTTTCCCGTTTGTTTTTGCGAAGAATATTAAAGGCGAAATTACGCACGCAGCGAAAAAGCCAAGCTCTCGGAATCTCAACTTCCTCCCAGTGTTCGTGAAGCTTTAAAAAGGCGTCTTGAACGACCTCCTCGGCAAGTTCACGACGTCCCAGTAATCCAAAGGCATATCGAAGCAGCGGGCTTTCCTCTTCGAAAAAAACTTCCTCAAGGGTCAACCGTGCCACCGGCACCTTTTTTTTACCGGGCAGACGCATGATCGACGGCCGAGAGGCCTGCTGTGAACTTCCTTGAGACACGGATAAACATTCTTTCTCTTAGGAATGACATCTCAAGAGCCGAATCCTTGGGAAAAAATGGGTTTTTCTTCGAAATCAAATTAGCCCATGGCCTCAATTGCGCATAACTCTCTATCCAGCCTCAATTTGCCGTGTGATTTCGAGGGCAATCGCGAGCGCATCAGCACCCTGCTTTCCAGTAACTGCAGGTGTTTTCCCTTCTTGGACACTTTCTACAAAGGCGGCAAGCTCGAGTTTTAAAGGTTCGTCCTTTTCAGCTTCAACCTTGGCTTTCTGAATCGCCCCTTCTTCTTTCCAGAATATTTCGCCTGTTTGTTCCTGATAATCGAGCGAAAGGTAGCCATCATCTTGAAAAACCCTGATCTTCCGGAGCCTTTCAGGGCTAATTCGGCTGGCAGTCACATTGGCAACACAGCCGTTTTCGAATCTTAGCCTAGCGTTAGCAATATCTTCACTCTTCATCAAAACCGGAACACCTACGGCATCAATGCTCGCAACTGGCGATTTTACGAGATGCAGAATGATTTCAAGATCGTGGATCATAAGGTCTAGAACGACTCCAATATCAATACTGCGGTTGGGAAAGGGAGAGAGCCGGTGAGATTCAATGAACTTTGGATGATTTAGTTTAGCTTCAAGCTCTCGCATCACTGGATTGAAACGCTCAATATGGCCAATTTGGAGGATTCGGTCGCGTTCTTCAGCCACTTCAACAAGCTGTTTGGCCTCTTCAACACTGGGGGCAATCGGCTTCTCCATCAGAACGTGCAGCCCACGCCTCATCAATTCACCACCCACATCAAGGTGCGCAATTGTTGGCACCGCAACACTGGCCAGATCGCAGATTTCAGCAAGAGCTTCCAAGGAATCCACTGCAGTTGCCCCGAATTCTTCAGCAACTGCCTGAGCTCTTTTCAAATCCGCATCGTAAACTGCCGCCAATTCCACCCCCTGAATGAGAGAGTAACACCTAGCGTGATTTCGGCCCATTGATCCTGCCCCTGCCACTCCGGCTCGTAATTTCATGACGGAATATCTCGCAGACCGTCTGAAAAATACCAGAGAACTTTCAGCTTGAAAAAAATCATCTTCCAATAAATTTTCTCAAAACAAGTTTGGCGCGATTGACGCTCTCCTTGTGCTTAACACGAATTTTAACACTCAATGATTGAAGTTACTGGTCTCACAAAACGTTTCGGCCCCAAGGCGGCAGTAGACGATCTTTCGTTCTCAGTCAAAAAGGGCGAGGTCCTCGGGTTCCTCGGTCCTAACGGCGCCGGAAAGTCCACTACCATGCGTATGGTAACTGGGTTTCTTCCCGTTACTGCTGGCGAAATTAGCATCTGTGATATCTCAATGATCAAGGATCCTCAGGAGGCCAAACGTAAAATCGGCTACCTCCCCGAATCGGCACCTCTTTACAACGACATGACCGTCCAGGGCTTTCTGAAGTTTTGCGCTTCAATGCGAGGTCTTACTGGATCAGCACGTCGCGAAGCAGTTGCGAAGTCTATCGAAACTTGCTTTCTCGAAAGTGTCTATCGTCAGTCTATCGGAACTCTTTCTAAGGGATATCGCCACCGGACTTGCCTTGCGCAGTCCCTCCTACACGATCCAGAGGTGCTCGTTCTCGACGAACCCACTGACGGTCTCGACCCCAACCAAAAACTGGAAGTTCGCAAACTCATCAAGAACCTTGGCAAGGAGAAGGCTATTCTGTTCTCGACCCATATTTTGGAAGAGGTCACAGCGGCCTGCACTCGCGCCGTCATTGTTGATCAGGGAATCATCGTAGCCGACGGGACTCCGAAAGAATTGGAAACTCAAGGCGGAGGTTCACTTTACGATCTTTTCCATAAAGTGACGACCTTCGAAACTCCTGCTGCCTAACTCAAACTCTGAAAGATCTTTCATAATGAACATGCTCACTATTTTTAAGCGCGAGTTGACTAGCTATTTCACACAGCCAACCGCTTACGCCATCGTTATTGTCTTTGGCTTTCTCTCATCGCTCCTAGCCTTTACCCTAGGACAATTCTGGAACGTCGCCGATGCTAGCCTGAACGGTTCGTTCTTCGTTTATCATCCCCTTCTTCTGATGATCCTTGTTCCTGCCGTCAGCATGCGTCAGTGGGCCGATGAACATTACACCGGAACAATCGAACTGCTTGGCACCTTTCCGATCAAACTAGGAAGCGCTATCATTGGTAAGTTCCTTGCAAGCGCTGTTGTGTGGGCGCTGGCTCTTGCTTTAACCTTCCCAATGATTTTGACGGTTAACTACCTTGGAAGCCCTGATCCATGGACGATTTTTTCAGGCTACCTCGGCAGCTTCCTCGTCTGCCTGACCTTCCTCGCCATCACCACGCTTGTTTCATCGTTTACACGTGATCAAGTCGTTGCCCTGATCGTTTCAGTCGCGATATGCTGTCTTCTGACGATGATTGGTTGGGAACCTGTTATCAACGAGGTCCGTCGGACCGGTCCTGAAACAAAGGAAGCTGTCGAATTAATGACCAGAATCGGCATTTTCAGCCACTTCTTTGATGCCACTCTTGGCCGAATTTCTTACGCCAGCTTAATTTACCTTGGTGGCATTATCTCAGTTTGCCTTTTCGGCACAAACCTCGCTCTGAAATCGCAGCGCGCTTAATTTACAATCTCTCCTAAACTATCCTGAAAATCTCATGAATGTTTCAAAAGCTTTCGCCATCGGAATTACCACCATTGGCTTCATCCTTTTCGTTCTCTCTCAATTCTTAGACTCTCTCAGTCCTCATGCGTGGTATTTGGCGATTGGGAGTTTTATTGCTTTGTCGTTCGTTCCGAATAGTCGCCTTATTCGAGTCGGGTTCGCAGCGGTCGCCTTACCCATCTTTATTTTCTTCTTCACCGAGTTTGTTTCTCGGACTGATGTCGGTAATAAGTCCATCGATCTTACTGAAGATAATCGCTACACTCTGAGTGAAGGCACCCGCGCCATCCTAAGCGAACTCAAAGATCCGGTGACAATTAACTACTATGTGACCCGCGACGTTGATGGCACCCCCTCAGCTTACAAGCGACACATCCCCCGGGTAGACAGCTTCCTGCGACAGGTCGAAGGGCTCGCAAATGATAAGAATATTACACTCAACTTCATTGACCCAGAGCCGAATACCGATGAAGAAGACGCTGCTCTACTCGATCAAGTACAGCAGATTCCAGTCACTCAAGACGACAAGTTTCTCTTCGGAGCTTCTATCAGTTCCTTGGATAAAAAGACGGTCATCCCCTTCTTCGCACCAAGTCAGGAAACGCAGCTAGAATTTCAGCTTATCAGTGCCATCGCAGAAGTAAGTCGGCGTGAAACACCAGTTGTTGGTTTGATTTCGGCACACAATCTAGCGTCGGGCGGACAGACCAATCGGGGCTGGCTCTTTTACCAACTCCTTCAACGTTCTTATGATGTAGCAAATCTTGGCATGATGCCAATCGAGGCCCTCAGGACCGAGTATGAAAGAAGGAAATGGGGCGATGCTCCAGACTATCTCGACCCCGAGAAAATTAAAGTCCTCCTTGTAATCCATCCGGCAGGAATTACGCCTCAGACTGAGTTCATTCTAGACCAGTATATTCTCCGCGGTGGAACCGTCATCGCTTGCGTTGATCCACTTTCTCTCGTAGCACAGCAATCTGGACGACCCCAGATTCCCGGGATGCCGCCACAAGGCGGAACTCCTCCCTCTTCATCGCTCCCGAAACTCTTCAAAAAGCATAATATTGGTTTCAAAGAATCCCAAGTTGTGATCGACCGGATTTACGCTCCTTCGAATAACCCACGCATTCTCTTGCTTAATGAGGAGTCCATGACAGCGAAGGATGATATTTCACTTTCTGAAATCAAAAACCTTGCGTTTCTGATGTCAGGAGGATTCACGGGAGAAAACGGAAAGCCGATGGGACCTGGTCTTGAAGTTCGGAAATTGGTTGAATCCTCCTACAAATATACCTTTGTCACCGACCAAACACTCAACAGCCCTGACGCCGCAAATCAGCTTCGTTTCGCCTTGGGAAGCCGGCGTGAGGGAAATGAAAAACAAACATACGTCGCGCTCCTTAGCGGAACATTCACGACAGCTTTCCCTGAAGGTGACCCTTCTGCAAAAGAGGGCTCCGATGAAAATGAAACAGAGGAAGACGAAAAAGAAAAAACAACCGCCGAGGCTGAGGCTCTTACTACCGGAATCAAAGCCGGAAATCTCTATCTATTCAGTGACTCAGACTTCCTGTATGACGGGATGGCCTATAACGCTCGCCGGATGTTCAATACTCAAGTCGTTGAACCCATTACCAACAACGGAGCTTTCATGTTCAATATTCTCGATCAGGCCGTTGGTTCCGAACATTTGGTCGGAGCACGAGCCCGCGCCGAGGTTTACCGCCCCTTCACCGTCCTAAAGGAACTCGAAGCTGAATCAGAAAGAAAATCAAAAGAAAATCTCGATAAACTCCAGGCCAAAGAGGAACGGATCGAAAAAGAGTTTCAACAAATCAGATCGCAGATGTCATCTGCTCAGGAAGCTCAGATGTCACCTGAGCTTCAAGCAAAACGTGATGAATACATCAAAAATAAGGTCCAAATTCAGAAGGACCGCCGAGAAGAGAAAAAGGCCCACCAAGGAAGAGTCGATCTTCTAAAGGCCAATATCTTTTGGAGTAACATTCTCTACATGCCCTTAGGTGTCATCGTCATTGGCCTCTTTGTCTTCGTTTGGCGAAAGCAACAAACCAAAGCCCGATAATTTTTAAGTTTACTACATCAACCTCGAACCTGACCAAGAAAACATGTCACGCCTTCAACTTCTGATTCTTTGGATCCTCGCCCTCGGCGCAGGCTTCTACTACTTCAACAGCAAGGATGTCCCAGATTCCATCAGCAACAAAACGGAACTTGAGGTTGGATCTCAAATCGTTCCTTCCGATCTTATCGAAACGGTCGATAGCCTCACCGTGATTTCGGGTGATGATAAGGCTTCGCTAAAAAAACTCGACGGACGATGGGTCGTTTCCGAAAAGGGAGACTTCCCAGCCAATTATGACTCTATCAATCAAATCATCGGTGCTTTGCGAGAGGCCAAGGTAGCTCAGAGCGTGGTTGCTACAGACGAGTATTACGACCGCTTCAATCTAGATCCCGCCACTGAGGAAGATGGCGAACAACCTGACACCATCTTATTAGAAAAAGATGGCAAAGAGTCTTCCACTATTTTCCTTGGTAAAACTCGTGAATCGACGGGTGGCTCGGGCGGTCGAGCCGGTCGCTTTGTTCGCCTTTCAAATGACGAAAGCGGGGTTTATGTCGTCCAAGAAAGCTTTAGCTTTTTAAACGCTAGCCCTGACAATTGGATTAATAAATCTCTTACACCTTTAAAAGAAGGAGTGGTCAAAATGGAGGTGACAGCTCCCAATGATGAAAGCTTCAAATCCTGGACTGTTTCCCGTGAATCGGTGCGTGATGACTTTATTGTCGAAGGTCTAGGCGAGAAGGAAGAGACCAAGAGCAGCGAGACAGCAGCTTTGAAGAATCTACTGGCAGGAGCAACCTTTACGGAACTCATCACCAGTGACGACTACAAGAAGCGCGCCAACGAAAAGGCGGCTCGTCAACTAAAGGCCACTGATTCAACTGGAACAACCTTCTCAATCACGGTTACCCCAGAGAAGAAAACAGAAGAGACGGAAGAGAAGAAGGAAGATGGGGCTAATCCAACACCTGCACCAGCGGTTGATTACTTCGTTTCCATTGAGATCCTGAACGGTCCGACGAAGCCAGAGCCCATTGCAGCTGATGCGAGTGTTCAGGAAAAAGCGGTTTATGCGGAACGCGTCAACAATCTTGCAGACGTCTCTACGGGAGTAAACCGGATGCGCAAAACTTATGAAGGACGCTATTTTCTGGTGAGTGAGGCAACCATCGGCTCTCTCAACAAAAATCGTGGAGAACTAATTCAACCCAAAGAAGAAGAGAAAAAACCAGTATCGGTAGCCACCCCTCCAATTCGTGTTCCTTCTCCGGGAGATAAGGCCGTCAACAGCCCACCGCTACCTGGCATAAATACACCCCCACCATCGATTGCCCGCCCTAAAGAAACTCAAAACAAACCGAAGATTGAAGCTGTCACTCCGCCAATTCAAGTCCCGCCCATTCCCAACAAACCAAAGGGCGAGGAAACTACTCCCGAGCCGGTTGAGCCTGCGGAATCAGAAAAGGACTCACCTGCGGAATAGCTTTCGCGCTCCATCCGAATACTTTCGGCGCCCTCTAAGCAAGACCTCTTCGCGCTCCTTTCTTAGTTAAGGGAAGCTGAATGAAGAGACTTGACTCTCTTTACAACTATCGCAAATTGGTCGCATATGAGATCATTGGCAATTTTCACTCTCTTCGTTCTCGGCGCCCATGGTCTCGAGGTGGCCTCACTTCATCCACTCATCACCGATGCCGTCAAACAAGTTGGCGGTAATCGAGTTAATATTGTGGAGGTTGTAAAACCTGGGGCAAATATCCACAAATTCCAACCTAGGGCCTCCGACATCAAGAAGATGAATCGCGCCCGAATCATTTTCGCCTCGGGGAAGAGACTCGAACCATATTTACCTGATCTGAAGGACAGTTTGAATTCAAATCAGCTCATTGTTGAAGTGGGCCGAACAATCCCTTCCCAAAAGGTCTCTAAGGAAGATCAAATCTACACCTGTTGTCCGAATCACGCTGTCGGGGGGATTGATCCGCACTGGTGGCACAATGTCCGCAACATGGAGCGCGCCGTCCGTGTCATTGAGAAGGAACTCATTCGATTCGATCCTTCGGGGAAAGAGTTTTACACCGCGAATTCCAAGGCCGCCCGAACCCGCCTTACCCAGCTTGATCGCTGGGTAAAAGGACAGGTCGCAACGATTCCTCGTGGCAAGCGACACCTCGTAACAGCTCACGCTGCCTTCGGATACTTCTGCAAGGGCTATGGATTCAAAGCCAGTTTTGTACAAGGACTGAGCGCTCAGGGAGAAGTTTCTGCAAGCCACCTCGCTGGAGCAATTAAACAACTTCGTAAGGAGGCCATACCAATGGTCTTTCCTGAACAAACTGCGAACCCCAAGATTCTTCAGCAAATTTCAAATCAAACTGGTGCCAAGGTTGGCAGTCCTCTCATTGCAGATGGATCGACTCCGAGCTATCAGGCTATGATAATGAAAAATGTAGAAAGTATTGTTAGTGGATTAAAACAGGGACAATGACCCGATCTCCTCTCACTGCGAGTCTTCTTCCTCTATTGCCACTTGCTGCCTTAGGTTGGCCTCTTTCGAAGATCATTAACCAGCAGCCCTACACACAGGCCAAAGTTGAAAAAGTCAGTTCTGGCCCCCTCCTCGAGGCAGATTTACAAATCAAAGCAGCTCACCCATTCAAAAAGCTTGAAGTATCGGCCGGCGATACCACTTGGATCTTCAATGCGGATGAAGACATAAAAACGATCTCTATTCCAAAAGAGCTTGAAATTGTTTTCACGGTGAGAGCGTTGTGGCCAGAGGATACTCCCGAATCAGCAATCCTCGTGACATTGAGACCTGACGGCCGACCTGACCGCAGTCATACTCTTTGGGGGTTCCTTGAGATCACCGAGGAAATAAAATTCAATTGGGATCGCTAGTTATGACCAAAGAACACCATCAACTCGACCTCACTGATGTTGGCTTTTGTTACGGAAATAAAGAAGCGTTGCGCGAGGTTAGCTTCTCTACCCATTGCGGTCAGCGTCTTGCGTTGTTAGGTCCGAATGGAGCTGGGAAAAGCACTTTAATCAGGCTACTTGCCGGCTTACTTCCCTTACAATCTGGAAGTATCCAGTGGCGCGAAAACTCGATCACCAAGGCCCGCCACGAAATCTCATACCTCCCTCAGGTCGATCAACACCAACGTAATTTCCCAATTCGAGTCAAAGACGTCGTCGCAATGGGACGCTTTCCACACCTAGGCCATCTTCGCCGATTTCGAAAAATTGATCGTGAGAAAATTACTGATGCCATTGATCGTATGAAGCTTGGCGATATTGCCCATCGCCAAATCGACCAGCTTTCAGGCGGGCAACAACAGCGGACCTTTATCGCCAGGGCTCTAGCCCAAGAGGCACATATCCTACTCCTCGATGAGCCATTTAACGGACTAGATATTGAAAGTCGGTGTCACTTATCCGATTCACTTATGGAGCTCACAAAAAGCGGCCATCTAATCATTGCCTCCCATCATCAACTGGAAAGCGTCACCCAAATTTTCACTCATGCCCTCGTCCTTGACCAAAAACAGGTTGAGTTTGGAGAAGCTACCAAGGTCATGGAAAGCGAGTCTGTAAAACAGACCCTCCACTTTTGCCACTCGCACGCGCATGAACGAGATCTTTGATATCCCGCTTTACCAAAGAGCGATTCTTGCGACCGTTATTATCGGTTTCGTGAACGGATACGCCAGCGCTTTTGTCCTTCTTCATCGGAGCCCCCTTAAACTAACAGCCCTAAGTCATAGCCTTCTTCCTGGCGTCGCGCTTGCCGCCTATTTCGTCGGCCTTGGAGTTCTTAGTGCCTTTTTCGGAGCTGTTATTGCAGCAGTCATTATTGGGGTGCTCACGGTCCTTTTGTCCCGCGTCACGAAAATAAGTGATGATACCGTTCTAGCCGTCCTCTACACAGGCGCTTTTGCCGCAGGGATCATGGTTTTAATGAAACTAGGATCAAATCAAGATCTTGAGAATTGGCTGCTTGGAAACATCCTCGGGCTTTCTGATTTTGACTTATGGATGAGCTTTGTTGTCGGTATCATCGCTGTTTCTTTACTTTCCCTTTTTCGGCGGGCGATCGTCATCAAGCTATATGATCCTGAAGTCGCTGCTAGCCTCGGAATCCGAACTCGCCTACTGGAGTATGCCTCGTTTGCCGTTCTTATTCTTGTCCTCGTCACAACGTTGCAAGCCGTCGGCTGCATTCTTGCAATAGGAATGATTGTCACGCCGGCAGCCATTGTCCGCCCTTATATCTCAAGCCCTGAGACCCTATTCCCCTTGAGCGGTCTAGTGGGGGCCGCCGGATCAGCGCTAGGACTTTACCTGAATATCTACTTCGATCTCCCCGGTGCTGGCGCTAGTATCGCCGCTACTCTAGCAGCCATGTTCCTTACCTCTGTGATTCTTCGTTCAATCTTCGCAAAATAGATCCCAATCATTGAATCAGAACTATCTGAAACAATTCAACACAAAGTCTTAGCAGGATGACACTCCAATAGGAGACGACTAGCTCTTGCAAAATTTTCGATCAAGTTCCTGGAATGAGATCTGCACAAGCGTTGGTCGCCCCGCTGGATCACAGTAGGGTAAATCACATTTAAAGAGATCATCCAGCAAACCTGATAACGATGATTCACTCCAACCATCTTGACGTGCCAATACATAGGAGACTTTAGAAGCAAATCCCTCATAAGCCAATTTCTTGACCCGAGAAGAACCATCCCGATCGATCACCAAATCAACTAGGTCGATCAGTGACCGTTTAATATCATTCTCATTTAGAAAAGATGGCGCTGCAGAAATCGTGACTGTTTGCCCCCCGAACGATTCCAAAGCAAACCCTGCTTGGTCAAAGTGTTCGCGAAACCTCATCAACAAATCAACATCACGAACATCCAATTCCAAAAGGACTGGAACCAATAATCCCTGCGATTCAATCTCACCCTGATCGTTGATAAGCCGCTCATAAAAAACCCTCTCACGAGCGGCCTGAGGCTCGAGCAAGACTAGACCCTCGTCTCCTTCCAGCAAAGCATAGCGCTTCGAAAGAGCGCCCAAGATTCGAAACTCCGGTGGCTTTGATGCTTCTTCTGGAGTAACTCCCAGTTCCTTCTGTTCTTCATGACGCCAAACGATTTTATTTTCAGGTGGCGAAGATTTAACAGGTTCCACTTCGTCCTCGGTAACCACTTGTTGAGTTTCTTCATTCTCACCCAACTGAAGAGGAGGGCGTTGCTGCACCGAAATTCCTGGCGCTACCACTTCTTTTGGTCGCAGTGCATCCTCGATCGCGTCAAGAATGGCAATTCGAACCTGCGCCGGTTCTGCAAAGCGAACCTCGCGCTTTGCCGGATGCACATTCACATCGACCAGTGCCGGATCCATA
>MDTB01165215.1_pt1 | contig 23781 bp, 29 predicted proteins | sample 811161 | NCBI WGS metagenome assembly MDTB01 (sample SAMN05326650, study PRJNA326480) | marine metagenome | isolation source: seawater | place: Mediterranean Sea | collected 2009
AATGAGCCTGCTTCTTGGAGTTTTGGAGCTTATTTTGATGATTCATTGTGGTCTCTTTCTGATTTAGAGTGGTTTGATTCTTCAGGTTCTCCTATTACTCAGATATCAGTGGATAAAGGTGGAACTGTAGAAGTTATTGCTCAACTTACTGCTCCTGTTCAGGCAACACCTGGTACTGTTGAAATTACTCTTTTGACAAATGCTGTTCCTCCTGCATCTGCCCAATCTACTTGGAAGATTTATGTCGATGTTCCGATAGTTACGGATTTAACGATGAGTGCTATTTCTAATGAGATTACGGTTCCTTCTAACGGACAAGCACAGCAAATAGAGATTGGATTTGTGAATAACGGAAATTCTGATGAAAATTATAATCTCAGTATTCTTGCAGATTTCAGATTACAAGCTTCCTTATCTTCTGTAGAGACTGGAGTTATGGATGCATTTGGAGGAGATACAGTCACTTATGTCCTTCTTCCTATGCCATTTGGTTTGCCTCCTGATGTATATTTGATTGATGTTACAGCAACATCTCAGACTGATCCATCATACAGTGTTGTTCAACAAATTCGCCTTAATGTCCCTCCAACGTATGAAGTTGTAGTCGAGGATTTGGATATGAGTGGACAGACTTTCTCTGCCGGCGAATCTTGTAGAACAGGCCAATGGGAGGTACAAAATATCGGGAATATGGATGACCAATTCTCTATCGAGACTGGAGGTTCTGATTTAATTTCCGTTGAATTAAGAAATTCCAATGGACAAATTTTGAGTCCATCTCAAACACCAATGATATCTCCTGGTTCTTCATATAACGTTACTTTCTGTTATTCGTTCTTAGAGGGAACTTCTGGTTCTCAGACTCTTACACTTACTGCTACTTCCTTGAATTATGACGGTAGCGGTACTACTCCCTCTGATTCAGGTTCGGCAGTATTTGATGTAGGTACTCAGGGATGGGTGAATGTTCTCGGGCCAAATGCTCAAACTATTGAGAAAGTTAATCCTCCAACAATTTTGACTTTTGAGATTCATAATCGTCATCCTACAATGACTCAACAGATTAGACTGGATCTTGATTCAAATGAAATGACTGCGTACGGATTCAATCCTCGAATAAATGAATTAGATAGGGAATTCCAACTTGGTCCTGACCAAAGACGTACTGTCCAAATTGAGATAGATCCGTCTGAACTAGCTATGTCTAACTTAGACGAGGATTCTAAACTTCTAAATTTCACATTGGAAATTGATGCAGATCTAGATACTGTAGAATACGTTCAATCAGTTACATTTGTTAGAATTTCCTTGATTGATGAGGAAGCAAGTTCAGGTATTGCATGGGGTAGTATTGCGGCAATTTCTGCCTCAGTTGTTGTAATTATTGGTCTTATTGCAGTTTTATCCCAAGTAGTAATGGGGACTCGTGACATTGAAGATGAAGTATCTGATTTAGCCGAATATCAGAGCTCAATAGAAGAGAAGTATCGTTCTATTTCTCCCGCTCCTGAGATTGCAAACGCTCCTCCGATTGCCCCTGCTCCAGTAATGGAACCGGTCGCGACAACCCTGACTAGTCCAACTCCGTCGACAGGTCCACCACTCCCAGTAAGTGGTTTGCCAGATGGTTGGACAATGGAGCAATGGGAGCATTATGGTCAACAATGGCTCGATCAGCAAGGGCTCTAACTCTCTAATCTACTCGTCCGTGGTATTAAGACGGCAGGCTCAGTCGGCCGACTCGCACCAAGGGGCTTAAGACAATGCAACAAACCGGTCAACAACCTATCTTCATACTAAAAGAAGGAACTACTCGGAGCCGTGGCCGCACCGCTCAGAGCAATAATATTGCAGCCGCTAAGGCAGTCGCAGATGCTGTTCGTACTACTTTAGGCCCGAAAGGAATGGACAAAATGCTTGTCGATTCAATGGGGGATGTAATTATCACAAATGATGGTGCTACGATTTTGAAAGAAATGGATATCGAACATCCTGCTGCTAAGATGATTATTGAAGTAGCAAAAACACAAGAGGCACATTGCTTCGATGGAACAACATCTGCAGTTGTTCTGGCTGGAGAATTACTGAAAAGGTCCGAAGATTTGATTGAGCAAAATGTCCATCCAACGATTATATGTGAAGGATTTAGGATTGCTGCAGAACGATGCCTTGAGTTGTTAGAATCTCATTCTATTGATGTCGATGAAGCAATGCTACATGAAGTTGCTAAGACGGCATTGACAGGAAAGAGTGCAGGATCAGTCAAAGCTTTCCTAGCAGAGATTTGTGTTCAAGCAGTAATCAAGGTTGCAATAGAAAACGATGGAGAGGTCATGGTCGATCTTGATGACGTAAAAGTAGAAAAGAAACAAGGCGGGTCGATTAAAGATAGTACATTAGTTGATGGTATTATTCTTGATAAGGAAAGAGTACATAGCGGAATGCCCCGTTCAGTAAACAACGCAAAAGTTGCATTAATCAATTCCGCAATAGAGGTCAAGAAGACTGAAGTTGATGCTAAGATTCAAATCACTGATCCAAATATGCTGGCACAATTTTTGGATGAAGAAGAAGGCTATCTGAAGGGATTAGTTGACAGTATTATTTCCTCAGGAGCAAATGTAGTAATTTGTCAAAAAGGAATTGATGATTTCGCCCAGCATTACATGTCTAAATCTGGAATCTTTGCAGTTCGTAGGGCTAAGAAGTCAGATATGGAGGCTCTTTCCAAGGCTACTGGTGGGAGAATTGTCACTAACATCGACGATCTTTCTGAAGAAGACCTAGGTCAGTGCTCTAAGGTAGAAGAGAGAAAAATCGGAGAATCAGATATGGTTTTCCTCACTGGTTGCGATGAAGCAAAAAGCGTCAGTGTACTTCTTAGAGGAGGTACAGACCATGTTGTTGATGAGATAAGAAGAGCTTTCGATGATGCAATTGGCGTGGTTAGTGTTGCACATGAGGATGGAGCAATTCTAACCGGAGGAGGCAGTGTTTTGGCAGCGTTAAGTAGAGATTTACGTACCTTTGCTGAAGGAATAGGTGGAAGAGAACAAATGGCTATCGAAGCATTTGCTGGAGCTCTCGAGGTAATCCCAAGAACACTTGCAGAGAATGCTGGATTAGACCCTGTGAACACTATAATTGATGTCAGAAAGGCACATGCTGAAGGCCGTTCAACCTACGGGGTCAATGTGTTTGAAGGCGGTGTAATGGATATGCAAAAAGCAAACGTCGTTGAACCGGTTCGGGTTGTAGAACAAGCAATTCAGAGTGCAACAGAAACGGCTACTATGATTCTTCGAATTGATGATGTTATCTCCTCAAAGGGTGTCAGCATGGGTAATGAAGGCATGATGGATGGCATGGATTTCTAAGTTTCAATCGATGCAATTAACCAGGGCTTAACCATATATTCAATAATCCGATTTGGGTGGAACAATTTGCCAGTAGGCACCCGGATGTGATGACATGACTGATGAGTTGGTTTCATTCCTGTCAGATGGAGACCGTAGTCTACACATTCTCTTCGGCTCCCAAAGCGGAAATTCTGAAGATTTAGCAGTCAAGTTTGGTAAACAAGCAAAGTCATTCGGTCTCGAATCTACAGTTCACGACATGGATGGTTTTGATTTTGCATCTCTCGCTTCGATGTCTAGAGTTCTGATTATTTGTTCTACTTGGGGTGAAGGGGAACAGCCAGACAATGCCGAAGATCTTTGGAATACTGCAAATGCAGATGGAGTTCCTTCCTTGAATAAAACCAATTTTTCCGTTTGTGCTCTCGGAGATACTAGTTACGAATTATTTTGTGAATCAGGAAAGGAATGGGATAATCGGTTCGAAGAGTTAGGAGGAACTCGTTTAGTGGCTCGGGTGGATTGTGATGTTGACTATGACAAACCTGCCGCTGAATGGGGTGAGAAAGCATTGTCTCACATGGCTGCTGTTGATGGTTCAGGGACATTCCAAGAAGCAATGGTTGAGTCCATATCTTCTTTTGTAAAATCAGGAGGTTCTGTATCTGCAGCGGCTCCTGCTCCGGCAGCAGCAGCTCCTGTCTCATCTGATTCATCGGCAACTGGTTCTATGGAAATGGATGGCGATAGATCTCTCCATATCTTGTTTGGTTCTCAGAGTGGTAATGCAGAAGGTCTTGCGGCTAAGATTAGCAAGAGATCTGAAGCGTTTGGTCTTGTTTCATCAGTTCACGACATGGATGGTTTTGATCTTTCATCTCTTGCATCAATGTCGAGGGTTCTCGTTGTTTGTTCCACTTGGGGCGAAGGAGAACAGCCAGATAATGCTGAGGAACTGTGGCAATCTGCCAACGGGGACGGGGCTCCTTCACTTTCAAACATGCACTTCTCTGTTTGCGCTCTCGGAGACACTAGTTACGAATTATTTTGCGAATCAGGAAAAGAATGGGATAATCGATTCGAAGAATTAGGCGGTACTCGTTTAGTGGCTAGGGTAGACTGTGACGTTGATTATGATGCCCCATCTGCAATTTGGACAGAATCAGTACTTGCTCACATGGCTGCTGTAGATGGAAATGGAACATTCCAACCAGAATTAGTTGAATCAATTATTGCTGAGATGGAAGGAAGTGGAGAAACTACCGTTGATGGAGATGATGGATTTGTAGTCCCAGTTCTTGAATCTCCTGAAATTCAAGTGAAGGTTCGTGTTTTCAGGTATGATCCTCAGTCCGACGAAAGGGGACATGACGAATGGGCATGTGTTCTTACTGGAAACACCTCGGTTCTAGATGTTTTAAGATCGATTAAATCAACTGAAGATGGTTCGCTAACATTTAGAGATGGCTCTCTTAACGATCCAACCACTGTAATATCCGCAAATGGGCGTCCAATTCTCCCTGGTCTTACTAAAATAGATTCAGTCGTTTCTTCTAAAGCAGGTATTAATTTCCTAAATCTTGAACCTGTTGTTGTGGGTGAAGTCATACGTGACCTTGTTACAGATCTTACAATTTCTGATATTAGAAGAGCATCAACAAAGCCTTGGTTTAGTGGTGCTACTAGGGACGGGGCTAAGGTTAGAGATGCAGTTATTGGAATTATGAGTAGTGAAGATGCCAAGAAAGTACACATGGTTAGAGATATCATCAGTCCTGTGCTGATTGATTCATTTTCAGATACTGTACCCTATAACGAAGCATATATCGCTCCATCTAATGTTTTATCCTCTTGGTCTAGAATAATAGATCCTAGAGTGTCTAACTCCTCTCAAAATGAAAATCTCGATTTACTTTCTTCTGATGTTGGTGTCAAAGCTGAGACAGATCTTAGTTCAATTTCAAGACATGGAGATATGGGCCAAAGTGTTGCTGATTTCATGTTAGATGCTAAGACTAGAGTTCTAAGAAAAGGTGCTTTCCAAGACGGCCGTCATGGCAAGTATGTTTGGTGGTATACTTGGAGCGTAAAGATGAGTGGAAAGGTGAATGAAACTACTATCTACAGACAAGTGCTAGGGCCGTTGGGCTTGATTAGCAATTTATTTACTGGAGTTTCTGCTAGGATGATACTTGGTTTCACACGTACAGGAGGTAAGATGTTCAATGGGCTTCTTGGGATGGTAGCTCCTCCTGCTGGTGTAGGTAAAATGCCAAAACAATTCAATTCTCCTGTGATTAATCATCATGAGGTAGTTGCAATTTTCAATGAAGTCGACGGTGGTTTCTGATGCCAATGAATTATGCTTACCATCCTGGAAATGTCGCACATAGTAGTGCACAAGAAGTCGCAGACACAGTTATTCCTGCAGTCAAAACATTAGGAATCAACCTTATTCCTTTAGATGGTGCTACAAGTTGTGGTGGAGGCATTATTCGTCAAGCTAATCGTCGTCTTCAATTGACTCTTAACGCTCGTACCTTTGCAATGGCTGAAGAACTTGGATTGGAGATAGTTACTCCTTGTGCAACTACTGCAGGTATTCTTTTTGAAGATCTTACTACTCTTCGTTCTAATCCTAATCTTTTGAGGGAAATAAACAATGTATTGGTGGAGACATGTGGTAAGTCATTCTCAGGAGAGACCGAAGTTCGACATCTTCTACATGTGATTGTTGAGGAAATTGGTTTAGAAAAATTAAGTGAAATGGTAAAAAATCCAATTAACCTCTCTATTGCTGGATATTATGGTCCTAATATTCAGAGGAAAGGTGCTTGTGGTAAAGATGATGTTTTTCAGCCTAATTATCTTGAAAATGTAATTGAGGCATTAGGCGGAGATCCTGTTTCTCTCACTTACCGAACTCAAAGTGTAGGTGTCCCTAGTCTTCTTTCAGAAGAATCAACTGCACTCAAACAGACTGCTGCAGTTTTATCAGAAGCAAAAAGCGAGGGGGCGGATTTACTAGTCAGTATCTGTACTCTATCTCATTCAGTCTTAGATGTTTATCAAGTAAAAGCGGGTAAAGTATCTGGTGAAAATACTTCGATTCCAGTAATACATTTTACCGAACTGTTAGCATTTTCAATGGGTCATTTCAATACTCGTCTAGCCCAACTAAAAACACGTATTTCCGTTATTGGTAACTAATCAGTACCATTCTTCTATTCCACTCTGTCCTATTCGCCTTCTTCTCTCTGGAGATATTGGCGGATGTTGATCTTCTTCTTTTGTATCTGATTCTAATACTGGTGTTTCGTCAACTTCTTCTAATTCTTCACGTAGTCTATTTCTTTCTGATTGAACAAATTCTTTTGCATTAATTTCCTTTCCATCCTCAACAATAGAGAATGAAGATAATAACTCTAAGTCTGGATTAAATGAATTTCTTTTATTCTTTACTCGCCTGATGGCGATAAGCATTCTTTCCTCACGTTTAGCAGCAGCAGCTGTTGCTCCCTCATCTCTAGTATCCTGCGCGATTAGAACATATACTGTTCCACTATTGTGTCTTCCAGTTCTACCTCTACGTTGTATTGTTCGTATTTCGCTTCCTACTGGTTCATAGAATAATACTAGATCTGCTCTTGGAATGTCTAGTCCTTCTTCTCCAACTGAAGTTGCTACCAATACATTGTATTCTCCGTTTCTAAATGCATCCAATCGTTTGATTTGTTCTGAATGAGACATACCGTCTTTATCTCTATTTGCTTGCCCTACAAATGGTGTTGGTTTGACACCAGGAATATCTTCAATAAACGAAACTATTGCTGCAACTGTATCTCTATAATTTGCAAAAATTATCATCCTACCATCTGGATTTCTACTTATTTCTTGCCTTATGACGCGTCTAGTAAACGATACTTTACTATGTATTTCCTCCATATCCTCTAGTCTTGCTTCTAAGTTCCTAATCCTCGGATCATCCAAGAACTCCTTTAGTTTTCTTTCACCCTTTTCCTTCAAATTCAATCGAATTTGCATTCTTCTTATTGCTTCTCTACTTGCTGCAATTCCCTGACAGACCAATAAATTCGAAAGATTGTGTAGCCTTATTGCAATTCCAAGGTCTCCTGCACTTCGATATGCGATTCTTTCATCACGGGCGATTGCTGCTTGAACTCTTTTCATTGCTTCATTCAATCCTCCCATAGAAATTATTCCTGAACGGATATAATGTCCTAACCTTCTTTCTCTAGAAACGATGGCTTCTAACCAATTCTCGAGAGGAGAAGCCATTTCTCTCAATTCGCTAGGAACAGGTACTCGGATTTCTTCGATTTCTAAAGGTGAGGCATATGGCTTAAGCATAGGTTCATCTGAGCCTCTAACATGTATGCCTTCTAAGTGCAATCTTTCACATACTTCTTCAACTGCTAATACATTCCATCCAGGACTTGCTGTTGCTCCAAGAATAGTCGCATTTCTATTTGCATCCATTAGCATGTCTCCTACTTGAGCAACTGCGGCATTGCCGGTAGCACGATGTGCTTCATCGACTATTAATACAGATACTTTAGATAAGTTTAGAATGCCATTCTGTGCATCATTTCTAACTACTTGAGGGGTGGCAACAACTATCCTATGTTCCTCCCAAGCACCCTTTCTCTTTGTTGGAGGAATTGCTCCTGTCATTCTAGCAATTGTTTCTCCATCTTGGAGATTCATTACTCTTTCAAGACCTCGATGTTGCTGATCTACTAGCGCATTAGTGGGGGCTAGAAGTAGGGCCATCCCATCATTTGTTCGAAGAGTTTCTGCTATTACCATCCATTGAACTGCAGTTTTTCCCATAGCTGTAGGCAACACCAATAATGTTGATGATGCTAATGATGCGTTCGTCGCTTCTAGTTGGTAAGCCCTTGCTTCAATCTCATTCTCCACGAGGAGAGGATGGGATATCGTCGGTGGCATGGAGTCTGTCGTGATTCGTCAGGGTAGAAAATGTTTACAATTGAAAAAGTAAGTGCAAATGAGGATACGTGCGTCGAACAGAGTGTAAATTGAGTCGAACCGTTGATATAGTCAACTACGGTCGGAGGGTCGCTCGTACCGCGAGTAACCAGACACTGACGGGCTCTGTAACAACATCCCGGCACACGGCTGAGGCATTCGCTGAAGCCGTTGTGTGTCACGGTTACTCCTGCGCAATTCGAGACTGGACATGCCGATTTTCGGCCTCTGTACTGAATAACAAATAATTGGAGGAAACGAACATGGCCGATAAGCACCGACCCCGTAGAGGTAGCATGGCGTTTAGTCCGCGTAAGCGTGCTAATAGACAACATGGTCGAGTAAAATCTTGGCCTGCTACTGATTCTGATGAAGTAAAAGTACAAGGTTTTGCAGGATGGAAAGCAGGAATGACTCACATCCTAATGAGGGATCTAAATCCATATTCTCCAAGTGCTGGAGCAGAACTTCGTACTGCTGTTACAGTAGTAGAAGTCCCTCCTATTCGTGTTCTTGCAGTTCGTGGTTATCACATGACCCCATATGGTCTACAAACAGCAGGTGAATCTTGGGCAGATTCTGATTCATTAGATGAAAATGTAGTTGGTCTATTTCCTCGCTTAGCTAATCGTTCAAAGGCTGAGAGTCTTCCTGAAGGATATAAGCCAGCAAAGCGAGCTGGACGTCAACCTAAGCCTAAAAATCATGACGCTGACGCTAATTTCGACTCTTTGAAGGACATGGTTCTTGAAGAAGTACGAGTTTTGGTTGCTACTCAACCTACAATGGTTAGTGGTTCTCCTTCAAAGACACCTGAGATTATGGAACTTGGATTAACAGGAGGAGATGCATCTTCCCAACTTGATTGGGCAAAAGAACGTCTAGGTCAAGAAATAGAATTCACAGATGTATATTCTGAAGGTCAAGATGTAGACATAATTGGTATCACTAAGGGCAAGGGTTTCCAAGGTTCTGTTAAGCGATGGGGTGTAAAACTCTTGAGCCATAAGAACAGTAAGAGAAGACGCCAAGCAGGAAACCTCGGTGATTTCGGTACAGGTTATGTTCGTTCCACTGTTCCTCAGGCTGGACAAGTTGGATTCCATCATCGTACAGAATACAATAAACGTCTTCTTCGTATTTCGACTCCTGACGAAAATGAGATTACACCTGCTGGTGGATTCTTGAAGTACGGTGAAGTCAAAAATCAATATGTAATTGTGAAGGGTAGTTTACCTGGTCCTTCCAAGCGCCTTCTTAGATTTAGAGATGCTACCCGATCTCAGGGAGAAAAACCTCCTGTTGAGATAACATATGTCAGTACATCGAGTAAGCAGGGGGTCTAATCATGAAGACAAATAGCCTATCTATTTCCTTTAGCGATGGTGTATCTGTATCTGTTGATTCTGGTTCATCTATTTCTATGCCTGATTCCTTTGAATCTTCAGTTCGTGAAGATTTAGTTCGAAGAGCAGTTCATTCTTCTCGTGCTAACCGGCGTCAAGCATATGGTCATCGTGAACATCAAGGACGTCGTAAACCAGTTGCTGGAATGAAACATTCAGTAGAATGGTGGGGCAAGGGTCGAGGTGTTAGCCGAATTATGCGTCGCGCAGGATCTAGAGAGGGTGCTGAAAATCCTCATACTCGTGGAGGTCGCCGAGCTCATGGCCCTAAGGTAGCTAAGGATTGGAGTCAGAAGATGAACACAAAAGAACGCAGAGCGGCTAGAGATAGTGCTTTGGCAGCTACAGCTCGAGGGGACATGGTACGTTCTCGAGGTCATCGATTTGATTCAGAAGTATCTTTCCCAATTGTTATCGAGGGTTCTAAAGGTAGTATCGAAGAATTCGATCTTAATCAGGGAACTCAGCGATTTATTGCAATGATGGATGCTATAGGAATAGGCGAAGACCTAGAACGTGCTAGAAATGGACGAAGTATTCGTGCTGGAAAAGGAAAGATGCGGGGACGTCGTAGAAAAACTCCTAAGAGTGTTCTTCTGGTTGTTTCGGACAAGTCTTCTATCGGTAAAGCGGCTAGTAATGTTCCAGGAGTAGATGTTGTTGTTGCTAAGGATCTTTCAGCAGAACATCTGGCTCCAGGTGGAGATGTTGGTCGTTTGACAGTCTTTACCAAAGAAGCATTAGGAGAAATGAGGTGATAAAATGGTTGACCCATATGATGTGATTCTTTCTCCTTGGATTACTGAGAAATCTCTCAATGCTCGAAGGGTTGCAGATCCTGATGGCTTTCACAAGGAAAATAACAATCGAATTGAATTTATTGTTCGACGTCGTGCTACTAAGGCTGATATTAAAGCGGCTATAGAAGAATTACTTGAAGTTAAAGTAAGTAAGGTAAATACTCGAATTATGAAGACTGGTAAGCATGCCAGTGTTAAGTTAGCAGAAGGCTATGATGCGGAGGAGGCTGCGCTGAAACTCGGCGCATTCTAATGGTGGTGTAAGATATGGGTAAGAGAATTCGCGCACAACGTAGAGGGTCGTCCCCTAAGAACCGAGTACGTAGCCATAGGTTCCCTGGTAAATCCAAGGTTCCTCGTGTCGAAGACGAGGTTGCAACAGTTTCAGATTTGGTTCATAGTCCAGTCCACACTGCTCCCCTTGCTCGAGTCCGTTTTGATAACGGCGATGAATTTTTCATTGTCGCAACAGAAGGGATGGGTGTAGGACAGAAAGTAGCCATTGGAGATAATGTGGCACTTCGTCCAGGTAATATCACTAAACTATCACAAATTCCAGAAGGTACTCCTGTCAATAATGTGGAATCCCGGCCAGGAGATGGTGGTAAATTTGCACGTAGTGGAGGTAACTCAGCAGTTGTTGAGTCGAATATGGGGGATTCAGTACGAATCCGTCTTCCTTCCGGACGTCTTAAGGAATTACATTCCGATTGTAGAGCAACTATCGGTGTTCTTGGTGGACATGGTAGAACAGATAAACCAATGATGAAGGCTGGTTCTGCTCATTATCGAGCTAAGGCAAGAGGTAAGTTGTATCCAACTGTTTCTGGAGTTGCAATGAATCCTGTTGATCACCCTCATGGTGGAGGAAATCATCAAGCAGTTCACGGACCAAACTCTGTGTCTCGTAATGCTCCACCTGGGCAGAAGGTAGGACATATTGCACCACGAAGAACAGGTCGTGGAAGATCTAAATCAAAGGAGGAATGATTCATGGCACGTCGTAGAAAGAAGATGTTTAGAACACCTAAGACAGCTCGTCGTGAAGCACGTAAGCGCCGTTCAAAATTAGCGGGTCGTCGAGAGAAAGAGTTCCTATATCGTGGTTATACCATTAGTGAACTAAAGGAATTGCCTTTGGTCGCATCTGAAGATAATCCTGATGAAATTTCTGTTGCTTCATTAGTTCCTTCTAGAGTTCGAAGAACACTTGATACTGGCCTAACTAGGGCTCAGAATCACCTATACAATCGTGTAGTCGATTCTGATCAGGTAGTTAAGACGCATTGTCGGAGCATGTATGTTCTCCCAAAGATGATTGGAAAGACAGTGGCTATTCACAACGGACAAAAATTCGTAGAGGTTGAATTACGAGAGCAGATGATTGGACATGCATTGGGCGAATTCTCTCCAACTCGTCGTTCTGTTACACATACAGGACCGGGTGTGGGTGCTACTCGTTCTTCGAAGCACGTGGCTCTAAAGTGAGGTGGAAAAGATGGCATCAAGAGACAGCAACAAACCCAGAGCCGGATACACTCAATTATTGAGTGGAACTGATGGCTATCACAGTTTAACCACTGCTCGTGCCGTTAACCTCGATATTCATCACAAGCATTGCTATCAGATCTGTCGATTCCTTCGTGGAAAGACTGCAGGATATGCAATTCAATATCTTGAACAAGTCATTAAGGCAGATGGTTGGGTTGAAGATACAGAGAATCCTGACAAATACAAGAGAAGAAGTGAACATCATATTCGTAAACAAGCTCGTGCAATTCCGTACACTCGAAGATCAAGACAAGGAAAGGGTGGTAACACAATGGCTGGACATAGAAAAGGAAAAATGGGTCCAGGTCGATTCCCAGTTAAAGCCTCTTTATCGTTCATTCAATTGATTCGTTCGGCTATGGAGAATGCTCGCCATAGATACGAGGGTGAGATAGATGATATCGATGAGATGGTCATTACTCATGTTGCTGCTCATCGAGGACAAGTTCGTCGTGCATTCAGACCACGAGCACGTGGTAGAGCCACCCCCCACTTCCATTACCAAGTGAATTTGGAGTTATTCTTAGAAGCAAGAGAAGGCGATGACGGTTGGGATGATGATGGAGACGAGGATATCTTCTAAGGTGATTTATCATGGCAAAGAATAGCAAGGAGAATATCGTTCGTACTTTCATCAATCGTAACGTTGAGCGTCAGCTAGTCAAGAAATATTTGTTGGAAGAAACCAAGGATGCCGGTTTTGGTGGTTTGAGTTTCACACGAACTCCTGAAGGTGAGAAAATTTTGCTTGAAGCAGAACATGTCGGTAGAGTTATTGGTACTCGAGGAAGAATCATCAACGAGTTATCTCGAAGGCTTGAGGAAGATTTCGATCTTTATCAGCCTAAGTTAGAAGTTGCTCAAGTGGAAGAACCACGTCTGAATGCACAAGTAATGGCAAGTAGGCTAGCATCATCTCTTGAGAGAGGTTGGTTCTTCCGTAGAGCAGGTAATAGTACTGCAATGAATGTAATGTCAGCAGGAGCACGCGGTATTCTTATCGTTCTTTCAGGAAAATTAAGTGGAGCTCGTCATAGAACTCAGAAATTCCAGTCAGGTCACATCAAGTACTGTGGTGAGACCGCTCTTACAACCATGGATGTTGGATATGCAGTTGCTACTAAGAAGTTAGGAACAATTGGTTGTACTGTTGCAATTATGCGAGCTGGTACTAAGTTACCATCTGAAATCACAATCAAATCAAGGGAAGAATCAGGTTTAGAACCTCTCCCACATGATTACGAAATTACTGTTAGAGAATCAGAGTCTGTAGAACCTGAAGAAACCTCACTTACAGAAGATGAAATTGTTGAATCTGTTGTTGATGCTGTAGTTGAATTCGAAGCAGAAATGAAATCTGAAGACGCTGGACAGGAGGAGGAGTGAAAATGACCCACTTGAAAGCTCGCGAGATTCATGAAATGAGTGATGAGGCTAGAGAGAAGCGTTTGATCGAATTAAGGGAAGAACTTCTGCAGTTACGTGCTCAGAAATCCCTGGGTGGTTCTGTACAGAACTCTGGTGAATTCAAACAAACAAGAAGGAGTATTGCTCGTCTCCTTACAATAATGAACGAGAATAAGGAGTAGGAACGAATGGCGAGTATTTGCAATCTGTGTGGTCTCCCTAATGAATTATGTATTTGTCAAGAAATTGCAAAGGAGCAACAGAAAGCGATTATTAGAACTGATAGAAGGAGGTATGGGAAGATGGTAACTATTGTAGAAGGCATTGATGACACTGCCATAGATATCAATAAACTTGCTAAAATTCTCAAGAGTCAGTGTGCAAGCGGAGGTACTGTCAAAGGACGTACCATCGAATTACAGGGAGATCACAAGAAACGAGCTTCCAAGGTTCTCGAACAAAATGGATATACTGTGGAGGTGCGCTAATGGAGATTGTTAGAATGTCTTGGATTGGCAGAGATCTCCAAGTAATCGATTCTTCTGATTCGTCTCTTCTTGACGTAACAGGTACAGTGGTTAACGAGAGTAAGAATATGCTTGTAGTCCGTTCTAATTCTGGAGACCGTAAGATTTCCAAATCAGTTATTAAATTCACAATTGATAATTCTGAGGCAATTGATGGACATGCTGTATTGCATCGTCCCGAAAATAGAATTCACATGAAATGGAGGATGAATTGAATGGCTACCCCGCGTGATATTGGCGTTGATGTGATTGCACCTGGAGCTGAATGGGATGGCAGTGAAAACTGTCCATTCTATGGCAGTTTACGTGTTAGAGGACAGATTATCGAAGGAATTGTTTCCAGTCTTGGAATGAATGATTCGATTGTGGTTGAAAGACAGAGAATTCGTTCCATGAAGAAATATGAGAGATATGAGAAGAAAACCAATCGTTTCAATGCTCATTTACCTTCATGTATAGGCGAGGTTTCCATCGGAGATCGAGTTCGAATTATGGAATGCCGTCCACTATCTAAGACGGTATCATTCTGTGTAATTGAATGGGAGGCGTCAGAATGAAGGGCATTTCTAGCAGAGTAACACGTGCTATTCCTTCCATGGGCACTATGCTTTGTGTTGATAACTCTGGAGCAAAAGTAGTTCAATTAATTACTGTCCTGAGAAAAGGAGGTGTTCATCGACGATATCCTGCAGGAGGAGTTGGAGATTTAATCCAAGTCACTGTGAAACGAGGTAACCCCGAGGTTCGTCGTAAGGTGCATTATGCAGTCATTGTTCGACAACGTCGTCCCTTCCGTCGACCAGATGGAACATGGGTGCAGTTTGAGGACAATGCTTGTGTTTTAACCAACGAAAAAGGAGAACTCAAAGGTTCAGATATCAAGGGACCAGTAAGTAGAGAATCAGCTGAGCGGTGGCCGCGTGTCGCTGCAACAGCAAAGCAAATTGTATGAGGTGAAAATATGGTACGAAGCAGTCAACCTAGGAAGCAAAGGAAGGCAGCAGGATCTGCTCCTATCCATTCACAGAGAAAGAGGGTACGTGCTCGTTTGGCTCTGGAAGATGGAAGTTATTCTACTGTTAGAACAGTTACAGTTCGTGCAGGAGATACTGTGAAAGTAGTTCGAGGAGATTTTGGTTTCCCAAACAGTGTCAAGAGTGATGAACGCGGAAAAAGAGCACAAGGAAAAAGAGGAGCTTCCGGGGTTAGTGGAGTTGTTATTTTAGTCAATCCTGATGGGATGTTACATATTGAAGGAGTAACTGTGACTAAATCCGATGGTAAAGATGAACCATTCCCAATCCGTGCATCCAATGTTGTTATAACAAAATTGGATGATTCTGATAGTAAGAGAATGGCAAAGATTCTTTCGAGAGAAAATGGAGGTGCATGAAATGGGCAAAAGTAGCCATATGAAGCGATTAGCAATGCCAAGAAGCTGGCCATTGCCTAGAAAGACCAGCGTTTGGGTTCAACGCCCTGACCCTTGTGGACATTCAATTGAATGTTGTATGCCTGTTGGAATTATCCTTAGGGATATTCTGGGTATTGCCGGAACTAGGAAAGAAGCTAATCAGATTATTCAGAAGGGAATTGTCAAGGTCGATGGTAAAGAAGTCAAGTCAATCAATCGCGGAGTTGGATTGTTGGATATATTGACAGTTGGAGATCAATCTTTTATGTGTATATTCGATAAGCGCGGACGTCTTTCTTACAATCTTATTGATTCAAAGAAGACAGGTACTAAATTATGCAGACTCAATGGAAAAACCACAATCAAAGGTGGAATGACTCAATTGAACTTCCATGATGGAAGAACAATGCTTGTGGATAATGCAAGTAAAGATGATTGGGCTACAGGTTCAACATGCAAAATAAATCTAAGTGACGGTTCTGTTGTAGAGACTTACACTGCATCTTCTGGTGCTCAATGTTATCTTACTGGAGGTAACCACGTTGGAGAGGTTGCTACAATTAAAGAAGTTGAGATCAAGAGATCCTCAATGCCTAATGAAGTGACCTTTGAAGAAGGGTTTGGTACAATTCAAGAGTACGTAATGGTAATCCCTAGTTCTGATGATATCCCAATGGAGGTGGATGAATGAGCGAAGTAAATGCTATGTCTGCTCCTAGAATTACTAAGGTAACTATCAACATTGGTGTTGGTGAAGGAGGTAATCGACTTCAGACTGCTGAAAAAGTGCTTGAGCTAGTTGCTGGTTCTACTCCTATCAGAACTATTTCTAAGAAAACCAATAGAGAATTAGGGACTCGTGAAGGGGCTCCAATTGGTTGTAAGGTTACTATGCGGAACAAGGATGAAATTGCAACTTTCTTGAAGGATGCCTTTTGGGTACGCGAAAATACACTTCCTGCTTGGAATTTTGATAATTCAGGAAATTTGTCATTTGGTATTTCTGATTATACTGATTTCCCTCAACAGAAGTACGATCCAGATATTGGAATTTTTGGGATGGACATTAATGTAGTCTTAGAGCGTCCAGGTCATCGTGTAAGTCGTCGTAGAAGACGTGCTCATCGTGTAGCAATCAATCATCGAGTTACTAGAGGCGAATGTATGGAATATTTCAGTCAGCAATTTGGCTTGACTATTGTGGAGGAGTGAATAACATGGGACGAATTCATGGAGAAAGAATCGGGCGCTCAACTGGGTGTAGATATTGTGGCCGTAAGCGTGGCTTGATTCGTCGGTATGGACTACGTCTTTGCCGTCAATGCTTCAGAGATTTTGCTCCTGAATTGGGATTCAAGAAATATAGGTGAGGTGAAGAAGAGATGCAATTTGACCCTTTAAGTGATGCATTTGTACGGATGTACAATGCCGAGCAAGCAGGACATTACGAAGTGACTGTACGTCCAGCGAGTAAACTACTAGGAAGTATGTTGGATATTATCAAAGAACGCGGATACATTGGAGAATTTGAGAAAGTCAATGATGGTAGAGGAGGAAGTTTCCGAATCGAACTTATTGGAGCTATCAATCGATGCGGTGTAATCAAACCAAGATACTCTGTAAAGAGGAGCGATTTTGAGAAATGGGAGTCTCGTTTCTTACCTGCACAAGATTTTGGTGTTCTTCTTATGACTACTAATCAAGGTGTTATGAGTCATTACAAAGCAAAGGAGGCCCGAGTTGGAGGGCGTCTTCTAGCGTATATCTTCTGAGGTGAAAAAATGGTAAAACTAGATCAGATTATTCATGCCATACCTACTCCTGATGGAGTAAATGCTAGTATTGATGGTACAGTAGTAACTATCTCCAAAGATGGCTCTTCCCTTACTAGAGATTTTCGTCATAATCGTATATCTGTACGAGAATCTAATGGGGGATTAGAGGTCCATTGTGATCTTCCTCGAAGAAAAGAAAAAGCTCTTTGTGGAACTTGGGCTGCTCATATTAAGAACATGATTACTGGAGTAGATACAGGTTTCACTTATCGACTCAAGGCAGTATATTCTCACTTCCCAATGACCATAAAAGTGTCTGGTAACCAGATGACAATTACTAACTTGTTTGGTGAGAAAGTTCCACGAGTTGCCCCACTTCCTTGGTCTCCAAGTGATGTAAAGGTAGAAGTTCAAAATAAGGTAGATGTTATTGTTTCAGGTGCAGATATCGAGAAGGTTGGACAAACTGCAGCCAACATAGAGCGTTCATGTAAAATCCGTAAAAGAGACCGTAGAGTTTTCCAAGATGGAATTTACATTACTAGTAAGGCAGGAACGGAGTGAGGTGAAATAAATGTCAGATTATGGAAATATGACTGTTGCTCAACTAAAGGAGCTACTCAAGGAGTTAGGTCTTGCCTCCTCCGGAAAGAAAGCAGATCTCATTGCTAGGCTTGAGGCTGCTAATGAGGAAGTTCAGGAAGAAGTTGACGAAGAAGTTGACGAAGAAGTTGATGAAGAAGTTGACGAAGATTTTGATGATGATTTCGATGATTTCGATGAGGAGTGGGATGATGAAGAGCAAGTTCATCGTGCTAAGCAAAAACCGGAGCTTGATGACTCTACAAAGGAAGCTCTTTCCTTGCGCTCTTCTCAGTCTAGAAAGCAACCAAAATTCCGTCGTCAAGAATGGTATAGGTACAAGAGACTCTCTAGATCTGGTTGGAGGAAACCGAAAGGATACCAGTCTAAACAGCGTTTGAATATGAAGTATCGAACTCCTATGGCTAGAGTTGGATATGGAAAGGTTCGTGCTGCAAAGGACCTTCATCCTTCAGGTTTCATTGAGGTTCTTGTACATAATTCATCTTCATTGAATGAAATCGATCCGAAAACCCATGCGATTAGAATCGGTAAAAGAGTAGGAAATCGAAAGAGATTAGCGATACATATCAAAGCCGATGAATTAGGCATTAGAATCTTGAATCGTCGTTCAATTGAGAAGAGAGGTGACCTCTGATGCAAATTACAAATCAACGTCGAATGGCTGCAAGTATTCTTTCAAGGCGTGAAGGTAGGATAGTTGGTGTTCACCGAATTTGGATTCATCCTGATTATATTGATCAAGTTTCTAGTGCGGTTCAGAAAGATGATATTCGCGAATTAATTGATGAGGGAGTAATCAAAGCACGTCCAATCCAAGGAACAAGTCGTTCACGTGCCCGTAAGGCCGAAATTCAACGTTCAAAGGGGCGTCGAGTTGGTCATGGTAGTCGAAAAGGTTCCAAGAAGGCAAGAACTCCAAAGAAGGAACGTTGGATGAAGACGATTCGTGCTCAACGTCGTGTTTTGAAGGGACTTCGGGATACCGGAGAAATTGTACCAAGTCAATATCGATATTATTACAGAAAGGCGAAAGGAGGAACATATCGTTCAATCGCCCACATGAGGACCAATATTGAGTTGGATGGAATTACCTTAGGAGGTGATGAGTGATGGCAGTTCATGGAAAGAATCAGCGTCTAAAATACAAGAGAAGACGCACAGGCGAGACAGACTACAGACGTAGATTGAAACTCCTCCGAGGTGAAATGCCTCGAGCCGTAGTTCGCGTTAGTAATTCTCGAATTGTAGCTCAAATTGTTACCTACGAAAAAGATGGTGATAAAATTGCGGCTCAAACAAATAGTTCGCAACTTCGTAGTCATGGATGGCCTAAGGATGCCTCTATCAAATCCGTTCCTTCGGCTTATCTAACCGGCTTTTCTCTAGGTAAGAAAGCTTTAGCAGCAGGTATTGAAGAAGCAGTTCTAGATATAGGATTAGCTGCTTCTACCAGTGGTAATCGCGTATTCTCTGCTCTGAAAGGCATGATTGATGCAGGCCTTTGGCTTCCTCATAGTGAAGATGTACTTCCTCATGAAGATAGGATAAATGGAGCACATATTAGTGATTCATTGGCATCTTCTGTAGAATCCACTCGTTCCAAAATAGAGGAGGCATCATCATGAGTGAACCAATTACTCTTGCACCAGGTTTAGCTTGGGCATTAGGGCAAATCGAAGATGATGGTTCTCAAGGGCAACGTCGTCGAGGCCCAGATCCTCGTGTTACTCTCCGTGAATGGATGACAAATGGAGCTCGAACAAGATTAGGACGAATGGTTATCAATGGAGATATTACTACGTTTGAACAGGCAGTTGCTTCGAGAATGCCGATTAGAGAACCTGAAATTGTTGACGCTTTCTTCCAGCCAAATCTATTTGTTGAGATGATAGGTCGTCCTCGCAGAATTCAAAGAATGACTGACTCTGGACAGAGAACTAGATTCAATGTCATGGTAGTTGTAGGAAACAAAGATGGAGTTGTAGGATTGGCAACTTCAAAAGGTAAAGAAGTAGCAACTACCATTCAGAAAGCTACAAATCAAGCCAAATTGAATATGATTACAGTTCGGAGAGGTAACGGTTCTTGGGAATCTGGCGGAGGGCCAGGTCGTTCAGTTCCTATGAAGATTACAGGAAGAGCAGGATCTACTCGAATTACATTGATGCCTGCACCAACTGGTAAGGGTCTTGTGATTGGTGATACTGGAAGAATGATTTTGGAGATGGCAGGTATTACTGACGTTTGGTCTAGTAGTAAGGGTCAAACAAGAACACAATACAATTTCGCGAGATCTACTTTCAATGCACTCAAGCAAGCAAATCTTGCAAGAATTAGCCGTGCTGATGTAGAACGCCTTCATATTTCTAGAGGAGGGATGTCCTAATGGCATGGTTGGTAATTAGAGCTCGAAGTGATAGAGGTGTAGAACGTTCTATTAGAGAAACAATGTCCTATCTTAACTTAACAAAAGTTAACCATGCGGTCATTGTTCCTGAATCTGACACATATGCTGGAATGCTGCAAAAGGCCAAAGATTTCGTTACATGGGGTCCAGTTAGTTCAGAAAGTATTGCTCAGATGATTCGTGAACGTGGACGTCTTCCAGGTGATCGCCCTGTAGATGATGCAGCAATTTCAGATTGTACTGATTATGATGGTATTGATGCCTTTGCTGCCGCTATAGCTTCTGGGGATGCTGCAATAAAGGATGCTTCAGAATTAAAGCGAGTATTCCGTTTGCATCCTCCTAGGGGAAGTAAAGGATGGGGTGGAATCAAGAGAGCCTACTCTGTTGGAGGAGCTTTAGGTAATCGTGGCGAGGCAATAGAAGATCTTGCTGCAAGGATGATGTGAGGTGAAAATATGCCATCAAGAACAAACAAATTCAGAGGACGTAGCCGTTATCATGGGCGCGGCAAGAAGGCTGGTCGTGGAGCTGGAAAGCGTGGTGGTCGAGGAAATGCTGGAATGAACAAGCATCGTCTGCTAACTCGCTTGAAGTATATGCCCGGTCACTGGGGGATGCACGGTTTCAACCGTGATCCAAGTCTCCGTACTGTGCATAATAGCATCAATGTATCAGAAGTTGATCTGTTGATGGGAGATGAAGATTCCATTAATTTGACTTCCAAAGGAATTGACAAGCTTCTTGGTTCAGGAAGAGTTCATCGTTCTATTCATATTACTGTCGAGCACGCATCTTCCAGAGCTATTGAGAAGATCGAATCCGCCGGTGGTTCAGTTACAATTTCCGAGGGTGAAAACTGGGGCGAATGGGAAGAGGAGTAATTTCCTCTAAAATAGAAGGTTAATGGGTGAATTAAATGGCAGTTAGGCGAGTAAATACGCTTGGTGCCATCACTATGGCATTAATCTATTGGGGTGGCTTAACCTATTGGCGCTCTGATGCTTTATTCGGTACCGATACTGATGCTCAATTCGAGGCTGGAATGCTTCTTTTGGCATCAGTTCCATATGCTTTCTTCATTATATGGGGTCTCCGTTTTGACCTTCCAGAACAGATGAAAGAAAATCAATTTCTAAAATATTCTAAGTTGTATATTTGGTTAGCATATGTGGTAGGATTAGTGTATTTCAGTTTTGAAAATTCAGAAAATGTTGGTTTCTTATTAGTTGGAATTATGATTCTAGGTGCAGGTACTGCTGCATCAATTTCTTGTCTAATTTATACTGGAGAAGAATCAAGTCGGCTTTATGGATTGAAGCGATTAGTGGATGTTTATCCCTCTATTCAGAAGCCTGATGGGCACGTCCGCTTTATGTCTAAATTGTGGACGACGACTCTGGTTCTCATTGTATATTTCATGATGACGAATGTTATGGTCTATGGTTTAGCTGAATCTACATTGGATATTTTCTCATCATTTAGAGCGATTATGGCTGGAGCGTCAGGTTCTATCATGCATCTTGGTATTGGACCAATTGTTACTGCTTCGATTATTATGCAGTTGTTTGCTGGAGCTAAAATCATCAATTTGGATCTTCAAGATTCTGATGACAAGCAATTGTATCAAGGTGTTCAAAAACTATTGGTACTGTTTATGATTCCAATAGAATCTATCCCTCAAGTCTATGGTTTCTTAGATCCTCATCAAGATATTATTTTGCAATATGGACAAGGATGGGCTCAAGCACTCATTGTAGTCCAACTTTTCCTTGGTTCATATTTGGTATTCCTTCTTGATGAATTAGTTAGTAAATGGGGTATTGGTTCTGGAATCTCTCTCTTTATCGCTGCTGGGGTTGCACAATCTACCTTCGTCGGTACTCTTTCCCCACTTCCAATGGTCTCTGAAGCGCCAATGAGTCTCGATAATCCTCCATCTGGTACACTTCCAATGATTTTCTATACATTGAGAACCGCAACAAATTCTGAGATGGTGTCAGGAGGTCAAGGATCGGGGGGTATGTTTGAAGTTATTTTACTGAATCATGCGAATCCGATTGCTGCTCTAGTATCTTCCATAATTGTGTTCTTAGTTGTAGCTTATGCTGAATCTTCTAAACTTGAATTGCCATTGACAAATCACAAAATGAGAGGGCATAAAGGACAATATCCAATTCGTTTAGTATATGCATCTAACATTCCAGTGATTCTAATGGCAGCGTTACTTGCTAACGTCAATATGTTCACTCTTCTATTCTGGAGCCATCCTGTTCTTTCTACTGTTCCGATACTTGGGCGAGAAGGTAGTTTCAGTATTGCCAAATATTTGGGCGCTTATGATGCAGGTGCCACTGCTCCTCAAGATGGACTAGCTTGGTACATTTCCATGGTGGGTGGTGTTCAAGATTGGCTGATACCATTGTTAAATCAGACCGGGGATGCCTATGGGCATGAGTTGTGGCAAATTATGATTCATATTGTTGCCTATGTAATTGTCATGACAGTCGGTTCAATGGTCTTCGCTAAGTTCTGGATTGAGACTACGAATATGAGTGCTAAAGATGTGGCAAAACAGATTGAGAGGACAGGGATGCAAATACCTGGATTCAGAAAGAACCCTAGAGTTCTAGAGCAAATTCTCGAGCGATATATTCCACACGTAACTCTGTTTTCAGGTGCCTTCGTAGGATTGTTGGCAGCAGGAGCCGATCTTCTTGGAACCGTAGGAAATGCTACTGGAACGGGTCTCCTTCTAGCCGTAGGTATCATTCTAAGAACGTATGAGCAGATACAGAAAGAACAAGCAATGGAAATGCACCCTGTTTTGAGAGAATTCTTTGGTGCTGAATAAGTGCTTTTTTTAGTGAAATTTCCTCCCAGTCATTTGTTTGATTGTCTAATTCGTGTCTCAACGTTGATATATGGGGTGTATGTCGCACAGATGCTACGTTAAGCCTGGCGTTGGGATCTGAGTCTTAGGACGATGAAGAAACCCATCTGGCGAAACGGGCCGAAGAGGTGCGGCCACAAGCGCGGCTTGTGGTTTAGTAGGAAAATCAAGGTTACAACTTGCTAATGCAAGTGTGCAAGAAATGTAACCTCGTCAATTTTGACAAAGAACCAGCAAGCGACAATAACAAAACTCCTGAAGGATCGCGAGATTTCGCACGAAATCCGGTTGATCCTGCCGGAGGCGACCGCTATTGGAGTTCGATTAAGACATGCGAGTCTGAGCATTAGCTCGGCGTACCGCTCAGTAACACGTGGGTAACCTGCCCTATCGTTTTGAATAACCTCGGGAAACTGAGAACAATACATCATAGTCCACTACGCCTGGAACGGTGAGTGGATGAAGGTAGGATGGGCCTGCGGCGTATCAGGTTGTAGGGGGTGTAATGGACCTCCTAGCCATCGACGCGTACGGGTGTTGGGAGACATAGCCCGGAGATGGATTCTGAGACACGAATCCAGACCCTACGGGGTGCAGCAGGCGCGAAAACTTGACAATGCGAG
>MDTB01234708.1_pt1 | contig 23781 bp, 15 predicted proteins | sample 811161 | NCBI WGS metagenome assembly MDTB01 (sample SAMN05326650, study PRJNA326480) | marine metagenome | isolation source: seawater | place: Mediterranean Sea | collected 2009
TCAACTATTTTACCAGCCGCTGCACTTCACGCCACAACTCAGATAAGGTTGACACAAATTTATGGTTCTGGAACATGTTGTGATTATTGGTTCATCGATGATGTTCATCTTGCTTCACCACCCGAATCGAATTGGCTGAGTCCTACAATAGGTTGGGATACTAGTTCAACTGAAGTTCTCAGTCGAAGTACATATGCACCTTTGAATTTAGACGTTGAGATTCCAGATGGAGCTTTCCTTAACTGGACCGTAGTTGACCCATCAGGAAATCCTATTCTTGGAGCCCAAGGAAGTAATGATGCAATGATTCCACTAAATCTAATCGACTATGAAATGTATCCTAAAGTTAGAGTTCTATTGGAGTTCCGTGGCTCACCAACAGGGTCGGGTATACCTGTTCTTCATTCAATATCAGGCGATGGCTCATTCTCTTCATCTTTGAGAGGTGGAGTTTCAGATTTGACTTGGAACTTGACTTGCCCAGTCAATGGTTTTGCGACTCCACTGACATCGGGTGGAATAGCAAGTGATGGAGATTGTAGTTTCTCTTCACCTTGGTATACAACTCTAGCACCTACTGAAGAAATCACAGGAATGTTTGCTGTTAATAATGGAATAGTTCAAATTAGAACTGATGAGTCAATGAATTGGACAAATATGTCCTCTCCTTCGATGTTCACATATCAAGATGACTCTATGATCTATAATTTCCAATTTAGAGTAATACACGACGATGCTGCTCAAGTTATGCAATTCAATTCATTTGAATATAATTTGAAAAGTGGAAAACTCCCTGCTCAACCAGCAGTAGATTTCGGTATGGATGGAATTTTAGAATGGGGCGGTAGTGATGATAGAGTCGGCTCTTGGGGATGGCAAGACCGTTTCCAAAATGGGGCGGAAATTATTTCTGTCAATCCTGGAATCTCTGGCTCAGCATCGACCAAAGCATGGATTCCTCGAGATAACATCCAAAGTTTCTCTTTTGGAATAATGGCAGAAACAGGGACATTGTCTGGATTATTTGTCAAAATTGGTGGCCAAACAATAGCTAACTGGAGTTATGATATGGCCAAATCTGATTATATTATTTTCAACCAAACCCAATTGGATGATTTGCAATTTGCAGCGACAAATACAGCATCCAGTGTTGGTTTCTTAGGTGCTAGTTTCATTGAAGTTGAATTCGAAGTTATAGGGACTGGTGGAATGAAGATGGCTGGACTTTCTGTACCTTATCCAATTTCTATGAATATTGATGCGGATGAACAATCATCTTTTGTTTTGGGAATAAACAATGCACGTTCGAGTTTAAGCGATACTGCTGGCCAACATCTAATTCCAATAGAATTTGTATCCAATACTTCAGGTGGACTTTCCGTTACACTAACTGGGGTTAATTCATCATCCGATGTTACTATTTCTAATTCTTACATGGATGACTATGTCGCAGTTTTGACTCCAAGTCAAAGTTGGCATACAATGCATACATCGTTCACTGTTTTGTCATCATCAGCCGCATTGGCTCGTCTAGACATAGTGGGTATGGATACTCACGCCACATGGTTACTCCCAATTGGTGGAGGCACTCCAGTTGGACAAGGCGACTCTCATCTTGTAGAACTTCATCCAGATTCATGGCTTAGTGTCACCGAATCAGGAGATGATGTAGATGTTGCTATCAAGTTTAGAATTGAACCAGGTTGGGATGACGAAACATACATGATAGCATCTACGCGTATGGTTCTAGCAAACGGAGTAATATCAATCCCAGCAACCCATTCATGGGGTTCAATAGGTGGTACATCTGTTGCATATGAGAATGATTTAGAATTAAAGAGCGTCACATTCACAACATCTATGGGCGAATTGCCAAGTGATGAGTATTACCTTCCAGCAGGACAACAATTAGATATTTCAGTTGATGTTGGATTTGAAGGAATAGATAGCGGTGAATCATTTGCCCCTGGTGAGGCTATTGTCGAGTTATTCCACGGTTCCACTCTTGTAGCAAATACCACGTCATTAGATGGAGATACTTGGAATTTCACCGATGTAGTTCCATTTACCAATGGCGTTCTTAATTGGAAAATTGAGGTCACACCTCTAAACGGCTCAGGCACTACATCAGATGCTATATTTGAGCGAGTATTCTTCGCAGACTCTGTTAGTCCGTCGGTATACTGGTCTAATGTCGCACCTTATGATCACAGAACTCCTTCATCTACTCAAACCATTCAATTACAGATTACAGACCAACCAACACTACCTTCAAATGTTGAAGCGATGGTTTGGAGAGAATGGGTGAATGACTATGATTTCAGTGGAATGCCAAATCCAGGTGAGTTCGAACCATTCTCGCTATTGATGCCTAATGATATGACTGCACTTGTAGGTCAATACACTCTCTTGCTTGATGATGCTGGAGGAAGTACCGGCGATAAAGTAGCGGTTTATTTGACCGGAAGCGATGCTGCAGGTCATCCATTGGAAGATAATGGCACAGATGAAGAAGGAAAGCATCTATTCATGTATCAACTCAATGCCGATGGTCCACCTTCTATTGCATCAAACTCTTTCTCTTGGGACGGTGGCAAGAAGAATTGGCTCCATCCTCATATGGATTATGCCTTTGAAGTTTCTATGAGTGAACCGAATGGAGGTTCAGATTTGTCCACTGTTACTGTAGAACTAGCTTCTAAGCAAGGCAGTGATAAACTACCTATTTCATGGGACTTTTACACAGGAAACTGTACCACTACCAGCATTCACTTGATAGTTGATGACTGTGACATGATGGGCGCAGATGGTCCTGCCGGTCCATATGAAACCGAGTTGACACTAAGGATAGAGTTCCACTTAGAATGGTCATTACCTGACCTGGGTGATACCAGGAGAGAGCCGAGCCTCAAGGTTGTTGACAGAGCGGGTCAAATTGCAACCAAATCCTTCCCTGAATTGAGATGGAGATTCTCTGCAGAAATGGCGATACCAGATGAAACAGTTACACTTTATTTGAACCAAGGTTCAATCGTCTCAGATGGTGCTCGTATGGGTCCAAGTAGTACCTTTGAAGTTGGCGGTGAAGTATTATTTATTGAAACATCCACTAAACCAACTTTCGATTGTGATGTCGAATTATTATTCAATGGACAATCTACTTTGGTTACTTCAGTTGATGGCCTTTGGTCAACTGGTCTTCAAGCACCTGAAACCTCTGGTAAGATTGCTTTGACTTGGGGGATTAACTGTGTCACTGGTCAAGGAGTAGATGTTACAGACCAATCTAGTGTTCGTTGGATTCTAATCGATGGAACCGGACCTGAGCCTGTTGAAATTCTCAATCCAAGACCAGGTTCACAACTGAAAGCAGAGGCATATGAAGTTAGAATTGCCTTAGATGAAGAAGGTGGATTAGATGTTGATTCTCTCCAGTTAGTTTGGTGGGTGGAAGATGCTGAAACCGGTGATTATCTAAGAAATGGTGTCGAAACAATGAGTCTTGAAGGAGATGAAATCGATGGTTTACAACTGGAAGTATTTGCTCAAGTCGACCTATCGGATATCACATCTTCAATGTTAGAAAGACAAATGATTTTATTCATTAAAATCGATGGTAGAGACCTAGCGGATAACGATGTACTTGGAATGGGGGCAACTCCTGCAGGTTCGTTGGTTGGGCAGTGGGATTTGGAATGGCTTAAGCCAGAATTTTCTTTAGAGGCATCGTCAGTTTCATACACACGTCTACTGGTTGAAGTTGACCAATCAACCTCGGTAAAGGTTCTAGTAAACAATATTGGTTCATTGGATGGTAATGTAGATGCAGTAATTTCGGTTACCAGAATCGATGGTTCATCAGAAGTAATCCAAAGACCAAATGTAGAAGTTCCAGCCGGTGGAGTTGGCTTGATTGCCTTAGATTGGGCACCAACTACAAGAGGGGTTCAATGGATAGAAGTTGAATTAGAAAATGGTGAAACTGCAAAAGGTCCAACAATTGATGTCAGGCCAGCAAGAGATCAATCATTTACTGAGAAACTATTTGGCGATGTAAACCCAATAATTGGTTCAGCAGTCTTACTCATTGTAATCTCAATTATCATGACCGCATTATTGTGGGCGAAGAAAGCAACAACTCGAAGAGGTTCACGTTCCGAGTATGATTGGGATGAATATTCTTCGGAAATCGAAGATGATGAATACGAAGACGACCAATACGGTCAAGTCGATGCTCCAGAAAAAGAGTATCAGACTGGAAGTATCGCTCCTGCGGCTTCTCTTTCAGCAGCAGCATCCGCTCTTGGAGTAAGCGATTCTACGGAATCAAGCGATGGTGCCACTGAAGAATCTGAGTGGGTCAAAGGCTCAGACGGTTATTGGTGGTATCATGACAAAGCAACCGATGAATGGTGGTACAAGAACGAAGACGGCGAAATAGTCCAGTTTAGTTGAATAGGTGAGAGAATTGTCGCGTATTATCGGTCTGCTACAAGTGGACTCCACAATTGGAGATTTATCCGGTAATTCTGCGAGATTGGAAAGCCTTGCCTCATTAGCCAAAGATAACGGTGCATTGATGGCGATTACCACCGAATTAGCAGTTAGTGGCTATCCACCTAGAGACCTATTACTTCAGCCTGATTTTGTTCGAATGTCACAACAACAAGCGAGTTCACTCACTGTGGAAATACCAGTTTTAGTCGGCACTCCAGTATCCCCTGATAGTGAGAGAAAACTCCCAGGTAATGGAGTTGTTAGGGCAGGCCCACTATCTTCACATCCTAGTGGCGAACAGACCAATAGAGTTGTAACAAGAAAGCAATTATTGCCTTCTTATGATGTATTTGATGAAACGAGATATTTCCAAGCATCCAATCGTTCAGGTATTTGTCGAACTATTGGGGATTTAGATTTAGGAGTCACAATTTGTGAAGATGCATGGCAAGCTGCAGGCTTGACTCCATCAGCATATGGCTCTGACCCGATTGAAAATCTAGCCGAATGGGGTCGTCAAGGCGTGGAATTGGATGCAACTGTCAATCTATCTGCTTCACCATATCACGCCGATAAAGTCAGTACAAGGATCCAAGTCTGTCGAACAGCCGCCAAAATACTTGGACATCCATTCCTTCTTGCTAATCAAGTAGGAGGGAATGATGACCTTCTATTCGATGGATGCTCCCTTGCAGCATGGCCAGATGGTTCAGTGGTTATTGCACCATCATGGCAGGAAGGAGTCCTATTGGTTGATATTGATGATTCATCTAATTCACAATGGATAAAATCCTCACTCAAAGATGCTTTGAGCGTTGGAAAGTCACAGTTGAAATTCCTTTCACCACAAGATGACGGGCATGAAGATAGTTCTGATATTATCGAAGATATCACCGATGCTGTAGTAACAGGTTTGGCAGATTATTGTAGGAAGTCAAATATTTCTAAGATAGTTCTTGGTCTATCTGGTGGAATTGATTCAGCCGCTGCTGCTTGTGTAGCCGCTGCTGCAGTGGGTCCTGAAAATGTACTTGGTATCGCTATGCCAAGTCGTTTTTCTTCTCAGCATTCTATCGATGATGCAAAATATACCGCTGAATCTTTGGGTATTGAATTCAAAGTCGAACCTATCGACGACCTTCATACAACTTTAGAACAACAAATCGGTTCGATGCTAAGCGAAGGTAACAGTGTTGCTGCAGAGAATGTCCAGTCTAGATTACGTGGAATGATTGTAATGGCATATGCTAATGCCCAAGGTAGAATGGCAATAGCCACTGGAAATAAATCTGAATTAGCCCAAGGTTACTGCACTTTGTATGGAGACATGGCCGGTGGTTATTCTCCACTTGGTGACCTTTACAAAATGCAAGTCTATGCCATTTGTGAAGAGTTCAATAATAGAGCCCAAGACATGAAACAAAACCCTCCAGTCAATTCCTCCACAATGACAAAGCCACCATCGGCAGAGTTAGCACCCGACCAAAAAGACGAGGACACCTTGCCACCATATCCAGTTCTCGATGAGATTTTGAGATTGCATATCGAACAATCTATGGACGCTGAGCAGATGGTTCAACATGGCCTTGAACGCGAAACAGTTCTAGAGGTTTTATCCCGATTAGAACGCAATGAACACAAGCGTTGGCAAATGTCTCCAGCTCCAAGAGTTTCTAGTCGAGCATTTGGTCAAGGGTGGCGCAGGCCGCTTGCATCCAAACATGATTGGCGTAAATGAAAGATTAACGATGGAATCAAAAGTTAGATGTTTCACGCTCAATCATGGTCGGAAACATCATCAATATCGCAGGGTATCGATTTGTTGACCTTCCAGATAGAGATGAATTAAGACAACCCTTCAGGGATGTTTGTGCAAAGTTAAATCTTAAAGGAACTATATTGCTTTCCAATGAAGGAATCAATTTCTTTTTAGCAGGGCAACAAGACTCGATTGACTTATTTATCCAATACCTCGACCAAGATGAGAGATTTAGAAACATCACATTGAAAATCTCGAACACTCAATATCAGCCATTTAATCGAATGAGTGTTCGTTTGAAGAAAGAAATTATTTCCATTGGACTTGACCACATAAAGCCTGCAGTACATACTGGTGAAGAGATAACTCCGAGCGAATTCAAGAGTTGGCTAGATGCTGGTAAAGAAGTTCTAGTATTGGATACAAGGAATGATTATGAATGTCGAATAGGAACTTTTCAAAATGCGGTTGAACTAGACATCAAATCGTTTCGAGATTTTCCTAGAGCGGTGAGTGAGATGTCAGATGACTTGAAAGACACTCCAGTTGTAATGTTCTGCACAGGTGGTATTCGCTGTGAGAAAGCCAGCGTTGTAATGATGGATGCAGGATTTTCGAATGTCAAACAGTTAAAGGGCGGAATTCTTGGCTACTTCGAGGAAGTCGGCGGAGATTATTGGGACGGCGATTGTTTTGTTTTTGACCACAGAGTGGCGGTAAACCCTGAATTGAAAGAGACAGAAGTAGCACAATGTTTTGCCTGTAGAAATCCATTATCTGTGAAAGACCAACAATCAGAACATTATGAGATTGGAGTCTCTTGCCCTTACTGTATAGACCGTAACAACGGTTCATCACCAAATCAGCCAGTCCCCAGTCAACCCTAAAGGACTCCAAGAGTGGATTTCATGGCCGTTAAGGCCATTATTGCCAATAAAGAAAAGGATTTCATTTGAGGTTTCTATTTCACCATATGTTCCAGATTGTGAATTATTTCCTATTCCTTGCCACGGGTCATAGGCTATACTCGCCTCCAAACTTTGACTATTTAATGTCCATAAGCAGTGTCCAGAATCAATTCCGTCTTGTTCACCATCTGCGATTATCAATAATTGCTGGTTGACAACAACAATTTCTCGAATATCTGAACTACTGATGCCTGGTTGGAATTCATAGGCTAGTTTACTTCCCGCAATAGTTCCATCACTGTAGCATAATTCAGTGGCTGTCATTGAGGTCACACAATCGAACCAAATTTTCCCATCAAGTGATACTGCACCGGTTTTATCACCAGGTGCAAGGATCGAGGCGGACAGTTCTTGAGCAACATTAGTTGTGATATTAAATCCCCATAGAGTTGTATCTACTCCACTGGTCTGAGCATCAAAAATGACATTATCACCAATTATATTTAATCCTAAATTAGAACCTACATTAGTTGCAGAAGCACCATTGCTTTGTAGGGTCAAAGAAGTCAACCAATTATGCGTTCCATCCCAATTTAAACGGGCTAATTGGCGTCCATTATTGCCGTCTTCTGCAATTACGAAATTATTGGGGCCTTGGGATAAGAATGAATCAGGTAAACTTCCTTCGAGTGAGTTAAGGTTCCAAGAAGTTAAAACTCCATTATTTGAGATATAATGCATTTCGAAATCTTCAGCAATTGTGGCTGCTGAAAACCATAAACCAGTCTCAACCGGCCATAATTTAGTAAGAGAATGAACAGTAATATCAGATGCTGTTGAATCAAGAATTACTTGCATACTGTTGGAAAAGAAAGGAGCATCAAATAATTCTACAGTTATACTTCCATTACTCCAAATAAAATTATTTTCCGCATCACTAAATACGATTCCATTCATCCAAGGTGACATCTTAGAACTAATTTTCAAGCCATCACCTGCACCATTTAGCGAAGTGATTCGTTGTGTTCCACTAACAGTTCCATCACTGACCCACATCTCTCTGCCATTTATTCCATCATCAGCATCAAAGAAGACCAAATCATTTTCATCACCGATTATCTCTTGCATGCCCATCCATAAACCAGGGGTGGAATCACCTGATGGATTGATATCAATCAACATAGAAGTAGAGGATAAAGTTGCCATACTGGTCCATAATTCACACCCATTTGCTCCATCACTACCTGCACTAAGTAACATCGATTTACTCTCCATCCAATTCATCGAATCACAAGCTGTGTTCACTCCGTTAGTCACACCTAATGAAAAATCACTGATCAATCCACTATTGAGTGGTTGAGAACAGATTTTCAAATTCTCACGTACTTCTTCAGGCTGTAGTATTCCATCCATGGCAACCGCCTGACCAATGCCATCATCAACACCAAATTCGAGTATTACGCCATTTGAACAAAGATAAGCGGGAGGATTACTCTTTTTCACCAGAGCCGGAGCACCTTGAGTTCCATTTACTCCATTTATTCCATCGCTACCAATCGAACCATCACATAAGAATTCTTGATCGGTAATCTCTTCCTGTTCTAATATGTCATTTGAATTATTATCCAGTCCGCTTTGTATCAATAACCCTCCATAATTACAGGTCATATTTCCATATTCAATCTCTTGAGTTTCAATCATACTACTAACACCACTAAACCCATTTGGGCCAGTTGCTCCTTGCGGTCCTGACAAACCTTCTTGGCCATGACAAATCCTAGTTGTTGAAGTGACCTCAGATTCATCTAGAATACCATTTTTATTGCTATCATTTCCAATGAAAATATCAGCGCCACCTTCGGAACAAATATGGTCGGCATCCCTTCCTTCAGTTCTTACTAAGACTTCATTTCCTTCACCGATGGAATTGCCTTCTTTGTCTTCAAGTGAGTCGGCAAGTAGAATGGAATAAGTTGACATAGCCAATGCTAAAACTAGTATGATTACTTGAAAGAATACTAGATATTTTCGACGAGGCTTTCCGTTTGTCTTATCACTTGACTGTTGGTTTTCACTCGGTTGTGAAAGGTTTGCTCTGTTACCCTTGAGTGGAGGGATATTCTTGTATGGCTGAGCAGTAGCAGGTTCACCTGCAATAGGGGCTTGTCTATCCTGTGTGTGAGGGTTAGTCATGAAATCGACTAACACCCTCAATGGTATCAAAACCTTCGGTCGATATTTCGACTTTAGATGAATTGGTCAAGGGGTGGATTCATCAATCTAGACTTATCCCCGCAAACATGGACATGCCCACAAGACTTTCTGCACAACTACGTGGAGAAGAAGGGCCAACTAGGCAAAAAGCCGCAAGATTGGTTGTAGATTTGGCTCATACTGCAAACTCTGATGGCTTTATTGAAGTTGATAATGCCCACGTTTCAGGAGTTTCAGTGATTACCGGCGGACATGGCTTACGCCGATTTCTTTCTGATTTATCTGGCGATAATGACGGAAAGGTTGTCATCCCTACAACCTTAAATTCCGCTGGTTGCGATAAAGAAAGAATGAAAGAGATGGATATAGCATGGCCTAATTTCTTAGAACAACAATTTGAAATTATTCACGCATATGAACAACTTGGTATCGAGACTACGCTATCATGTACCCCATATGATAGAGGAATTGAATCTCAATCAGGAATAGCATCTTGGGCAGAATCTAATGCAGTGTGCTTTTCAAATTCATGGACTTCACTTATCACCAATCGGGAGTCTGGCCTTTCCGCTCTGGCAACAGCACTAACAGGTTATGCTCCAAGGTGGGGGCTACATCTTGAAGAGAATCGTATTCCAAATATTATTGTTGAAGTTACCTGCGAATTAAACAGTCTTTCTGACTGGTCAATTCTTGGAGATTGGATTGGCAAGCAAGTTTTGCCGAACTGGAAACTTCCTTGGGGTCCAATGCCTTTGATTCATGGTCTACCTTCTCATGCTTCTTTTGCTTCTAAAAAAGCACTAACATCAGCAGCAGCTAACTATGGAACACCTATGCTTTGGGCTCAAGGTCATTCGGCAGACCCTCCGCTGAAAATCGCTGAAAATGGTTCTTGGTCAGCCCCCGAAGGTGGCTGGCAAGGCGAACTTATTTTTGGCGAGAAAGAATTGCAATCAAGATATGAGGAATTAGCCCCTAAGGGTCAAGTCGATTTGATAGTGATTGGATGTCCTCAAGCAAGTGCTGAAGAGATTCGAAGAACAGCTTCAGCAGTTCGCTCATATGCTGAAATGGGTCAGAAAATTCCTAATGAAAGGCTGTGGGTATTTACCAGCCAAGCCAATTTTGATTTAGCCAAAGGCGATGGTAGCCTCGATATTCTTGAAGACGCAGGTGCAGTAATTTTACGAGATACATGTCCTGAAGTAACCCCCTATAACCGTGAGCATTACAATCATTTACTGACCAATTCACTAAAAGCAGAACATTATCTAACCAGTGGGCTGAATCGTTTACCAACCAGTGTTATGACGATTCAAGATTGTGTTGCTCATGCTTTTGACCCATCTCTTTCAGCGGGACCAACTCCGATTTTGGAGACTAAATCTCAACCTCAACACAAGTCTGCAAAGACCCATAAGAGTGGCCTTAACAGTGTAATTGGTGCAGGATTAGAAAGTCAAAGTGATTTCACAGTCACCGGTAGAGCGATGGTTAGTGATGTTCCAATTACTTATCTTGGATATGTTAATCGAGATAGCGGAGTGATTGAAGAAACAGGTCATCCTTTGGATGGTAGAGCGATCGAAGATACAATTCTAATCTATCCAAAAGGTTCAGGCTCTACTGTAGCACCATTTGTTCTAATGGGTCTTGTATATACTGGAAAAGGTCCTAAAGCGATAATCAATAGAGATGTTTGTCCTCTAACCCTTCCAGCTTGTTCACTGTTAGATGTTCCTTATGGCCATGGTTTTGACCAAGACCCATGCTTGGAAATAAATGATGGAGACTTCATCGAGATGAATCGTAAAGACGGAGTGGTCACAGTAAAAATCCTCGAACGTAATTCAAACTAGGTGTGAATATGGCTGAACTTAGGATACTTGTCACCGGCGGTGCTGGTTTTCTTGGCTCTTCATTATGTCACTCATTAATTGAACTAGGGCATAAGGTAGTTGCTTTAGATTCTCTTTTTCGTGGAAATTTAGAAAACTTATCACTGATTCAAGATGATGAAAACTTCACATTTCTTCACGCCGATGTTAGAGAAGTTGAGGCTTTAGATAGTGCGGTTGAAACACTTGGAGGATTGGATTTAGTCTTTCATTTAGCAGCGGTTAATGGAACAAAATGGTTCCACGAAGCGGCACATTCAGTTATCGATGTAAATATCAATGGTACTCTTAGGACTTTGGAATTAGCGATGGCTCATGATGCAAGATATGTCTTGGCCTCATCTCCTGAAGCCTTTGGTGAAGCACCTGAGCAACCGATTCGAGATGGAAATATGATGCAATTCACCGACCCTGCTAAACACCAAAGGCATTCTTATGGTGCCAGTAAGTACCTAGATGAAGTTGCTTGTCAACACGCAGCAAGAGAAGGCCTTGATGTTAGGATTGTAAGGCCATTTAATGCATATGGGCCTCGATTGATGGGTGATGATTACGGTCAAGTAGTTTCGATATTTTTCAATAAATTACTCAACAAGGAAACAATAGTCGTTCATGGTGATGGCTTACAAACCCGTTCTTTTACTTGGATAGATGATATTACTGACGGCTTTGTAAAAGCCGGCTTATTAGACCAAGGAATCGATGGTAGTGTCCTTTCAGGCGTCGCTTTCAACATTGGTTCTACCGAAGAAACAACCATCTCACAATTGGCTGAAAAAGTAGTAATTGCTTCTGCTAAAGATGACTTTGATATTGAATTTGGTACAGGATACTTCGGTGATTCCAAAAGACGCTTGCCCGATATTGAGGATTCAAAACGTATCCTTGGGTGGCAACCAACTGTTGATTTACAACAAGGCCTCCAAATGATGTGGAAGGAATTAACAGAAAATTGATTCAGCCATAGTGCTTGTCGATTGTTTTACCCCAATTTTCTGGTGATGGAGTCAATCTATCTAGGCCGTGCTGACACAAAATATCCAATCCAGATAATGGTGCCTGGTCGAGAGAAGTCCAGATATGTGTGACTTTGAGTACAACTAATTTAGCGACTGCATCAGGTAGTTTAACCTCTTCGAGGTATTCGACTTCAATGGCAGCAACTGCTTGCTTTACCAACATTGGTTCATCTTCGTCTGCCTCGAGTCCTGTCAAATCCCATTCACTTTCACTCGGTGGAATTGGAGAGCCTGCATCATCAACCCAATCTACTGCTTCAAGAGTACTGGGCATCATGTGCAAGATAGCCTTCTTAGTTTCACGAAGATTATTCATTGTATCTCGTTGGCGGCCATTTTTCCCTTGACTCAGCGATACGATCATCAAAGGTGGCTTTGTTGAAACAGCCATCGCAGATGTCAGCGGTGCTAGATTGCCTAAGCCCTCACTATTCTTTGTTGAAACCAATACCAAAGGACGTGGAGAAAGAATTCCAGAGAGCCAAGTAGCTCTTTCTCGATGTTCTAAATCAAGGACATCGATTCTTTTTGGTTGTTTTAATTCAGCAGGCTTTTCATTTTCAAACCAAGAATCTAGTTTCCCAGTATGAACTTCCATCAGTGCGTGCTTGGTGAATTCTTGATATGTCTTCCATGATTCAATCTCTTCGGTATCGCCTCTTTTCTCTTTACGAGAAATCGATGCTTCCGAATAATCAATACAACGCTGAAGAAAGTCTGCTACTATTCCTTTTCTATCCATTTAATCACCTTTTAATCTAGTTATGAGTTTCCTCTTTTTGAATCATATTGTTTCCGACTCATCATGAATTTAGCAGGATTTCCAGCCCAAACTTCACCTGCTGGAACATCTCTGGTAAGGACGGAGCCTGCGCCAAGAACAGCATCAATGCCAACTATACATCCAGCAATCACAGTCGCCCCTCCTCCAATGACTGCATTGTCTTCTATCTTGACAGGCGACCAATATTTCGAATCACCCGATGGAGGGTATTTGTCATTGAGGAGTGTTGCATTTGGACCAATGAATACAGAGTTTCCTAATGAGCAATCATCGGCAATGTATGCTCCACCTTGGATACGACATTTATCACCCATAGTGACATTTCTCCCGATATGCGCCATAGCTCCAATTGAACAATCATGACCATGAGTTAGATTTTCTCCAATCATGCAAGGTGACCAAGCAACGCTATTGTTTGCTAATGGTATCCTATTTTTAGGAACTGGGTTATCTTCACCCATATTTTCACTCTCACTCAACACTAAGTTCTCGCATCAACATATCTACGTGACCCTTGGCTTTCACGTTGTATCTAACCCATGAGATATTTCCTTCAGAGTTTATCACAAAGGTAGAACGGGCGCATCCCATATACTCTCTACCGTAATTTTTCTTTAATCTCCAAGTTCCGTAAGCCTCGTGTAGTGCGCCATCTTCATCCATGAGAAGTGGGAAATTCAATTCTTTCTTGGAAATAAATTTATCATGAGATTTAGCAGAATCTTTGGAAACTCCAAGAACCACATAGTCTCCTTTATTCAGCCTAGCCATAGAATCTCTAAAGTCACATGCTTGTACTGTACATCCAGGAGTTGAGTCACGAGGGTAGAAATACAAAATAACGGTTTTTCCTTCAGACATATACGCCTCTAAGTCATGGTTTTCTCCAGCGGAATCAAGGCATGAAAATCGAGGTGCAGGCTGGTCAACTTGCAAGGTTGTTACTTCGGACATAGATATTCGTGGCATTTATCACTCATCAAAGGTTGCATTATTTCGAGATACAAGTTTTTTCAGTTTGATTCGTTATTTTCATAGTTTTTGTAAAATTCAATCGTTATTTAGGCTCTTAGTAAATCGAATATGCAATTTGAATAAAAACAAGCGCATATTGGGTAGCCGATGTGGTAGCAACCGATTCTTTGAATAACTGCCTTGTTCAAGGACTTGCCATGGTAGGTCTACGTATGTCTCGAAAGGCCCGCCGCTTGTTGAAGCAAGTTCAGCGTGCTCCAGGCAAGTATGAACTCCAGCAAATAGCCAGTTCAATCCAAGCAGACTTGGATAAGCGCAACCTCTCATATGACGAGGCTCTAACCCTTGGCAATATCATTCAAAACCGTGCCGACCAACTTCCTGGCGATGTAATTGTTTATGCAATTTCAGATAGAGACGCCTATCGCAGAACTCTCGAACTATATCTTAGAGATGCACTATTGACCAAAACAGAGCAACTACTGCTTTGGGAAGAGCGCCGAAGGCTAGGAATTACGGACATCGAACATGGAAGGCTACTTGACCAGTTATTGGCTCAATGGAAGCGACAAGGAAAGAAGGTTAGAATCGATAATTTCGAAGCACCAGGAGGTGGCGCATCTGCGTGAAAAACTTTCACAAATGTCTCTTGGCATTATCATGATAATGTTATTCTTGGCCCCAGCTATGTCTCCAATAGTTAGCGCTGGGGAAGGTACATCGGCTCGCTCCAATGCAGACTTCAGCGTTTCACTATTCACTTTGGATGGTGCAGGTTCTGTTGATTACGGAACAAGTATGGAAGTTGAAAACGCGACCCATGTTGCAAGAATTGTGGTTTCGAATTCAGGTTCAGCAGATGGGGTGACATCGGTTTCCCTAGTACACAGAGGCACACCTCTGGCAGGTGAAACGATTGTCAAGACTGTTAATTTAGGTAATATTCCAATGACGTCGTCATCCAATCCAGTGCTAATTGCTTGGACTGCTTCTCCAGGTGATTTACAAACGCTGTTCGCGAGAGTAGTGCCGCAAAGCCCTGATCCAAATTCCGCTAATGATGAGAAGCGCCTCGACTTCAATGTTTCTTCTCCTCCTTTCATGAAGGGTGACGCCCTTGGCGATTCTGTGCCTTTGCCTACTGGCGGGTCTTCGATTGCTAGAATTACTAACAGCGCCCAAGTTTTCAATGCAACTGTCATCAATAATGGAATAAAGGATATTTCAGCAGTATTCGAACTGGAATTTATCAACGTTGCAGACCCAAGTAATGTCAAGACATTTTGGTCTGGTGAAATTATACTAAGCCCGGGCTCTCTTTACGTTCCTGCGGTTAGTGAAAATCTTTCCACTTCCTTCAATGGTGGTTCTATGGCTGGTGTTTGGTCACTTACTGCCAAAGTGATTTACAACGGAACAGGAGGCTGGACAGATTCCGATATAGTGCAACAAAGAGATGTCGAATTCTCCGATTATATCTCCGTTTTATCCACTCCTGCTGACAGGACTACCGAGCCAGGATTGACCACTACTCTAACTTTCATTGTAACAAATAAAGGGCTAAACAGCGATTCATTTTCTATTGCCGTTTCTAGCGTCCTAGGTTGGAACCAACCTCATTCACCAAGCCCTTCGACCAATGTATTTGCCCCAGGTGCTAGTGCAACCATTTTGGTACCAGTGACCGTCCCATCTAACGCTCTAAGGTCTCAAATAGATACAATTACTGTAGATTTGGTGTCTGTTGGCGGCAGTTACACACTTACTTCTACCGCCAGAGTAATGGCAGGAGAATTATTTGAAGCAACTATTACAATGCCAGCCACTACAACATCGGTGACACCAGGAAAGGAAGTCAATTTCACTGCTACACTCACTAACACAGGTAACGTGCCGGGTACTTTTTCTCTATCTGCCGGACTTTCAGTAAATGCTAGTAATTGGTCTGTTGAACTTTCTACTCCATTCACTGGATTAGTAAATGATTCAGAAGTTATTACCTTCGAAGTTTCTATTACAGTGCCTCCAATTCAAAAGCCATTGGACTTGTCTGAATACAATCGTGCTGGAGATGTGTTAAATGTCTGGGTTCAAGCAATGTCAAGTAATGGTGGGCTACCTTCCACATCGACAAGTCAAATTGAAGTTAGGCCAGTAATCGTCGTAGACCCTGGTCTCAATGGCGAACAATTAGAATTAACTGCACAAGAAGTTATTGATGCTAAGAATGGTTTAGGCTGGGATTACCTGTTGCCTCTCTCAGTGGAAGTGCGTCATAATCTTGACGGCGTTCTATCCAATACTGTGGATTCGGTATTAACTGTAGGTAATCTCTCCTTTGAGCCCTTGAATAGTGGCGGCTTTTCAGAGGCTAAAAGGTGGTCTACTAACCTAAGCCCTTGGTCGTTTACCGGGATGTCACTAGGAGATAGCAGTACTACTTCTTTAGGTATCCAAGGTCCTTACGACGATTATCCTCTAGCAGGTACATTAACCATACCTTTGACTGCTACTCCAACGCTTAATGGTCCAACAATTCCTAATGTTTTAGTTTCTGATGTGACTAGAAATATGACTATCATAATCCCTTCAATACGAGATGCAGAGATAATCGACATAGGTCCATTCGACGTACCACTTGGCGAACCGAAATGGCATGATTTAGCTTTTGCAAATACTGGTAATGACCTAACATCTTATCAACTTTCTATTCTAGACGACTTGCCAAATGGCTGGGTCGCTTCACTCAATACTACGACTACAACTTCTAACACAATCGATAACCTTCCTGCTGATGTTGCAGATGGTGTATCATCGGGTAATTCTCACATTACGAATTTTAGACTTACAGTAACAACAGACCCATTCGCTGAAGCCTATACTATTCAGCCAATTAACATCAAGATTGAAGATAAGGATACGGGCATGTTAATCGGTGTGGAAACCGTTGATATTAGGGTCGGTCCTTTCATTAACGCGACACTCTCCCCCACCAATCAAACAGTCCCAATTAATACTTCACAAATGGAAACTCCACTAACCAGAGTTTATGTAACAAATACTGGTAATGCTCCTACAACATACTCGATATGGTTAGATGAATCTCAATCAGGAGCAGTAGATTTCAGTCTTGAATCACCTAACCAAATTATAATTGCCCCTGGGTCTCAAGATTCTATCAAGATTCGTATGAGTGCGGCAGCTGATGCCGATTCAGATTCCTTTTACATGGCCACAGTTTGGGTTTCAACAGATACTGGGGTGAATTTATCTGCTGATATTGTTGCAAATGTTAGTGAACAACGTTCTCTTCTAATCGATGCACCACAACAAATGGGGATACTACCAGGTCAAGAGCAAGTAGTAAATTTCACAGTCACAAATCTTGGAAATTTAGCAGAAAACTTCGATGTCATAGCAAGCGTAGAGGGTGGCTGGGAAGTAGTTCCTGAGTCGCAATCGATGACTTTAATCAAAGATCAAGTGATTCAAGGTAGCGTCACAGTCACGGTCCCTGAAATATCAGAGGTCGAAGGGCTTGACGATGGTTCTATTCATAATCTAACAATTAGACTGGCATATCCTTCTACTGACTTAACAGCCGGAATGGCCAATGTGAAGTTGGTTATTTCTCCAATGTTTATGCTCGAGGTTAGAGATTGGCCCTACGAGATGGAATTCAGTAGAGAAAGTAACAGGACATGGGAAGCGACAATAGTCAATGTTGGAAATAAAGATGTTACAGTCGATGTGGAGTATAAAATATTCAAATCCGGTTTCGACCTTGATGATGAACCAAGCTCAGATATTTACAGCGATGATTGGATTTTAGCACTAGGTCCATCTCAAATTACTCTACCGCGTAATTCGAATGTTAGTTTTGAATTTTTAATCCGTGCTACAGACATAACTCCAGACCTTGATTTAACCTCTAACTTGGTTGTAACTTTAACTCCACAAGACACTTCAGTAGAGGGCGTTGAATATCTAAACACTACATTGGTAATGTCTAGATTCTTCAAGATAAGCGATTATGTGTTGCAACCTCCACAAGATGGCGGACCAGTCGAAGTGAACATGCTTTACTCTCACATACCAAGGGGTCCTTCGACTTCAGTGGCATATGAGTTTGAATTATGTTCTGCCACAAGACTGTTTGACTTTGATGCCAATGGTTTAGATGAAGCCAACTATCCTTGGACATTTACTCTATTGATAGATGAAGTAAATGGTTCAGTCACATCCTATTCACTACCGCTAATCAATGTAGATTGTGGTGAAACAACTGGTGGCAATAGATACACTCTCCCAGTTTCCACTGCTTGGAATCCTAATTTGATTAGAATTTCAGTCGATATGCCTGATAAGCCCAACTTGATTACAGAAGATGGTTGGGACTTAAAGTTCAAATTATTCCATCCAGATGAGAATGCAGGATATACCGAATCATTCAATGAAACATTTAGATTTGAATTAGACGTTTATGCAGACCCTGCAGTCAAGCGAGTTTGGATTAGTGAAGGAACATTACAAGAAGGTACTGATTCAGTATTAAGTGCTACAATAAGAAATGAAGGGACTTCTCAAGCACTAATATTTGCAGTAGAAGCAACTTGTTCTGGTTCTACTATCAACACAGTCCCTATGCCGATTACTCAACTAGGACCAGATGAGGAAACTACAGTTCAATGGAATTTGACTACTGAAAAGATAGATTGGTGGGCACAATCAATAGATGGGACTTGTATTGTCCAGATAGACCCCCTATTCCTATCAAAGAATGTAGCTGGTAATGATAAATTAGTTTATGAAGATGAAGTATACTCTTGGTCTCCAGACCAATCCTCAAGTTTCGTAGCATTTGTCGTTTTCACACTTCTATCTCTAATTCTTGGCCGTCTAACCGGTCAGAATGAGAAGTTTAGATTATTCGCAGTTTACTCCGGAATCTTAGGATTAGGATTCGCCTTCCACTTGATCAATATTCTATTCTGGGGACCATTCATATTGTTAGTTGCTGCCTTGATGGTTTGGAAGATGGCTTGGAGTAGCACTGATGAATTTAGATTGATACATGAAGATTATCAAAGAGCACGTAAGGGTGTTTCAACCCTTTATGCAGACCATTTCCAAGCCCTTGCTGATAGCCGCAGACAACTAAGAATAATTCTCTCTCTACCTCTCCTTGGAATGCTAGGAGTCGTCCTTGGAATTCCCCCTCAACTCGAGATGAATAAGGCCAACCTCATCTCTTTAGGTGGCTATGTAGGTATAGTGACTATTGGGGTTTGGGTTCTAGTCAAGAGGGCAGACAGCCTTTATGGTGGCTTATATGGAAGGCTGACCGATATTGAAGTCAAAGCAACACGTATTGAAAGAGATCTCAGTGACCCTGCACGATTACTCAATGATTTGGCCAATGAAGGAATCGACCTTAGTGAAATATTCGATGAAACTATCACAGCATCCGATTCTAATATGCTAGATAACTTGCATATCGATGCAATACTTGGTGATGAGGAGGTGAGAGATGATGCCTGAAGACGAAATCGTTGAGATAGATATTGACGACATCATAATTCCTGGTCAAGAGGAGGAGCAGAATATAGTAGAAGAAGTGGCTGAAGAAGGGGACACGGCATCTACAGATATAGACACTAATTCTTTGCCGACTGATAGTACTTCTGCCGAGGATGAAATCGATGAAGATGCTACCGAGTTCAATCAGTTATACGAATCTCCTGAAGCAGAAGAACCCGCCGTCGAAGAAACTGTCGAAGAGGATGCAGTGACAGAAGAAAATCTACATCAAGAAATCGAACCAACAACCTCTATCCCGGAGAACTCCAACGAACGAATACGTAATGCTTCCAATAATCTTGAACATATAGTTCAAAGTGTTATCCAAGACGATACCAACTCACTTGCTGCAACAGAGATAGATATAATGGAAGCCAAGAAATTCCTCTCTATGCACAAATTGAGTCGCGCCAAGAAGAGTGTGCACAAAGCCGAACAGGCACTTGTTACTCTCGAGGAAGATGTCCTTTATCTAAGGCGCAGCATTGCTATGTTGCACCGTCTGCTAAAGGAAAAGAAAGTCGAGAAAGATGAAGTTGAAAATATTCTTTTGAGGTTAAGAAACGCTACTTCCGCTGCTGAAATAGGAGACGTTAGTCAAGCGGCAAACGAAGTTGAATACCTTGTTGATGATTTGATAGGTGGTAATACTTCGACTCTCAATCCATTCTTTTTCAGGCATTTCTGGCTTGGAGTAGATACACGATGGCCTGCTGGAGGCGACACTGGAGTTTTACTTGTCAGATTGATAAATGACGGCCCTATTGCAATGCCTGCAATGCGCCTATCCCCTCCAGTACCAGAGGGATGGTATTCTGAACCGAATTCAGTCGACCTACCAATAATTGCTCCAGGTGGCAATCTTCCACTAAGATTTGATATTAAGTCTGCTGAAAGGTTTGGTGCTGATGAAATACCATTGTCTCGTAAGTTAGCCGTTTCTACTGGTTATGAAATGCGCTCTGGAGAGATAATAGTTACAATCCGGGCACAAAATCGTTCTATGGAGCCATTAGTAGATGTCGTACTCACGCCGTGGTTACCTCCGGGTTATACTACAGCTAAAGTTCCCTTTGTGGAACGTCTATCCCCCGATGAGGTTGCAGTAATTAGAATGCAACTGACCATCGACATGGGCAGAGGAGGTCACTCCTAAGCCCCAATCACATTCCACCCGCAGGAGCGGGAGGACGAGTAAAAAACAAAAAAGGTGAAAAATATGAAAAATAAAAATGAAATAGAAAACCAAAATAGCGAGACCCTCGCTGCTATGGGAATTGGTGCGATGATTGTATTCATTGCGCTAATCCTAGTCGCAGCGGTGGCCTCAGCGGTCATTATTCAGACCGCTGAGAAGTTGCAACAAAACGCCCAGACAGCAGGCGAACAAACACAAGACCAAATGGCATCCAAAGTAATGCCATTGAATATTGTAATCAATGCTGGTGGTAATCTGCAGATGACATGGGAATTAGCTCCTGGGTCTGAAACAATACCTTGGGCAAATATTGAATGGTCAATAACCTGTCAAGCTGGTGGCGTTGGTGCCGATGCAGGAACATTTGCTTCTGCTGGTACCAATACTGCAGCAGTTTCAGCTAACGGTGGTACAACCGGTATTCCTGGACAAGTGTATCAAACCACACTTGTAGCAGCAAATTGTGCACCAACTACAAACCAAAATCATTACTTGACTTTGGCAGCTGGTAACTCTGGATTCACTTACGAGGTACTTACCTATGGTTCATCCACAGCTCAAGGGACGGTGGTAGTGTGAGAACAGAAAACACTTCCCAAGAAGAAGACACATGGGGCGCTATTGGTATTGGAGCTATGATTGTATTTATCTCTCTAATATTGGTTGCTGCAGTTGCTTCTGCAGTAATTATCCAAACCGCTGAAAAACTCCAACAAAATGCTCAAAATACAGGTGATCAAACCTCGGACGAATTGTCTGGTAAATTATCTGTAATGCAAGGTTATGTTGATGGTAACAATGATTATGTTCTATATGTTAGACTAGCTGCTGGTAGTAGTTCAATTCCTGCAGCTACTGTTTCATGGCAATTGTATTGTGCAAATGGTGCTGGATATGAAGACAGTGTGGGTGCTGGAGGATTTGGGGCAGCTCAAGTCCAACGTCAATCCGTTTCTGCTTTCGGTGCAGGTGTATCTCCAATGCTTGTCTCTAACTCATACAAGATATTGATCGATGCACAAGGTGTTTGCAATGCAAACCTTATCGCAGGACAAGAGGCTCAGTTATACATACACGTTGAGAGCGGTGGAACCACCTTCGAAACATTGTCTGTACCTGCCAACGCCCAAACTGGAAGCCCAGTCATCTGATTTTTCTTGCTGTTAAAGAATTATATTCTTGACAGCAAGGAGGTATTACAATGGCTTGGCCATTTGGAAATAACTCGGGAAATATCAGAGATGCAGACGCCGAACTTAGTGAAGAACGCTTGAAAATAATGGCCAACGTGGCCATCGAACAAGTACCTCTTCCAGAAGAGGGTGAACTAAGCGAAGAAGATGCATGGACGATTTCCCCGGGTCCGACAAGAGCGAAATTGAACAGTATTGGTAGTGTTCCAACAGTTGCTTCTAGCATGAATCCTGTTTCAGCACAGCCTGCTACTGTCAATGCTCAAGTTGATACTTCAGGACTTGAAAGACTGATCAGCAGCCGCCTCGACATGGTTGAGGATGTACTGAGAATGGTCGAAGTTCGTATTGAAGAAGGAATCTCTATTAATCCAAACGCACCAAAAATTGGTGATGATGGAGAGATTATTTCAGACGATGAAGGAGAGAACGGACATATCGGAGACCGTATAGTTACATCTGATGGAGAAGTGATCACTACTGGGGGCGTTGAACGCCTCAAAGGTGATGATGAAGCACCATTGGTCGAACTTTACGAAGCACAGGCATTAGCAGCTAATCCTTTCCTAGTCGCCCCTTCATCGGGACCTACGACTCAGGCAAATCAGGTTGGAGCACCAACAATTGCAGCATTACTTCTAGACAATATGTCTGGAATGGCAGCAGTCAGTTTTACGCAGAAGGCAACCAATTCAGGTATGCTATCTAGTGAAGAAGGTAATGCGGTTTTAGCAATTGTTCAACTTGCTTCCCCTGGTGAAACTGAAGATGCATTGGAAGATCACCTCTCACATAGAGAGTTGCTTACTTTATCTGCATTAGTAACATCATGGCGCGAAGTAAAGAATCTTCGAGGTGAAGAGTGAAATGGGCGCATCGGTCGGAATAGGAGGGCTAATAGTGGGTACATCCCTAATGGTGGTTTTTGCTTTAGCAATTACTACATTAGATGTTAGGATGGACTCATCATTAGATGCTCTTGATTCGGCCAATGACCCGTTACCATCATTCACTATTGATGATGCGACAATTTGGGAAGGAGCTGTAATTAGTATCACAATCGTAGATGGTGGTGCTGGCTATGTCAATGGTACATTGAGTACTGTAGTAGCCGGTGGTTTTACTGCCGATTTTACCGTAATTCCGGCAACAGGGGAAATTAACGCCGTGACAATCACCAGTCATGGGAATTACTCTTCCCCAGCGCCGGCTATTCAGGTAGACAGCCCACCTGTAGGAGTTACAGTAGCAAACTTACAAGCCACTTTAGGTACAGTTATCCATACCAATGTGACAAATAATGGACCAGTTGTACTTCCGCAAGAGGATGTATGGCTATTCGTAGATGGCAGTAATGCTAGAACAATGGACGTATTAGTGCCAGGAGCAACATCAAATTGGTATTCAGGAGAAACCATCAACATTGAATGGAGAGGATTTGGGTCTTCGACATTTACTACAATGGCGGTTTCTTCTCATGGATATAACCTAGCGAGGGCTTTAGACTGAGGTGTTATCAATGGCAGACGGAGGAGCTTCATCATTCATTTTGCTTGCAACCGCACTTCTGGTTTCAGGTAGTGTCTCTGCCGTATTGATCTCCCAATGGGGAGAAATGGCGACTAGTTTTGACCAACAACGGCGTGGAGATGAGGCTGATTTCAATACTGAAATGAAATTCGCAGGAGATTTATCTAATATTGAATATGATACTTCGAATCCTGCTGATGAGAAGATAACTTTCTATCTTCAA
>MDTB01173783.1_pt1 | contig 23778 bp, 19 predicted proteins | sample 811161 | NCBI WGS metagenome assembly MDTB01 (sample SAMN05326650, study PRJNA326480) | marine metagenome | isolation source: seawater | place: Mediterranean Sea | collected 2009
ACTTAAGTAGACGATAGTGAGAACCATAAAAATAAATGCTTGCAAGGTGATAACCAAAATATGGAATACCGCCCAGCCCCATTGCATCAAGCCACCAGCGATGGCAAATATGCCGCCACTGAGTGTCATAATGATTGCTGCGATAAGGACTGTTTTACCGGTCGTTATCTTGCCTTTAAGGTTTAACCAGCAAACCCCGCAGACCAATGCAAACACAGCTATCCAAAATAAGAAGTTAGTGTGTTCACCGAATATTTGCGCATGGATACCACCAGCGGCTATTCCGCCACCGGCTCCAGCCGCAAACATCATTGCAATTAGAATAAAAATCATTTCGCCCGCATACATGTTACCGAACAAACGCAGGCCAAGAGAAAATGGTTTTGCCAATAGTCCCACTGTTTCCATAAATAGATTCACCGGTATAAAAGCCCAGTGATTAAATGGATGCATGGTTAATTCTTTGATAAAACCTGTACCTTTGATTTTGATAGAGTAATACAACATCAAGATAAACACGCCCAAGGCCATACCCATAGTAATATTGGGGTCGGTTGAGGGAACAATTTTTTGATAGCCAACGCCGGCTTTTGCCAGCAGGTATGGAATAAGGTCGACGGGAATCAGGTCCATAAGATTCATTAGGAACACCCAGACAAAAATGGTCAGCGCTAGAGGTGCTACCATTTTATTAACGCCATGAAAGCTGTCTTTTACTGCGCCATCAATAAACTCTACAACGAGTTCAATAAAGTTTAGAAAGCCTGATGGTACGCCGGTAGTTGCCCGCTTTGCGGCGTAGCGAAACATCCAACAAAAAATGATTCCAAGACCTAGAGACCAGGCTAGAGAGTCAACGTGAACGGCCATAAAGCCCATTTCGGCGGCTTCTTGTGCGCCATGGGCGAAGCTCCAACCATTTTCAGGGTGGTTGCCATAAACTAGATTTTGAAGGTGATGCTGAATATATTCAGTAGTGCTTGCGGAATTTTCGCCGGCCATCTAATGTTCTCTACTCTGTATCTCAACAAACGTTGTCTGGTTTAATGCTCTAGTGCTCGTTTGGTAACAAACAACTGGAGCGGTATCATCAGCAAAAAAGCTGCAAACAGTGCAATGTAATTCCACTGTGTTTCAAGGTTAAATACCACAGCAAATAATGCCGCTGTTAGTACAACCTTGCCAAATTCTCCGCGGTACATGGACCTTACTGCTAAGCCCACCTGTCTGGCGCCGGCGTATTTAAACGCCTGCCACGAAAACCATGCCTGAGGAATGATTTGTATCATGCCTCCCACCAGCGCCGACAATGCCAACAGCCTATCTTCAAGGCTGAGGGTACCCGTTAACAATAGCAGAATTGCCAACTGATACATTGTTACTTTTAACATTTTAGGCTTTGGAATGGTCGTCTTGGTCATTTCAATCCACCTTTACCGACCTGAGATAGATAAAATTTCGTCTATACCTCTTCGCGGATCGGCATTATAGGTATAGTGTGATCGATATTCAACTCAACAGGGCGATCTATTGAAAAGTATTTTGACGTTTGTTTGATTTTTTATCGGTTATTTAAGGTGGCTGAGAATACCGTCAAGCTCGTCAACGCTGTTATAGCTTATGGTCAACTTTCCTGAGCCCTTTGAGCCGTGCTGAATTTTTACCGCCGCCCCCAACTTTTCTGATAATTCCGTTTGCAAATTTACTATATCTTGGTTTGCTGCGGTTTTGGTATTTTGAGTCACGTTTGGTGATTGGAGTTTTTTGACCAAAACCTCCGTTTGACGAACAGTCAAACCATCACTGGCTACCGCCCTCGCTGCTTGGATTTGAACATCGCCCTCCAGAGCCAATAAACATTTGGCATGGCCAAGCTCTATATCGCCGCGCTCTAATTGTTGCTGAACCAGCTGTTGAAGCGCGGCAAGGCGCATTAGGTTGGTTACCGCAGATCTAGATTTTCCAACCGCCTCAGCCACTTGCTGTTGTGTCAGGTTAAACTCATCTTGCAGTCGAATTAAGGCTTGGCTTTCTTCAATAGCGTTTAGGTCTTCGCGCTGGATGTTTTCAATCAGGGCCATGGCAATGGTGGCTTGATCAGATATATCTCTGACCATCGCTGGAATTTCATCTAGCCCAGCCAGCTGTGCTGCTCGCCAGCGTCTTTCGCCAGCGATTATTTCGTATTTATCTTGGCCTATCCCGCGAACCATGATGGGCTGAATAAGTCCCTGGCTGGCAATAGAATCCGCAAGCTCTTGGAGGCTGTCACTATTGAATTCTCGCCTAGGCTGGTATTGGCCTCGCTGAAGAAACTCAACCGGTATTTGCTTTAAGTTACCAGCCGCAACCCCATGATCACCCTCGGCCAAGCCTTGATCTGCATTAATTTCTTCTGCAAGTCCCAACAGTGCGTCTAACCCTTTACCCAAGCTCTGTCTTTTTGTGGCCATGAATTGTTATCCTTTATTTTCGGTTAAGTTTTGTTGTTTGCGAAGTATTTCGCCAGCCAAAGCCAGATAGGCCAGCGAGCCTTTTGCGTTTTTATCATATGCTAATGCCGGCTTTCCATGACTAGGAGCCTCAGCTAATCTTACATTTCGCGGAATACTAACGCGGTAAACAGCATCGCCAAAATACTTTCTAAGTTGGGCTGAAACTGCATTGGTTAATCCGTTTCGAGGATCGTACATAGTTCTAAGTATGCCCTCAATTTTAAGCTTTGGATTTATTAGTTTGGCAATTTGACGAATAGTATTGTTGAGCGCTGATAAGCCTTCTAGGGCGTAATATTCACACTGCATTGGAATAATAACGCCCTCGCTGGCCACCAACGCATTTACTGTGAGCATGTTTAATGAGGGTGGGCAGTCGATAATAATATAATCATAGTTATCCGCCACTCGCTGTAGAGCAAAGCGCAGTCGTGTTTCTCGGCCTATCTCTTGAATTAACTCAACTTCAGCCGCTACCAGATCGCCATTTGCAGGAATTAGGTGGTATTTACCGGTCTCTGACGGGACTATGCATTCTTCAATTGGTTTTTTTTCGGTCAGAACATCGTATACGCTATGTTCGCATTTTTGTTTATCGATACCAGACCCCATGGTGGTGTTGCCTTGTGGGTCTAAGTCTAAAAGTAGAACGCGCTTTTTGTAGGCGGCAAGTGAAGCGGCAAGGTTTACGCTGGTAGTGGTCTTTCCGCCCCCGCCTTTTTGATTAGCAATTGATAGTATTCGAGCCACTGGTAAACCATTTTCCTTTAACGAATTATTGCGAGTCACCCGTTTTTATTATTTTTATAAGGTGCCTCTCGCTGTCTATTTGAGGTACTTTTACCTCTGACAGATCAACGACCTTATAGGCTTTCGTGATTTGGCTCAACTCTGAATCGGGGTTTTTTCCTTTCATCGCCAAAAAAAAGCCTTTATCGGACACCAAATGGTCGCATTGGTTAAGCATATCAGAGATGGCGCTAAATGCGCGGCTTAAGACAATATCATAGGGTTTTTGTGACTGATAATTCTCTACCCTTTGGTTTACTTCCCTAGCGTTTTCGAGGGATAGGTCGCTGATTGCTTGAAATAAAAATCTTGTTTTTTTTCCGTTGCTATCTAACAGTGTGAAATTAATATTAGTGTTTAAAATTGCCAGTGGTATTCCGGGTAACCCGGGGCCTGTTCCCACATCAATAATTTCTTTGCCTGCCTGAATGTAGGGATGGATAGCCAGGCTGTCCAGCAGATGTAGGCGTACCATCTGAATGGGATCGCGAATGGCTGTTAGGTTATAGGCTTTATTCCATCGCTCTAGCAATTCGAGATATGTTAGTAGTTTTTCTAATTGCTGTGATGTGCAATCTATACCAAGAGTATTAATGCCGGCCTTTAATTCTTGATACCTATCTGATAGCGACATAGTTAAGCCGCATTTTTCTTAAGTGATACCAATAATAATGAAATAGCCGCTGGAGTAATGCCGGGAATTCTCGATGCTCGGGCAAGTGTTTCTGGTTTCGCTTCGTTCAATTTTTGCTTGACCTCGTTAGATAGGCCGCTGACTTTATCGTAGTTGAAGGTTGCTGGAATTGCGGTGTTTTCATGGCGTCGCAATTTATCAATATCTTGCTGTTGGCGCTCGATATAACCGGCATATTTTACGTCTATTTCAATTTGCTCAGAAACCTTGCTATCAATATTTAACTCTGGGGTTAGTGCGGATATAGCACTGTGAGAAACTTCGGGACGCTTGAGTAGATCAAGCATGGAGTATTCTCGGGCTAATTTATTTTTCAAATAGGGCTCAATTTGCTTAGCTTCATATGAGTCTGGTTGAATCCAAGTGGATTTTATTCGTTGGCGCTCTATTGCTATGGCTTCTCTTTTGTCACAAAAACTCTGCCAATGACTATCTGTTACCAATCCTAACGCTCGGCCTTTTTCGGTTAAACGAAGATCTGCATTATCCTCTCGTAGCAATAATCTATATTCTGCACGGCTGGTAAACATTCGGTACGGCTCACTGGTTCCCATACTAATAAGATCATCAACAAGAACGCCTATATAGGCTTCATCTCGACCCGGGCACCAACTGTCTTTGTCTTGGACTTTGAGTGCAGCATTTGTACCTGCTAATAACCCTTGAGCGGCGGCTTCTTCATAGCCAGTGGTGCCGTTTATTTGTCCGGCAAAAAATAACCCCTGAACTGCTTTGGTTTCAAGGGAATATTTTAAATCCTGCGGATTAAAGTAGTCATATTCGATGGCGTAGCCTGGACGCATAATATGGGCGTTTTCAAAACCCTCTATGGAGCGCACCAGATTCAACTGAATATCAAACGGAAGGCTAGTAGATATACCATTGGGGTAGAGTTCGTGGGTATTTAAACCCTCGGGCTCTATAAACACCTGATGTTTGTCTTTATCCGCAAAGCGAACTACCTTATCTTCAATCGATGGGCAGTATCTAGGACCAACACCATCAATAACACCGGTGTATAGCGGCGATCTATCCATGCCGCCACGAATAACATCATGGGTTTTTTCGTTGGTGTAGGTTATCCAGCAGCATGTCTGCCTAGGATGGTCAGAAAGCTTGCCAAAATAGGACATTATGGGTTCAGGTTGATCACCCCATTGCTCTTGAAGGCCACTGAAATCAACACTTCGCGCATCTATTCTAGGGGGAGTACCGGTTTTTAGCCTTTCAATTCTAAATGGAAGCTGTCTAAAGCGTTTTGCCAGTTGTTCTGCTGGCGGGTCTCCTGCTCGACCTGCTGCGTAGTTTTCCATGCCAATATGGACCTTTCCCGCAAGAAAAGTGCCCGCGGTAACCACCACGGTTTTAGCATAAAATTTCAAACCCATCTGGGTTGAAGCCCCAATTACCTTATCATCCTCAATAATAAGATCATCGACCGCTTGCTGAAAAATACTTAAATTTTCCTGATTTTCAAGAAAGCTTCTTACTGCTGCTTTGTAGAGGGCTCTATCGGCTTGGGCTCTGGTCGCCCTCACAGCGGGACCTTTTCGCGCATTAAGAACACGGAATTGTATGCCGGCTAAATCTGTTGCTTTAGCCATAACACCGCCTAGTGCATCAACTTCTTTTACTAGATGACTTTTTCCTAGACCACCAATTGCTGGGTTGCAGGACATCTGTCCCAGAGTCTCAATATTATGAGTGAGAAGGAGTGTTTTGCAGCCCATTCTAGCTGACGCAAGGCATGCCTCGGTTCCAGCGTGGCCACCACCGATAACAATGACATCAAACTGTTCGCTATAACGCATAAATAATATTGAGTCCGTATTAGCCCTGAAGAATATATGGCTATTATACGTTGCTTTGGATTTTTTTATAAATCGTTTTGTTTGTAGATATATGTAGTATTAATTTATTTAATATATATATATAAGTTTATTGTTATTGTTATTAGCACCCCTTGTTTTTTTTGACTGCTTTTTTTTTCTCAATAATATCAATGATTTAGAGGAAATAAACAGACGGATAAGTGGTGGGTTAACAGCTTTTAATGGTTGCTTAAATGATGGGGGCCGATTGTTAGTTAATTACAGTAGGTAAAAAAAACCTGTATTAAAACATTTAAAACTGAGTATTTTTAGAGTTTAACCATAGGTTTTCTACAGCTTTTATCATTGAATGTAAAATATCTCCAAAAACAAAGCTTAAGTTTAACTCTTGCTTGTTTATACTGTTCACAGGCTGTTAATAAGCTCTGATTTGAAAATGATTGAAGAAGTTTATTGATATACAGTAATAATTTCTTTAGAATCTCGCGGCTCGGAAACATGTACACAACCCTATTTGGATTTTTAGGCCATGAAAAGAACATTTCAACCCAGTAATTTAAAACGCAAGCGCACACACGGCTTTAGATCACGTATGGCGACACGCGGCGGTCGCGCGGTTATTAATCGCCGTCGCGCTAAAGGTCGTAAGCGTCTAGCTGCTTGAGGTATTGGGCCCAGTGCCCATCTTCTCGTTTAAAAAGACTCAGCGCCTATTAAATGCCTCTGACTATAAGCAGGTGTTTGATCATAATAGGGTTAAGGTCGCAAATTCTTCCCTTCTTATTCTTGCCAAACCTGCCGATGGGACTTCTTCAAGGCTGGGTCTGATTGTTGCAAAGAAAAACATTCCAACCGCGGTTCAGCGAAACCGTATCAAGCGTGTTGCACGTGAAACCTTCAGGAAAGCTCAGTTTAATAGACCTTTAGATATAGTTTTTTTAGCTAGGCAGGGCGCGGATTCCCAATCGGTGCAAAATCTAACGGGAATTCTTGAAAAGTCTTGGGCTAAGCTGGATGAGCGTTGTAAGATGTTGTATCAAAATGCGTAGACTATTGATAGGTATTATTAAGGGATATCAATTCCTTTTAAGTCCTCTTATTGGGCAAAACTGTAGGTTTCACCCTACTTGCTCTCATTATGCGATTGAAGCAATAAATGAGCACGGTGTCTTGAAGGGGGGTTATCTTTCTGTGAGAAGAATTATAAAATGCCACCCTTTTAATGAAGGTGGGCATGATCCGGTTCCCACAAAGTGCGATAAACAACTAAACAGAAATAAAAATTGAGAGATCAAAGTATGAACTGGCAAAAAAACTTAATATTGGCGGCAATTGGTGTTGTTGTTTGGATGCTTGTGGTGCGCTGGAGTGGATTTCAGGCTCAATATGAGAGCCTACCGGTAGCTAATCAGCAGTCCCAGCCTGCGGTAGAGCAACTTTATACCCAAAGCACACCGGTTAATTCAACACTTCCGATATTAGTCGATGAACAACCTCGGTTAGAGCAGCTGTTGGTAGATAGTCAAAAAGTAGTCACCATTACCACAGATGTTCTCAAGGTGACCATAGATACTCTGGGTGGTGATGTGGTTGAAGCAAAGCTGCTAAATAACCTTGATAAAATGAAAGACGAGGGCGGCCAACCTATCTCTATTTTTACTCGTGCTAACGGTAATGAATTTATTGCAGAAAGTGGATTAATTGGCAAAAACGGTACTGATACTTCGGCGGGACGACCGATATTCTCAACCAGTGCCAGTAGTTATCTGTTGTCAGACGGCCAGCAAGCATTGGATGTGGATTTGGTTTACAACCAGGGTGGGGTTGAAATCATCAAACGCTTTGAATTTAAGCCTTCCGACTACCGTGTTGGCGTTCGATATATTGTTAGAAACCTTTCTCCAGAACCCTGGTCCGCCACATTCTTCGGCCAGTTTAGGCGCGATGCACACCAGCCAGAAACGGATTCTTCTGCAGGCATGAAGCCTTTCTTGGGTGCTGCTTTGCGCGAGCAAGATAAAAATTATTCTAAGTATGATTTTGATGATATTGAAGATCAGGCAGTAAAAACATCTATTCAAGGTGGCTGGCTGGCATTTGTTCAACATTATTTTGTGAGTGCTTGGGTGCCACCTGAAGATAACAAAAATCGTTATTCTCTAAGAAAGCTGCAAGGTAATGATATTTATCTTATGGCTGTTACTGGTGAGTCAATCAATGTGCCTTCAGGCTCCTCTCGGGAATACAAAGTGGATCTTTATGTGGGCCCTAAGGATCAAGCCGTTCTTAAAGATATGGCAGAATATTTGGATCTTACTATTGATTATGGTTTCTTGTGGATGCTTGCAAAGCCAATTTTTGTCGCGCTACAAATGATCCAAGGTTTTTTGGGTAACTGGGGTTGGTCAATTATTGTTTTGACCATCTTTATTAAGATATTGCTTTATCCCCTTTCTGCCGCAAGCCTTAAATCTATGGCTAAGATGCGCACATTACAGCCTGAAATGGCGAGAATTAAAGAGCTTTATGGCGATGATCGCCAGAAAGCCGGCCAGGAGCAAATGGCGTTATTTAAAAAGCACCGTGTAAATCCTCTTGGCGGCTGTTTTCCAATGTTATTACAAATGCCGGTATTTATTGCTCTTTACTGGGTATTGTCTGAATCGGTTGAAATACGCCATTCGCCATGGATAATCTGGATTCAGGATCTCTCTGCAAAGGATCCCCTATTTATCTTGCCATTAATCATGGGTGCCAGTATGTTTTTGATGCAAAAACTGCAGCCTGCACCTACTGATCCCATGCAGGCTAAAGTTTTCCAGTTGATGCCTATCATGTTTACCTTCTTCTTCTTGATGTTCCCAGCAGGTTTAGTGTTGTACTGGACGGTAAATAACCTATTGAGTATTTTGCAGCAGTGGTTTGTTAATCGACAAATAGCCGGTGCTTCTAAATAAGAAAAAGCCTCTTAGGAGGCTTTTTTTTCGGGCATAATAAGCTTATGGAAGCACAAAACTTACAAAATAATAGCGACACTATTGTTGCTATTGCTACAGCTCCCGGCAAGGGCGGCATAGGCGTCATTCGCCTTTCTGGCGCAGATTTATCTGTTTATATCACCGGCCTTTTGGGCACAGATATACCCCTAGTCCCTAGACAGGCACAGTACGCCTCTTTTTATGATGCTAAGAGCGTTGTTTTGGATCAAGGTTTGGCATTATCTTTTCCTGCGCCGAATTCATTTACTGGTGAGCATGTTCTAGAGCTTCATGGTCATGGTGGGCCTGTGGTATTGGACTCTATTGTAAACCGCTGTATAGAGCTGGGTGCTCGCCTTGCCCGTCCAGGTGAGTTCAGCGAGAGGGCTTTTTTAAATGATAAGCTCGACTTGGCCCAAGCTGAAGCGGTGGCAGACCTTATTGATGCCAGTTCATCTCAGGCGGCAAAGTCTGCTGTGCGTTCTCTTCAAGGAGAGTTTTCAGCTAAAATCAGAGATTTTGTTGAAAGAATGATAGCCATACGGGTTTTTGTTGAAGCAGCTATTGATTTCCCCGAAGAAGAAATTGATTTTCTGGCAGATAGCGCATTACGGGATAAGCTCTATTTACTAAGGTCTGATTTAAACTTGTTTTTAGGCACCGCTGAGCAGGGTGCTCTTTTGAGGGATGGAATAACACTGGTGTTGGCTGGAAAGCCTAATGCAGGAAAATCCAGCCTTTTAAATGCACTTTCTGGACAAGACGCGGCCATTGTGACGTCAGTAGCCGGCACCACTAGAGACGTACTTCGGGAAAAAATTAGCCTTAATGGCATACCCTTAAATATTATTGATACTGCAGGCCTTCGTACTACCGATGATTTGGTTGAGCAGGAAGGCGTTTCTAGAGCGTGGAAAGAAATTGAGAAGGCTGATGCTATTCTTTATGTAGTTGATGCTGTTGAGCAACAAGATCAAAGCCTTGAGCAGCTGTGGCCGGAATATTTCGATCGATTTCCCGGGGGCTGCCAAAATATCATTAGTATTTTCAACAAACAGGACTTATTTCCACAAACCCGTCCTAATTCTGATTATGGCGAAAAAGCCATTGGCGTTTCTGCTAAAACAGGGGATGGGCTAACGGGATTAAAACACTTAATTTTAGAGTCTGTTGGCTATCAAGACCAGGCTGAGGGTGTGTTTTCTGCTCGTCGTCGGCATCTTAGTGCAATAGGTAGTGCAACGGATCTTGTTTGTCACGGCATTGAGCAATTGGAGCTATCTAATGCTGGTGAGTTATTAGCTGAGGACTTACGCCAGGCACAGCGGCATCTATCTGAAATCACAGGAGAATTTACTTCAGATGATTTGCTGGGTGTTATATTTTCTTCCTTTTGCATTGGAAAGTGACTAGCTAAATCATTCTGGTCACCATAAGCTAATCCAGGGCTAAAATTATTTTATTGATACCGTACTTACCTGGTTAATCACTGGTTTTTTACTGTATATACACAGTTTATCCACAAATATTGGTTGTTTTTTGATCAGAATTTTTTTCTTCTCTGTTGATAATAAAAATCTTGAAATTATATAACGTGTTGATATATATGATTATTTATTTTTATGTGTTTTAGGGTGCATTTTTTAAGGTGTGGATAGTTTCTTTTACAGGGTATAGACTCTTTATAAAGTGTAATACAAAAGTTCACTATAGAAAATTAACCTTTGGCTGTTGTCATGCTCTATTTATCAGCCACTATTAACGTCTTTATAAGGTATATATCATGGGGTTTGATGCACCCGAAATCGTTTGGTCTCAATGCCAAACACAACTTCAAAATGAGTTGCCTGAACAGCAATACAACACTTGGATTCGTCCCCTAAAACTCAAATATTTTGATGATAATAAAGATACCTTTAATGATCCGTCTAATGATGATGTTGTTGAATTGTTGGCACCAAACAGGTTTGTTGAGGACTGGGTCAAAAGTAAGTTTCTCAATCGTATTGAGGAGTTGTTCCACCAATTGAGCGGAAATGGTGTAGTTTTGGGAATTTCCGCCGCTCCGGCTAATGCTCCGCAATACAATCAGCAATCGGAATACAGCAGTCAGCCCATTGCTGATACAGTTCGCGCTGAAAAACCCGCAACCGCAATAACTTCAAGTAATATTGACGCTAACAACAGTATTGAGGCCCCTGCTATTCTTCGTTCGGCTGCCGAGAACAGCTTGAGGACTAATCTCAACAATGAATTTACCTTTAATAGTTTTGTTGAAGGCAAATCAAACCAGTTAGCATTTGCTGCAGCGCAGCAAGTGGCAGAAAACCCTGGCGGATCATATAACCCACTGTTTATTTACGGTGGCGTTGGGCTGGGTAAAACCCACTTAATGCACGCTGTTGGAAACGCCCTTAGAGCCAAAAAGCCTGATGCTAAGATTGTTTATTTGCATTCTGAACGGTTTGTGGCTGATATGGTTAAAGCGCTACAGCTTAAAGCTATTGATGAATTTAAGCGCTTTTATCGCTCTGTCGATGCATTATTAATTGATGATATTCAGTTTTTTTCGGGTAAAGAGCGCTCCCAAGAAGAGTTCTTTCATACTTATAATGCCCTTTTGGAGGGTGGCCAACAAATGATTCTTACCAGCGATCGTTATCCTAAAGAGATCGATGGCGTTGAAGAACGACTTAAGTCACGTTTTGGCTGGGGCTTGACGGTTGCTGTGGAGCCACCGGAGCTAGAAACAAGGGCGGCAATTCTAATTAATAAAGCAGAGCAGAGTGGCGTTCATTTATCTAAGGATGCAGCCTTCTTTATTGCACAGCGAATTCGCTCCAATGTACGTGAACTAGAAGGCGCTTTAAAGCGCGTTATGGCCCATTCACAGTTCACTAGACGGCCAATTGATATTGATCTAATTAGAGAATCTCTTAAAGACTTGCTGGCACTGCAGGATAAGTTGGTGACTGTTGATAATATTCAGCGCGTAGTAGCCGATTATTACCAGTTAAAGATGTCTGATTTGCTTTCAAGGCGCCGAAGCCGTTCTGTGGCAAGGCCTAGACAGGTTGCCATGTCTATTGCTAAAGAGCTTACCAATCACAGTCTTCCAGAGATTGGCGAAGCCTTTGGTGGCCGCGACCATACGACTGTTCTGCATGCCTGTAGAAAAGTTAAAGAACTCGAGGGTGCAGATAGAGAAGTTCAGCGCGATCTTAAAAATCTTTACAGAACACTTTCATCCTAATAGTTATAATAGAATAAACAATCTTTGCGGAGAAATAACATCATGAAATTCAGCCTTTCTCGAGAAGCGCTTCTCAATCCATTGCAATTAGTTGTAGGAGTAGTGGAGCGCAGGCAAACACTGCCGATTCTATCTAATGTGCTGTTAAGCTTAGAAGGTAACTTACTCTCAATGACTGGAACTGACTTAGAAGTTGAAATTAAAGGTTCAACAGAGGTGGTTTCGTCTGGTGAGGCTGGTGAAGTGACTGTTTCTGCGCGAAAATTTCTTGATATTTGCCGCTCCCTGCCAGACGGAGCCCAAGTAGACTTCTCTAGCAGTGAGGGTAAGGCTCAGATTGTCAGTGGTCGCAGTCGGTTTTCTTTGGCCACTTTGCCTGCCAACGAATTCCCAAGTGTTGATGAAGGCGAACAAAATGTTGAATTTAGTGTTTCTGGCAGCATGATCAGGGGGCTTATTGACTCCACATCCTTTGCTATGGCGCAACAAGATGTTCGCTATTACTTAAACGGTATGCTTTGGGAGGTGACGCACAATCAATTGCGTGTTGTTGCCACAGATGGCCATCGCCTTGCGCTGTGTGATGGACCCTGTGAGGTGGCGGTAGGCGATAAGATATCTGCAATATTGCCTCGAAAGGGCATTATAGAGCTTTCTAGGCTATTGGCAGACGATGAAGCAAGAGTTTCTATTGGATCGAACCATATTAGGGTAACAGGTGCAGATTATTGCTTTACCTCAAAGCTAGTTGATGGCTCCTATCCAGATTATGACCGAGTAGTGCCAAAAGGCGGCAATAAGCTAGTTGTTGGCGACAGAGAGCAGCTGAAACAAGCATTTGGGCGCACAGCGATTCTTTCTAATGAAAAATACCGCGGCGTAACCATACAGTTGGTCAATGGTGCAATGCACCTGGCGGCCAACAATCCAGAACAAGAAGAGGCGCAAGAGGAAGTGAGTGTAGCTTACTCGGGTGATTCTCTTGAGATTGGGTTTAATGTTAGCTATTTATTAGACGTGTTAAATGTATTAAAAAGCAAAGAAATTCGCTTTACACTTGCTGATTCTAATAGCAGTGCGTTGGTAGAGGATGCAAGCGGTGCGAGTAAAGCGACCTATGTTGTTATGCCTATGCGTCTTTGAGTCGCAGGGCCTCGCGTCAACTAGGCCGCTAGCGTGTTTTTGAAGAGTATAGAAATTTCTAAGGTCCGCAACCTGCAGCAGGTAAGTTTGGGGTGTCACCCGAAAGCTAATATTATCTATGGCGCCAATGGTAGCGGTAAAACCAGTCTTTTAGAGGCAATATTTCTGTTAGGCCGCGGCAAATCCTTTAAGCATCGAGATTTACGCCTAGTCATTAATAGGGGGCAAGATAATTTAATTGTCTCAGGCAAGGTGGTTCGGCCAAATTCCGATGCAGAGCACCATTTGGGCGTTATGCGGTCTATCAAAGGGGCCTTTGAGGCACGGTGTGATGGAAAAAATTTATCTTCGGCGGGCCAGCTGGCGACTGAGCTGCCAATTCAATTGGTGGACGCCCATAGCTTCTCGTTATTAGAGGGTGGGCCACTTCAAAGACGTCAATTTATAGATTGGGGTGTGTTCCACGTGGAACATAGCTATGCTGATTTATGGCGTCGCTTCCAAAAAGCATTAAAACAGCGCAATCAACTGCTTCGTCATGGTAGAATAGATGAAGATTCATTAAAGTTATGGTCACAAGAACTGGCGCCACTCAATGAGCTGATAACTGAACAGCGTAAAGAATATATTGATCAGCTGGAAGGTTTCATAAAGCCAGTGGTAGAGGCGTTTAGCGGGCTAGGATCTGTGGATTTAGAATATAGTCAGGGTTGGCCAGAGGATAGGGCAGTTATCGATGTGTTATTGGCTGATCGGGAGAGAGATGTTGCTACAGGAAAGACTTCCCATGGTGCTCATCGGGCTGACATTCGAGTTTTGGTTGACGGGGTAGCAGCGGCTGATAGCCTTTCGAGAGGGCAGTCAAAATTGCTGGTTTATGCTTTAAAATTAGCCCAAGCCGCTCACTATCAGACAGTAACAGGGCATAGTTGCATTTTTTTGCTGGATGATTTGCCAGCTGAGTTAGATTACGATAACCGAAAAGATGTGCTAGCGTACTTGGATCATTTGCAGTGCCAATACTTTGTAACTGGTGTTGAAAAGAAAGATTTTGATGAAATAGGTGAAGAGCTAAACCGATTGTTCCATGTGGAACAAGGTGTTTTTCAAAGGGTTGAACAATAGGGAACTTATAGTTTATGAGCGAAGAAGCCAATTATGATTCATCGAGTATTAAAGTACTCAAAGGGTTGGATGCAGTCAGAAAGCGTCCTGGTATGTATATCGGCGATACTGACGATGGCACTGGGCTCCACCATATGGTATTTGAGGTGGTCGATAACTCTATTGATGAGGCGCTAGCGGGCCACTGCTCTGAGATACGTGTGGTTATACATCCAAATGAGACAATATCAGTGTCTGATAACGGTCGCGGCATTCCTACAGAAATGCATGAAGAGGGGGTCTCTGCAGCGGAAGTTATTATGACCGTCCTGCATGCTGGCGGAAAGTTTGATGAGAACAGCTATAAGGTATCTGGCGGCCTACACGGTGTTGGTGTGTCGGTGGTAAATGCACTATCAACGCGCATGCGCCTGACTATTCGTCGCAATGGCAAGGTGCATGAACAAACTTACTCTCACGGCGTGCCAGACGGCCCTCTTGAGGTTATTGGCGATACTAAAGAGTCGGGTACAGAGGTATTTTTTGAGCCATCGCCTGACACCTTTACCAATATTCGCTTTCATTACGATCTGTTGGCAAAACGTTTAAGAGAACTTTCATTTCTTAACTCTGGTGTTTGTATTGTTTTAGTGGATGAGCGTTCTGGTGAGCAAGAGAAATTTGCTTATGAGGGCGGTTTAAGCGCCTTTGTGGATTATCTAAACACTAATAAACAAACAATTAACAAAATTATGCATTTCAACTCAGCTAGGGAAGACGGAACCAGTGTTGAGGTAGCATTACAGTGGAATGACAGTTTTCAGGAAAACATACTTTGTTATACCAATAATATCCCCCAAAGAGACGGCGGTACTCACTTGGCTGGATTTAGGTCGGCACTAACTCGAGGCCTTAATACTTATATTGAAAAAGAAGGTTTAGGCGCTAAATCTAAGGTTAATACTACCGGTGATGATGCCAGAGAAGGGTTAACAGCTATTATTTCGGTTAAAGTGCCTGATCCTAAGTTCTCATCCCAGACTAAAGATAAGCTGGTGAGCTCAGAGGTAAAAACTGCGGTTGAGCAAGAAATGGGCGATAAATTTAGCGACTATCTGCTGGAATTTCCTCAGGAAGCTAAAGCGGTAGTGAATAAAATGATCGATGCCGCTAGGGCCCGTGAAGCGGCGCGAAAAGCGCGTGAGATGACGCGACGCAAGGGGGCTCTTGATATTGCAGGGTTGCCAGGCAAGCTTGCAGACTGTCAGGAAAAAGATCCTGTGCTCTCTGAGCTATATCTAGTGGAGGGTGACTCTGCGGGTGGTTCGGCTAAACAGGGCCGTGCCCGTAAAACCCAAGCGATTCTGCCACTTAAGGGAAAAATTCTTAATGTTGAAAAAGCCCGTTTTGATAAAATGCTTTCCAGCGCTGAGGTTGGCACGCTAATTACGGCTTTAGGCTGCGGCATTGGTGTGCATGAGTTTAATTTAGAAAAGCTACGCTACCATACTGTGGTTATTATGACCGATGCGGATGTTGATGGATCCCATATTCGAACACTGTTGTTGACCTTTTTCTTTAGACAGATGCGTGAGTTGGTAGAAAATGGGCATATTTTTATCGCTCAGCCACCACTGTATAAGGTCATTAAAGGCAAAAACGAACAATATTTAAAGGATGACGATGCGCTAGAAGCGTACCTAACGCAAAAAGCCCTTGAAGAAGCTAGTTTGCATGTTAATGAGACGGCTCCAGCCATGCAGGGTGCTGCTTTAGAAGAGCTTGTTAATCAATTTAGAGAAGCGGCAGATTTGATTTCTCGAATGTCCCTTGTCTATCCAAAACAGGTGCTTGAAACCTTAGTATATACTTCTGCCTTAAGCGCCGATCTTCTGGTAAAGCGCAAGGAAGTTGAGGCTTGGTGTGCCGATCTCCAGGAAAAGTTAAATAAAATTAATTCTGGTACACACAGCTATAATGTATTGACCGAGGAAGACGAAGAGCGTAATTTATTTATCCCCATTGTTGAAATAACCGTCCATGGCGTACCCCACAAACACAGGTTGGGTAGGGATTTATTTGGCTCGGCAGAATATACCAAAATTGTTGAATTGGGTGGAAAATTACAAGGACTCTTGGAACAGGGTGCCTATGTCCAGCGCGGCGAGCGCACGCTGGAAATCAACTCATTTGCTGAAGCTTTGACTTGGCTTATGGTTGAAGCGCGAAGAGGTATCAATACCCAGCGTTATAAAGGTCTTGGTGAGATGAATCCAGAGCAGCTATGGGAAACTACTATGGACCCAGAGACACGCCGTATGTTGGTTGTAACTATAGAGGATGCAATTGCCGCGGACCAAATGTTTACCACCCTTATGGGCGACCAAGTAGAGCCTCGACGTGACTTTATTGAAAGCAATGCCCTATCTGTTGTAAATCTTGATGTCTAATATATAAAGTGTAGCCAGTCAGTGATTGAAATACAGCTCAATACTGACTGTCTGCTGGTTACTTTAGGCTTTCTGCTATCCAGTTGCGCGCACTTTCAGTGATTTCACGAGTAGAGAGTAAGTCACTATCAATGGTTGGCCCTATATGGAGATGAATAGTGCCTGGTGTCTTTAAAAATTGACCGCGTTTCCAATGATTGCCACTGTTGTGAGAAACAGGTAATACCGGCACCTGAGCCTGTTTGGCCAAGGCCGCTCCACTGGTTTTAAATTCCCCAAGCTGACCATTGGCTATTCTTGTACCCTCAGGATATATAACGATTTTATTGCCCACAAGAAGACGCTTTGTGCCCTGTTTTAGGACATATCTAATGGCTGAGGCAGGGCGAGAGCGCTTGATAGCAATGGGATTCATTAAAAATAGTGCCCAGCCAAAAACAGGTATCCACAATAGTTCGCGTTTTAAAATAAAATTTGCCGGCTGGAAAAACCACTGCATATAAAAAGCTTCCCAGGTGCTTTGGTGATTGCTAAGTACCACGCATGCACCTGTGGGTATGTTATCTAGGCCGGAAACAACAATTTTGATATTACAGGTCAGTCTTAACCACTGTATGACTAAATAATTACCGGTAGTGGCTATACGCTGAAGTAACCGGAAGGGCAAAAAGAATAGCAGGCAGGTAACAAGGCTTGCGGTTACTGTAAATACTACAAACCCAGCATAAAATAAGGTTGCTCTGAGAGTGGCTAGCAATAGTTTGATAAGGCTAAACACTGAGATAGACCAACTATTTTGCGGGTACTAGCTGTGAAATATCAGCAACATTCATAAATAACTTTTGTAACTTATCCAATAATGCCAATCTATTTTGACGCAACGCCATATCATCAGTCATCACCATGACATCTTCAAAGAACTGATCTACAGGGTCTTTAAGTTCAGCTAATTTCTCTAGTATCCCATTGTAGTCGCGTTTAGTTAGTAGTGGGGCGATGAGCGCCTCTAAATCGTCTAGATTATTAGCCAGTTGCTTTTCAGCTGTTTCTTTTAATAAGTCGGAAACCAGTGCTTTAGCTGACTTATCAGCCAATTGTTTGGCTAAAATATTAGAAACGCGCTTATTTGCGGCGGCTAATGATGAAGCCTCGGGTAGACGCGTAAATTGATGCACTGCACTGACTCGTGCATCAAAATCTAATGGGTTGCTAAGCCCTAGGGTGGCAACAGACAAAAATACTTCAGTTTTAACGCCCTTTTCTTTATATACAGCCTTAAAGCGCTCTAAAATGTAAGTAAGTACTTGCTTTTCAAGATCTTTACCGGACAATTTGGCACTTTTACCTACGTTTAATTGAGCATTGCAAAAGCTCAGTATATCCACAAGATCTAGATCTAAGTTGCGCTCTAAAATGATTCGCAATACACCTAAACTAGCTCGTCTCAGGGCAAATGGGTCGCGCGAACCAGATGGCTGTTGTCCGATACTAAAAATACCCATTAGACTATCAAGACGGTCAGCCAAGGCCAGCGCGGCACCCGTTATAGTGCCGGGAACTATATCGCCAGAAAATCGAGGTAGATACTGTTCAAATAAAGCTTCAGCGACTTCTTTGTCTTCACCGTCGTTTAGCGCGTAGTCGCGACCCATGTCTCCCTGCAGATCATCAAACTCACCCACCATATCGGTTACAAGGTCCGATTTACTTAATTCTGCTGCTCTTCGAGCTAAATTAGGTTGCCCACCCATTTTATCAGCTAGATATTCGGCAATAGCTGCAACCCGCTGTGTTTTGTCATAAACAGAGCCTAAATCTGCCTGAAATACGATATTCTTTAATGAGGATCTTCGGCTTTTTAATGTGGTTTTCTTATCATTTTCATAAAAGAAAGCCGCATCTGCCAATCGTGGACGAATAACTCGCTCATTTCCATCAATTACCTGAGCAGGATCAGTGCTTTCTATATTGGCAACTGTAATAAAAGCGGGCAATAGTTGGTCTTTAGCATCAAGTACATGAAAATATTTTTGATGCTCTTTCATTGAGGAGATGAGGGCTTGAGCAGGGATGGATAAAAAATGCTCATCAAATTCACCCATTAGGGGAACGGGCCACTCATTAAGCGCGGCGACTTCATCAAGAAGATCGTTTTCAAGTACAGCGATTCCATTTATTTCTTTGGCAAGACTTTCAACGCCCTTAGTAATTAATTCTCTTCGCTGGTTAAAATCTGCAATCACATAAGCATCGCGCAGCTGCTGCTGGTAGCTACTAGGCGACTTTATAAGGATTTCTTGATTGGCATGAAATCTATGCCCGCGGCTGGTATTGCTAGCAGTAATACCAAGGATACTATCGTGTAATACCTCATCATTAAATAATAGCACTGCCCATTGGGCCGGGCGCACAAATTCTTCTTTCTTATAACCCCAACGCATTCGCCTAGGTATTGGCAGTTTAGCCAGTGACCGGTTAATAATGTCAGCTAAACATGTTTTAGTGTCGACACCATTTTCAGTGCGTCTAATGCATAGCTTGTCCTGCTGACCATCATTGTCTATTAGCGAGGCTAACTCTTTAATTGTTACGCCATTTTTTTTGGCAAAGGTTTCAGCTGCTTTAGATGGTGTACCGTCATCACTAAAAGCTACCTTTACCGGCGGCCCCCATATTACAAGGTCTTTGTTAGGAGTTTGTGCATCTAATTCAGAAATTGTAATGGCTAGGCGCCTTGGTGCAGCAAAAGATCGAACATCTTTGTAATTGAGCCCAAGGTCGCGCAAACCACTAACTACACCGTCCGTGAACGCATTAGAAAGTGACTTTAGGGCCTTAGGTGGAAGCTCTTCAGTACCAAGCTCAACCAGAAAATCAGCACTCATTATGATTCTCCCTGATGCTTGGCTATCACTTCTTGGGCCACGGCTTTATCTGCAAGGGGAAAGCCAGCCTCAAGTCTGGAATCAAAATAGCTTTGTGCAACACCACGGGCTAGGGTTCTCACTCTAAGAATATATCGTTGACGCTCTGTCACTGATATGGCTTTGCGAGCATCTAATAAATTAAACGTATGGGAGGCCTTCATCACCATCTCATAGGCGGGCAAAGGAAGCTTTTCGGCGATAAGATGCTCTCCGTCTTTTTCGTATTGATCAAACGCTTTAAATAAAAAGTCGATATCAGCGTGTTCGAAGTTAAAAGCAGACAATTCAAGCTCATTTTGCAGAAAAACATCGCCATAGGTGACTGTGCCGGCCGGTCCTTTTGACCAAATTAGGTCATAAATACTATCAACGCCCTGAAGATACATAGCAATACGCTCTAGCCCGTATGTGATTTCGCCAGTTACGGGATAGCATTCAATACCGCCCACTTGCTGAAAGTAAGTAAACTGTGTCACTTCCATACCGTTGAGCCAAACTTCCCAGCCAAGCCCCCAGGCACCAAGCGTTGGGGATTCCCAATTATCTTCGACAAATCTAATATCATGAATAGCGGTATCTACCCCTAAATGGCGTAAAGAATCGAGGTATAAATCCTGAATATTGTCTGGTGAGGGTTTTAATGCCACTTGAAATTGGTAGTAGTGTTGCAGACGATTTGGATTTTCACCATATCGGCCATCAGTAGGGCGGCGCGATGGTTGAACATAGGCGCAATTCCATTCTTCAGGACCAATGGAGCGCAGGAATGTTGCTGGATGAAAGGTTCCAGCGCCCACCTCCATATCCAGCGGCTGCATAATGACACAGCCCTGCTTAGCCCAAAAGTCTTGAAGTGTTGCAATAAGCTCCTGAAAAGTCTGAGGAGCAGCCGTCATATTTCCCACAAAAATCACCAAATCGTTAACTTTTTCTAATAATGCACAATTATAAACGTGCAGACTGATAAAGATAGAGGTAAAAAACTGTTAAAACTGATAATTTGACCCCCTCAAGGGCCTTATATCAATATATAATGCCGTAATTAATTCAAAATTTCTCTCAATGGAGTTTTTAATGTCCCATATCAAAAGTGGTGAAAAAGTTCGCAAAGCAGTCTTTCCTGTAGCAGGAATGGGCTCACGATTTTTGCCGGCTACCAAAGCTAATCCTAAGGAAATGATGCCGGTTGTCGATAAGCCATTAATCCAATACGCAGTGGAAGAGGCAGTAGAAGCCGGCATTACGGAAATGATTTTTGTAACTGGCCGGACCAAACGTAGCATTGCTGATCATTTTGACAAAGCCTATGAGCTGGAGCATCAGCTTGAGCAACGAGGCAAAAAGAAATTACTAGATATTGCGCAAAATGTTGTCCCCAAAGGGGTTAGCTGTACTTATATTCGTCAAAATGAAGCCCTTGGGTTGGGGCACGCGGTTGCAGTCACTGCACATCTAGTGGGTGATGAGCCATTTGCGGTTATTTTGGCCGATGATTTGATTCACCACAAACAAGGCGCAGTAAAACAAATGGTAGATATATTTGATTATTACAAGAGCTCTGTTATTGCGGTTCAGAAAGTTGAGGGGCCTGAAATATCCTCTTATGGCGTGATTAGTGGCAAAAAACAGTCCGACCATGTGCATCTTATTGATAATATTGTTGAGAAACCTGCCTTTGAGGATGCGCCCTCAGACATGGGAGTAACGGGTCGCTATGTATTTACCCCACAAATTTTTGAGCATTTAGCTAATCTAAAGCCAGGTGCTGGCGGTGAATTACAACTGACCGATGCCATTCAGACCCTGTTAAAAGCCGAACAGGTGCTTGCCTATGAGTATCAGGGCATTCGCTATGATTGCGGCAGTAAAATGGGGCTGTTAAAAGCCAATATCGAATTAGGCCTCGAGCATAGTGAAATAGGCGATGAGCTTCGAAAATACCTCGCTAATGAGTTGCCTAGCAAGCTATGAAGCCAACTTTTGTACTCTGCTTGATGAAAGTTATTTCGCTATTGCCCTTGGGTGTAGCGAGATTTTTCGGTCGATTAATGGGTACTGGGTTGGCCGCCTTGGGAACCAAGGCCTTCAAAGTCACTCAATGTAATCTCGCTGTTTGTTATCCCGATCAAAACCAGTCAAGGAATGACCAGTTAGCCAATAACCGAATGGGTCATTTGGGCCAGGCTTTTTTTGAAACGCCAGTATTATGGAACAGATCATCTCAATGGCTACAAAGTCACATTATTGCTGTAGAGGGTGAGTCGCATCTTAAAGAAGCTCTAGCTAATGATCGGGGGACGGTTTTATTGATCCCCCATCTGGGGAATTGGGAGGTTATTGGCCTCTGGGTTGCCGCGCAAACCACAATGACTTCACTTTATCAGCCGCCTAAGATGCCAGCATTTGGAGAGTGGATTAAGCGTTCGCGAGAAAAAACCGGTGCTAATTTGGTACCTACCAATGTCAGTGGCGTTGCAGCCTTGCTTAAGGCATTAAAGAAAGGCGAGACAGTGGCCATTTTGCCCGATCAGCAACCTCCAAAATCCAGTGGCGATTTTTCACCCCTATTTGGCATCCAAGCTTTAACTATGACATTGACGCATAATTTACTTAAGCGCTCTGATAGTCAGGCTATCTTTTGTTGTGCACTGCGGGAAAAAGGCGGCTGGCGGCTACATTTTGTTCCAGCAGATCAGGCTATTTACAGTGATAATCAGGCAGATAGTTTGGCCTCTATGAATGGGGGTATTGAGTCTATTGTTGCCAAGGCGCCCGAGCAGTATCAATGGGAATATAAGCGTTTTCGCGCTCAGCCTGAAGGCAGCCCATCTATTTACCTTACTGGAAGTTAAGCCTTGCAGTTACCTTTTCTTAATTCTATCCCTCATGCTGAAATTTCATGGTATAGCATGCTATCTCAGACAGATTACCGCGTACCCAAGTTATGGCAGGAGTGGTTATTTGATTCGGGATCCTTGACCCAGCGATTAATGGATGCCAGTTATGGTGATTTGACGGTTAATGTAATTAATCAGAAATTTAAGGTGCCATCGTTGTCAGAGCGACATGCTCTAGGACTGCCTGACAGACAAAAGGCTATGGTTCGTGAAGTGCTGCTTTGTGGTGTTGGCCGCCCTTGGGTTTTTGCACGAAGTGTTTTACCGCTTTCAACCTTATCGGGTAGATTGCGACAATTGAGACATTTGGATAATCAGCCTTTGGGTGCACTTTTATTTAAAGATCCGACAATGACCCGCGGGCCAGTTGAAGTTGCCTGTGTCAATTCTGCCAATAATAAATTACCTTGCCGCACATTGACCGCTGACAGCTGTTTTTGGGGTAGACGCTCAGTATTTCGGCTAGATAAAAAACCATTATTAGTTGCTGAATTTTTCCTACCATCATTTAATACTGAACGCCTATAATCAATAAGATTGTGATAACAAATGAGACCTATTAATTATCTTAAACAAAATCCTTGGTTTCGCCTTATGCGGTTTGATAAGCCCATTGGTATTTACCTGTTGCTATGGCCAACCTATTGGGGCCTATGGTTTGCGTCTAATGGCCAGCCTAGTTTAAAAAATTTGATCATTTTCACCTTGGGCGTGATCGTGATGAGAGCCGCAGGTTGTGTGATTAATGACTATGCGGATCGTCATGTGGACGGAAGTGTCGATAGAACTAAACATAGACCTATACCGGCTGGGGAAATTAAGCCAACTCATGGATTGACACTTTTTCTTGCGTTAATCGTTATAGCACTTTTTCTGGTACTTCAAACCAATCCCCTAACCATTAAACTTGCTGTTGTAGGCGTTTTTTTGGCAGCCACTTATCCATTTTTAAAGCGCCTAACCCAATTGCCACAGCTTGGGCTTGGAATGGCTTGGGCTTGGGCGGTGCCAATGGCATTCGCCGCAGAGCAGCAAGCCCTACCAGCGAGTTTATGGTTAATTTCTGGGGCCATTGTGTTATGGACCATTGCATTTGATACCTATTATGCAATGGCAGACCGCGAAGAAGATTTAAAAATAGGTATTAAATCGACAGCAATATTGTTTGGCAAACAGGATTTATTGATAATTGCCGTCTTGCAAGTATTGACCCTAA
>MDTB01014212.1_pt1 | contig 23773 bp, 17 predicted proteins | sample 811161 | NCBI WGS metagenome assembly MDTB01 (sample SAMN05326650, study PRJNA326480) | marine metagenome | isolation source: seawater | place: Mediterranean Sea | collected 2009
AAAGAATTATTAAAAAAAAGAATGCAAAAAATAAAAAGTAATTTTTTTTTCAATTACATTCTTCGATTTTATCAAGTATCCAATTTGGATCTTTGGAATTTAAAGTTTTATAAAACAACCAATTTTCAGTTATTGATAGTATTTGATTATTGTCACCTTCTACAATCTTACCGCTTGAATTTTTTACAATTTGAACTTGTTCAGACATGAATTTTACCTTAATTTCAGCCATTTTGTTATTTTTAATGTCTGCAGAGACGATTTCTGGGTCTTTAACACCAATGATATTAATGTCTAGATTTTGCCCCTTCTTAGATCTCTTGCTTATTTGATTGTCAAACATACTATACATTTTTGATGATAATAGTTTTTTTAATGGTTTAATGTTTTCTTCAGAATAGTTTTTAATAATATATTCAAATGCTTTTTTTGAGCCATCAAGAAAACTATCCAAGAGGAAGTTTTTGTCGACGGACTTTATTTTTCTTAATACTTTATTTGTGCTTGGGTCATCATGTAGGATTTCTCTAGAGACTTCAATATCTTTTGGGACAAAACTTTTTTCAACAACCTTATCTGGATTTGATTCTTTGTATCTTGATCTACCTTGCGAATACTTATCTGCAAGGTCATTTTCGTTACCTGTTTTTTTTCCTAGAGTATTTTTGAGTCTATTAATAATGAAAATAGCAACCATTGCTAGGATTAAGATGTCTATGTATGGAAAATTGTTCATTTAAATAATAAATATATATGTATAGAAGCTTTTTATCTTTTTTATGTATTATATTCACTTCATAGTTATAATGATACATATATATGGCAAATAAAAAAAAAAATTCAAACACAAATAACTTGAAGTTCATTATTAATGCTCAATATCTTAAGGATTTATCTTTCGAAAACCCTAGAGCACCTGAATCTTTGAGAAATTTTTCATCTAACCCAACTTTTAAAATTGATATTGACGTTAAAACAAAATTGCTGAAAGATCATGGCGAGAATATTTATGAAGTTGAACTCATTGTCAAAGGTCAAACAAATGCTGATGATAAAGCTTTATTTTTGGTTGAAGGTTCATATTGTGGTATTTTTACGATTGAAAACGCTGAAGCCGAGGTATTAGAGAAAATTCTGCTAATAGAATGCCCAAAATTTTTGTTTCCTTTTTTGAGGTCAGTTGTAGCAAATGCGACAAGAGAGGGAGGATTTCCCCCATTAATGCTAAACCCTGTAGATTTTGTAGGGATGTATGAAAAGAAAAAATCAAATTAAAGTTTAGCTTTATAATTTGTATTTTTTCCTTACTTCCTTTTTCAGTATTAAATTTTCACTGTCAATCTGGTCGTTAATTTCTAGAGATGTTAATCCCTTCTCCCATTTTTCAATAAATTTTTTTAGGTTATTTTTCTCAATTTTATTTATCTTATTACTTATTGTTACATTATTTTTCTTAGGCTTATCCTTAAGAATATCTTGTATTTCATTGATATCATTAAGCTTTTTTTCAGCAATATAGCTTTCAATTACAAAATTTAGCCTTTTATTTTCATTTGTAAGCCGAAGATTCTCGTCTCTCAGTTTGTCAAAATGTTCCTGGATTTTTGTTATATTCTCATGTTTATAAAAATTTAATTTTTTATCAAATTTTTGAAAACATCTTTCCATATTATCTAATAGTAGTTCTTTGATATGGTGAATGTCAGCTTGATTGTACTTATAATGACTTTTGTCGCTTAATTTTGAGAAACTGTCCAAAGATGAAAAAACTTTATTAATTCTTTTTTTTGATAAAACAATGAAATTACAAATTCTAAATAAAGATTTTTGTTCTTTCGACCAACTTTGTCTTGATTGATACCTAAATTTTTTTAAGTATTCAAATGCCTCACCAAAAGAAACATATTTCTTTTTAATTCTCTCCATACGATAAATACGATAAAATTAATTTCCTTAAATAGAATTATATCTAGCATAATTAGAAATACTACTAAAATTTCTTTAAATAAATCTAATTAAAGATTAACCCTCATTAGAAATGTTAAATTCAGTAATTGATGTGTTTTAATAACTGGAGCGGGAAACGAGATTCGAACTCGCGACCCTCACGTTGGCAACGTGATGCTCTACCACTGAGCTATTCCCGCATTTTAGGCAGTTTAAATATACTTAAATAAAAATTAATTACAATAATATAACTTAAGAATAATTTTTCTAAATAAACAATTTAAATTTACTAAATTAATATCATATAATAAATTATGCCATATAGCTTTGAAAGTACATTTACTGATCTACCAGAAGTTTTACCTTTGTTTCCCTTAGGAAGAGTGCTTTTATTACCAAGAGCAAGATTACCACTAAATTTATTTGAGAATCGTTATCTACATATGTTAGATTATGCCCTTTGCCATGGAAGATCTATTGGAATTATTCAACCTTCAGTAAAATTAAAAAAAAATTCTGACTCTAAAAATCCGAATCTTTATGAGATTGGGTGTGCAGGCTATATTACAGCCTTTTCTCAGACAAATGATAATAGATACGAAATAATTTTAAAGGGTCTTTGCAGATTTAAAGTAATTTCAGAGCTAGAATTAAAAAATGGTTTCAGGAGAGCCAATGTTTGTTGGAATTCTTATGAGAACGATTTTAAAATATTGGGGCTTAAAGACAAAAAAATGAGGATTAATTTTGTCACCATTTTGAAAAAATACTTAAAAAAAGTATCTATAAATGCAGATTGGGAAGCAATTGAAATGTCAACAGATGAGGATTTAATAAACTCGATATCAATGGGATGCCCATTCGATCAAAACGAGAAACAAGCTCTGCTTGAAGCAAAGTGCTTGGATGAAAGAGCTGAGATATTAATATCTTTGATGAAAATGTCACTTGTAGAAAATTTAGTTGCAGGCTCTTCATTATCATCCTAAAATGACAAGATTCAATGAAAGATTATTAGAATTTTTAATTTGTCCAAAGTCAGGTAAAAAGTTAATATATGACAAAAAAAAAAATATTCTCTGCACAAAAGACAAAAAACATATATATGAAATTAAAGATGGCATCCCTCTTCTCATTATTAAGTAATTAATAAATGATTCCAGATTCTGTTAAAATTTCTAAAGAAAAAAAGTCACTACAATTTACTTATGAAAATTCAACATATTTGATACTTTCTGCTAAAGTATTACGAGCTAACTCTCCATCTGCGGAGAATAAAAAGAATTTAGAAAAGCCTGATGTTAAAAAATTTGAGAGTGTTTTTTTAAAAAAAATTGAGAAAGTTGGAAACTACGCTTTAAGAATTATTTTCAGTGATGGTCATGATACTGGTATCTATAGTTGGGATTACATATATAAAATTGGAATTAAAAATCAAGTTTTGTAAGTCCCATAGCAAATAGCATACTTTGTTTTTTTAAAAATAAAGATTTGTTAAATGTTCTGAGACCGAAATTTCTTAGCACTTTTGTTACAGTGTATTTGTTTGAGAATAATTTATTAAGATAATGAGTTGCTTGAAAGAGGAGATTTTTATCTAGGTATCTTTTTTGGGAGTATTCTCTTAATAAACTTGGATCTGATATATCAATACCTAGTTTTGAATATGAAGATAAAAGATCTCCTAGATCATTAGCATCTCTTATTCCTAAGTTGAATCCTTGGCCGGCTATAGGATGAATAGCTTGACAGGCATCCCCAATTAACAATACTTTTCCTTTGAAATAGTCGTAGCATGAGAAAACGTTTAAATTATATGCAATTGGTTTCGAGATAGTTTTTATTTTTCCAAAAAAATCATTGTAGTTCTTATTAAATTCTTCATTAAATTTTTTATTACTAGTAAATCTTGATTTACTTGTTGATTCTAAGGTCCAAACAACAGAGGACGATCTATTATTTTTACTTTTCATAGGCAGAAGAGCCATAGGACCAGAAGGAAAAAATCTCTCTAACGCATATGATTCATGAGATTTTTCATGAGTAATATTAAATACATAGGCAACTTGTTTATAGTCGTGAAAATAATATTTTAAATCTCCAAAGTAACGAGTTTGTGAATATCTCCCATCGGCACCTATTAACAGAGAACTAAAAAACCGTTTTTTTTTCGTTTCAATTGATACGTTCTCATTATTATTAGTGATATTCAAAATTTCTGTTTTATCATAGATTTTAATATTTTTTGATTTTAATATTTCTTTAAAAAGAATGGTTTTAAGATATTTGTTATTTACTATATACCCAAGTGGACCTTCATTCATAGTATTTGAATCAAATTGAATACCTTTATGATTTATACCCTCTGAAACAAATATCCTTTCAATAGGTTGCGCCTTTTCTTTTATTTTTTTCCATAAACCCAGTTGGTTGAGTATTCTTGAAGAACCCTGAGAAATTGCAGTTGTTCTTGAATCTTGAGATTTCATTAAAAAGTTTGTAGAATTTTTTTCTAAAATTATGCATGGTAGGTTCTCATTAGAAAGTCTTAGTGCCAAAATCATACCTACTAGACCACAACCAATAATTGTTATTTTATGTTTTTTTGAATTCAAAATACTTTACAATTGTTAAAAAATTTATGTAATTATATACAATATTCAATGTTTAAAAACTTTAAAGAACATTTCGAAAAATTTCTCGTTTCATTCATCTTATTAATATTAGGATTATTAATGTTATTTTCATTAGTTAGTTATGATAATGTTGATAATAGTTTCTTTAATTTTGATTCCAATATGCCAAAAAATAAAAACTTCTTGGGTTATTTAGGCGCAGTAGTATCTGAAATTTTGGTAGATGTCTTGGGTAAAATATCTTTTTTAATTCCCTTTTTCCTAATCTTTCATTCTTTTAGGACAATTATAGGTAAAAACATGTTTTGGTATAATTGGTCTTTATTTCCATTTCTTCTAATTGGATTATCTATTCTTGGTGAGTTTATGGCATTAAACTACAGTTTGAATATTCTTAGTGGAGGCTTGTTGGGTATAGGACTTTATAATTATTTAAATTATTTACCTGAAGGATTTTGGAAAACGGATTTATTATTTGTTATATTTTTTTTGGTAACGATTGTCCTAATATTATTTACATTTAATTTAAAAGCAGGAGAAGTTTCGAGATCGATAAGACTTATTTATAAAATAATTTTGTATGTATTTTTTTATATTTTTACTTCTTTAAAACTTGGAAAAAAAGTCAAACTACCTAGAATTTTTGAGAAAGAAAAAATAACTAAGAAGAGCATTAAACCAACTTATAAACCATCTGTTGTTAAAATAAATAATATGCAAGATTTTATTTTTCCATCGATAGAATTTTTAGAAAAGCCAAAAAAAAATCCTGGTATAGAGATTGAGAATAGGAGAAGTACAGAATTAAATAAAACACTTTTGGCTAATGTCTTATCAGACTTTAAAATTAATGGAGATATAACTGACGTTAAACAAGGACCCATTGTTACTTTATTTGAAATGTCTCCTGCACCAGGAACCCAATCTTCATCTGTTATCAGGCTATCAGATGATATTGCCAGATCAATGAGAGCCAATTCTGCAAGAATTTCTACAATACCGGGTAAAGATGCATTGGGAATTGAAATACCAAACAAAAATAGAGAAACAGTTTTTTTAAGAGAACTTTTAGACGATGATTTATATAAATCTACAAAGTTTAAACTTCCGTTAGCGTTAGGAAAAGATATTTTCGGGAGACCTGTTATTGTTGATTTAGCAAAAATGCCACATCTTTTAGTTGCCGGTACAACTGGATCTGGAAAATCTGTAGGAATTAATGCTATGCTTTTATCTCTTCTTTACACATTAACTCCTGAAGAATGTAGGTTAATACTTATTGATCCAAAGATGCTTGAACTTTCAATATACGAAGATATTCCCCATTTATTAACAGAAGTAGTTACAGATCCAAAAAAGGCAATATCAGCCTTAAAATGGGTTGTAAAGGAAATGGAAAATAGATATCAAATGATGGCACACCTTGGAGTTCGTGAAATAGAAGATTTTAATGTAAAGGTAAAAAGAATCCTAGACGATGGCAGAGTGATTTTTAAAGAAAAGCAAGTTGGTTATGACTCTGAAACAGGCAAACCTATTTTTGAAAAAAAACCTTTAGATCTCAATGTTTTTGCCAAAATTGTCGTTGTTGTTGATGAACTTGCAGACCTTATGATTACATCTGGGAAGGAAATTGAGTCTGCAATACAAAGGTTATCTCAAATGGCAAGAGCTGCTGGTATTCATTTGATTGTTGCAACACAACGTCCATCCGTTGATGTGATAACAGGTACTATAAAATCAAACTTTCCTACTCGTATTAGTTATAAGGTTGTTAATAAAATAAACAGTAGAACAATTCTAGAAGAACAAGGGGCAGAGCAACTGCTTGGACAAGGTGACCTTCTTATAAGTATGTTGGGAGATCAATTGCGAAGGGTACATGGGCCCTATGTAAAGACTGATGAAGTACAAGCAGTTGTAGAACATCTAAAAACACAAGGCGAACCAGATTATCTTCAATCTGTAACTATTGAAGAAGATGATCAGCAGAATATTTCTTTAGGTTTTGGTGATGATGTTGATGATCTTTATGATAAAGCAGTCTCTATTGTTTGCAGGGAAAAAAAGGCTTCAACTAGCTTTATTCAAAGACATTTACAAATTGGTTATAATAGGGCAGCAAGAATTATAGAAAAAATGGAAGCAGAAGGTATTGTTAGCCCTGCAAATCATGTTGGGAGAAGAGAGGTTTTAGTTGGCAAAGATAATTAGTACTTTGCTAATGCTTCTTCAACTGTCCTCCTGTAGTGCAATAAGCTCTATTGGTGCTTTAGCTGGTAATGCGACGACATCTTCTCGAGGTTTAACTGGTTCAGTTGAAGACTCGTACTTGAAAACTAAAATTGTATCTCGTATATCTTCTATGAGTTTGAGAAATTTTACAAATATTCATGTTTCTGTTTCTGATGGAAAAGTCCTTTTAATTGGCAAAGTTGTTAATAATAAAAAAAGATTAGAAATAATAAAAAATGTCTGGAAAATTGATGGAGTTAGAAATATTTACAATGAGATAGATATAGGCGAAGCTTTACCATTAATTGAAAGAGCTGAAGATATTATTTTTGAAACAAAGATTAATAATAGACTTTTATTTGCGAAGGGAGTTTATAGTAACAACTATAATGTAGATGTTGTAGATGGAAAGGTTTACATAATGGGGGTTGCTTCAAGTTTGAATGAAAAAAGTATTTTAGAAAATATTTTAAATGATATGCATGATATAAAAAAAATTATATTATTTATCGATCTACCCAAAAATGAAAATTAAAAAACAAACGGTTTTATTTCAGATGGACCCACTGGAGAAGTTAGATCATAATTCAGATTCAACAATCATTATAATTTTAGAGGCTTTAAAAAGAAATTTTGATGTGTGGATTGGCTTACCAAATAATTTAACCTTACAAAATTGCAAAGCTAAAATTTTTGCGCAACCTATATTAAATGAAAAACTGGAATTGGGTGATTCTAAGCTCAAGGATATTGAAAAATTAGACTTTTATTTTATACGTCAGGACCCTCCATTTAATCAAAGATATTTAACCAATTGTTATATGCTTGAAGTTCATCAAAAATTCAATAAGAAACCCTTTTTTGTAAATAATCCAGGAAGTATTAAAAATTTTACTGAGAAAATTTTCCCCCTATATTTTCAAAAGTATATGCCTGATACTGTTTTGACAGAAAATGTTGATTTATTTCTTTCAATCTTAGAAAAATATAAAAGACTTGTTATTAAGACATTATACAATAAGGGTGGTGAGGGAGTTGAAAAAGTAACTTTTGAGTCTAAGCAAGATGCAGTTAAATCATTTAAAAAAATAATAAAAAGGTTTGGTGTTCCATGTATGGTTCAAGAATATAAAGAAAATATTATTTTTGGAGATAAAAGAGTGATTTTAGTTGATGGTAATCCTGTTGGAGCTGTAAATCGAATTCCAAAAAAAGGAGAATTCAAAGCAAATCTTCATTTAGGAGGATTAGCAAAAAAAACACATTTAACTAATAAAGAATATGAAATTTGTAACTCAATCAAAGAAATTTTAGTAAAAGAGCAATTATTTTTTGTAGGAATTGATATTATTGATGAAAAGTTAACTGAAATCAATGTAACTTCGCCAACAGGTATTTCTCAAATTAATAATTTGGATAAAATAAATATAGCTGAAATTCTTTGGGATACATTATTAAACAAGAAATAACATTAATTTTTCAAATCATTTGTTTATGTATAAGGCAAATAAGAAAATCAATTCTTTGAATCTCAAATTTATTTAAAATAATTGAATAACTTTTTTTGACTAATTTGAGCTTATGATATGACAATTAGATAGGGTGGAATAGTATTGAATACAGTGCTTCAAAACGAGATCTAATAAAGTACCAGTTATAATTAAAAAAATTAATTTTCTGAAATTTATTTTGTAAAATCCTATCTAAGGAGCATGTCTAATTATTGTAACCACTTTCTCCATGAGTCGAAGTATCCAACCCTTGGATTTCATTCTCCTCGTCAACTCTTAGTGATGTGAACAGGGATATGGTTTTTAAAATTATAAAGGTTATAACAATAGTCCATATTGCCGTTACTAATACAGAGTAGGTTTGTATTTTAACATGGTCAATAGCAACAAGTCCTTCATCAAAACCAACTCCACCCATACCAGCAGATATTAACCACCCGCATAGGACTGTGCCAAGCATACCACCAACACCATGAACGGCAAAAACATCAAGGCTATCATCAACTTTGAGTTTTATTCTGATGAGATCGACAGCTATATAACATAAAATACCTCCACTCAAACCAAGAATTATTGCACCTTGAATCCCTACGAAACCGGAAGCGGGGGTAATTGTTGCTAATCCTGCTACCATCCCGGTTGCCATTCCAACTAGCGATGGTTTTCCAAACCTAACCCACTCAATGACAATCCATGAAAAAGCCCCTACTGAGGCAGCTATATGTGTGACTAAGATAGCCATTGAAGCTGTACTATCTGCAGCAAGGGCTGAGCCCCCATTAAAGCCAAACCAGCCAACCCAAAGCATTGAAGCTCCTATCATAGTTAGTACTGGACTATGTGGCGGACTCATTGTGTTATTTGCAAATGGTTTTCGTTTCCCCAAAACTATTGCGATTACCAGTGCTGCTAACCCAGCAGTAGTGTGGACAACGATGCCTCCAGCAAAATCTTTAACACCCATTTCGGCTAAGAAACCTCCTCCCCAAACCCAAAAAGCAACTGGGCAGTAGACAAAAAGGAGCCAGAGAGCTGAGAAAATCAGTACCACAGAAAATTTTATGCGTTCAACGTAAGCACCAATAACAAGTGCTGGAGTTATGATACAAAATGTCATTTGGAACATAACAAACAAGATTTCAGGAATTGTTCCAATTGTTGAATCACTTGAAATGGAGATAAATAATTTAGAAAGATCTCCAAAAAACCTAGAATCTCCTTGAGAAAAAGCCAAGGAATACCCGATCACTACCCATATGATTGACATCAAACACGCTACACCAAAGTGTTGACATAGAACTGAAAGTACATTTTTTGATTGTACCAAACCTCCATAAAAAAGTGCTAGGCCAGGTAGTGTCATAAATAGAACCAGAGCTGAAGATGATAAAATCCAAGCTGTATCACCTGAATTAACCTCTGCAGTAGCATTACCTGCTCCAAAAAGGAATATTGAAGTAATTATTAATTTTATCAAACTAAACTCCAAGTTTTAAATTACAATCACAAATTCTTATGTATAATTGTGAAACCAATTTATTCTATTTGTAACATAAAAATGATCGAAAATAAACAAACTATATTTTCTCTTTCTACTCCTCTAGGTCAGTCCGCTATAGCGGTGATAAGAATTTCAGGAGGAAAGAGCTTGGAAATTGCAAAATTATTAACAAAAAAGAAAAAAATTAGCCCAAGAAAAGTTTATTATGCATCGATCTATAGTAAAAATCACCAAATAATTGACAATTGTATTATTCTATATTTTAGATCACCCAAATCTTTCACGGGCGAGGATATGCTAGAAATACACCCCCACGGCAGCATAGCAATTATAAATAAGATTTTAGATGAGCTTAATGGAATTAGTGGATGCAGATTCTCTCAACCCGGTGAATTTTCAAAAAGATCCTACTTAAACAAAAAAAATAACCTTATTTATTACGAAGGTCTTTCTAACTTAATAGCTTCTGAGACGGAATCCCAAAGAATTATTGCATCTAAACAAACCTTCGGTCAGTCACAAAATATTTGTAATATTTGGAGAAAGACAATTATAAGAAACTTGTCTTTATTAGATGCTTCGATAGATTTTGCCGAGGAAGACGAAGATTTTGAAAAGAGACCGATTCTTAATGAATTAAATAATATTATTGAGCAAAGTGAAAAATTAATCAAAGTTTCACATAATTTAAAAAAAATTGATAATGAGCATAAAATTCTTATTTTTGGCCCTACAAACACTGGTAAATCATCATTATATAATTTTTTATGTCAGGAGAATAAAGCAATAGTCTCGTCAATAAAAGGAACAACTACGGATCAAAACCATTCTTCACTAAGTATCTTAGGCTTTAAAACCACTATTGTAGATTCAGCTGGAATTAGAGGGTCCACAAATACTATTGAAAATCAAGGAATAAGAAAGACTAATGAATCACTAAAAATAAATAATAATTTTATTTTAGTTTTGTCTCCGGATTCTTACAATTCTGAAAATTGCACATTAGTCAAGAAGACAATTGATAATATCAAGAATAAAAATTTAGTTATAATTTTTAATAAATCAGATCTACCAAATTTTCATAGTGGAAAGACTAAATGGGAAAAAAATATTAAAGAATTAAAAAGATTCCATAGCTTATCTATATCATGTATAGACATAAAAAATACCCACAATATATTGATTAGCATTTATAATTTTTTAAACAAAAATCTGATATCAATTGACTCTAAAATGATTGATAGTTATTACTTTTCTGAGAAAAGACAAATTCAAATAATAGAAACTATGGGAGAATACTTGAGGTCGTCGGTTAAAAATATGGATCAAATAGAACTAGCCTCTGACTTTTTGTCAAAAGCTTTGTCAAAGCTTGACGAGCTTTATGGTAATAATAATATAGAGGACAGATTAGAATATATTTTTAACAATTTTTGTATTGGCAAATAAATTGTTTCACGTGGAACTTATTTTATGATTTATGATGTAATAGTTATAGGTGGTGGACATGCAGGAATCGAGGCTGCTGTAATGTCTTCCAGGATAGGAGCAAATGTTGCGATAGTAACCTTTTCATCTAATGATATTGGTGTAATGTCATGTAACCCAGCAATGGGAGGTCTTGGCAAAGGACATTTAATAAGAGAAATTGACGCTATGGGGGGTATAATAGGTAGAGCATCAGATCTTTCAGGAATCCAATTTAGGATGTTGAACAAAACAAGAGGACCTGCCGTTCAAGGCCCACGAGCACAGATAGACAGAAATAAATATAAAAAATATGTAAGAGAATTGATAAATGAAGACTCTGTTTCAATTATAGAAGATGAGGTAGTAAATATTTTGACCGAAATAGGTACCTATGAAGAATCAGTTATTGGAATTGAGACAGTAAAAAAAGGTATTATTAAGTGTAAATCAATTATTGTAACAACAGGTACTTTTCTTTCAGGAAAAATATATAAAGGTTCTGAAACCTGGGATGCTGGACGTTACGGTTCAAAGTCATCAAAAAAGCTTGCTAATTTTTTCAAACAAAAAAAATTTAAAACATTTAGGCTAAAAACAGGAACTCCTCCAAGGCTAAGAGGAAGTTCAATAGATTATAGTGCTTGTATTCCACAAGAGGGCGACAAGAGTCCCGAGCCTTTTTCATTTCTTAATGACACTATAAATATTCATCAAAAACTATGTTTTATAACTCATACAAATGAAAAAACTCATAAAATAATAGGAGACAATATTGAAGAATCCCCAATTTATGACGGAAGTATAAAGTCTAGAGGCCCAAGATATTGCCCTTCTATTGAAGACAAAGTAAAAAGATTTAGCGAAAGGGAAAGACACCAGATTTTTCTAGAGCCAGAAACGGAAGACGGTAAAGTTGTTTATCCAAATGGAATATCAACATCCCTTCCGGAAAAATTTCAGACTAAATTTCTTAAAACTATTCAGGGACTTGAAAAAGTAGTTGTGGATAAATTTGGCTATGCAGTAGAATATGACTGTATTAGTTCAGATGAAATAGACCAAACCTATGAATGTTTAAAAGTAAAAGGCTTATTTTTGGCAGGTCAAATCAATGGTACTACTGGATATGAAGAAGCTGCTGCACAAGGACTTGTGGCTGGGATTAATGCAGCAAGCTGGATAAAGGGCAAAAAAAAAATTATTATAAAACGTTCGCAGGCATATTTAGGCGTTTTATCATCAGATCTCAATAGAGGAGGATTAATTGAACCCTATAGAATGTTTACATCTAGAGCGGAGTATAGATTATTTTTAAGAGCAGATAATGCAGATGAAAGGCTCTCTGACCTAGCAATATATATTGGTACAGCTGAAAAAGAACGAAAGGTATTATGGATTAAAAAAAAGAATGTAATTAGAAAGACCCAAAAAATACTTGAGAAACTAAACGCTTCTCCCCAAACTTACCTAAAAGCTGGTTTAAAAATTAATCTGGATGGAAAAAAAAGATCTGCCTATGAAATTTTGGGTTATAAAGCAGCATCTTGGGATTTACTTGAATCCATATGGCCAAATTTAAAGGAAATTAATTTAGATCCAAAAATTAAAAAGCAAATTCAAACTAATTCCTTTTACAAAAAGTACACAAAAAGACAATTAGATGAAATAAATGAACTTAACCAGGAAGAATCACTAATCATAAATAAAAAAATAAATTATGAAGCCTGTTCCGGTTTATCAAATGAAATAAAAGAAATTCTTATGAAGTATCAGCCAAAAAGTATAGGTGAGGCAAGGATTTTACCGGGAATGACTCCTGCTGCAGCGTCTATTCTTTTAAGGTTCGTTAAAAATTAAGTGGCAATACAACAACAAATAGACAAATTTAATAAAATTTATGATGTTTCACGTGAAACAATAAAAAAGCTGACTTTTTTTCATGATTTGATTTTAAGCAATCAAAAGTCAAAAAATTTGATTGGTTCAGGAACTATTAAGGAAATATGGATAAGACATTTTGCAGATTCAGCAAAAATCGTTGAGCTTTTGACCAAATCACACCACGGGAGCAGAAAAAGACTAAGTATTTGTGACGTTGGTTCTGGCGCTGGTTTCCCAGGCGTTGTATGTTCGATACTATTAAATGATATGAAAATAAGCCATTCTATGACTCTTATTGAGTCAAATAAGAGAAAATGTGAATTTTTACAAGATGTAACAGAGAATATTGGAATTTCATGTGTTATTATAAATAGTCGAGCAGAAAAGATTTCTAAGAAATTTGATTTTGTGATTTCGAGGGCAGTTGCCCCTCTTACAAATTTATTAAAAAATACATCAGAATTAGGTAATAGAAATACGATATTTATTTTACCAAAGGGCAAAAAATGGAGAGATGAAATCAAAGAATCAAAAAAAATCTGGAGTTTTTCTTTAAATATTGTTAAAAATAATACTTTGCTTGATGATTCTGGTGGAGTAACACTAGAAATAAAAAAATTAAATAGGAAATAGGTGATGAGAACAGTTTTTTCAATTGTAAACCAAAAGGGAGGGGTTGGGAAAACAACAACTGCTGTTAATTTAGCTACTGCTCTATCAATTTCTGGAAAATCTTGTCTAGTCATAGACCTTGACCCCCAAGGAAATGCTAGTACTGGTTTTGCAATTCAGCAGGATAGAAGAAAGCCAGGGGCTTACGAAGTTTTGACACAGAAAGTTGAATTAGCAGATGCTATAAAGTCAACGGAAGTAAATGGATTAGGAATAGTTCCATCAAGTGTAGGTCTTGCTAAGGCAGAGTATGAGTTAGATGGCGATGTAGAAAAAGAATTTGTTTTGAGATCTGCAATTGAGAAATTACCGTCACAATATTCAGCAATTATTATAGACTGTCCACCTGGACTGGGATTCTTAACAACAAACGCATTAGCAGCATCTACAAAAGTATTGATACCATTACAATGCGAATTTTATGCGTTAGAGGGATTAAGTCAGATCCTAAGAGTCATTAAAAATGTAAAAAACGAGCTGAATAATGATTTAGATCTGGATGGTATACTGCTTACAATGTATGATTCAAGAAATAAATTAAGTTTTCAAGTTGAAGAAGATGTTCGTGAAGTTATGGGGTCAGCTGTTTACAATACCATTATTCCTAGGAACATAAAAATTTCTGAAGCCCCATCACACGGTAAACCAATACTACTTTATGATCATAACTGTTTAGGATCCGAGGCATACGTAAGTTTGGCAGCAGAAGTATTAAAAAAAGGAAATTTTGGAGGATTAAGTGAAAAATAAAGGAGATAAAATGAAAAAAAATGCATCTAACAATAAAATTAAAAAACCAAAAAGACGCTTGGGAATGGGATTATCCTCTTTATTATCCAAAGATCAAGAGTTAGCCTCAATAATTAAATCCAAAGTTATAGCAAAAGTAAATGAAAAAATACCATCACAAAATAAGAAACGTGCTAAATTAGATGTTTTTAAAAACACCACTAATATCTCAGAGTTAAAACCTAAAGATATTGAAACACAAACACTTCTTCCAATACAAAACCTTGTATCAGGTAAATTCCAGCCAAGAAAAACATTTGATCAAAATGAACTGGAAGAATTGGGTGAGTCAATAAAGTCTAATGGTATTCTTCAACCAATCTTAGTTAGAAAGCTTGCAAGCAAGAGTTCTTCCTATGAAATTATAGCCGGAGAAAGAAGGTGGAGAGCGGCACAGATTGCAAAATTACACGAAGTACCAGTAATAATCAGGGAATTTGATGATGAAACAGCTATGGGCGTCGCTATGATAGAGAATCTACAACGTTCTGATTTGAATATTATAGAAGAGGCTGAAGGTTATAGGGTTATGATGCATAATTTTCAATACACACAAGAAAAGCTTTCGAGTCATCTTGGAAAGAGTAGAAGTCATATTGCAAATATATTAAGAATGTTGTCACTTCCCAGTTATGTTAGGCGTCACATTATAAACGGTGACCTGAGCTTTGGCCATGCCAGAAGCTTAATTATGCTCCCAGATGAAAATTCTAAAGAAGTAACAGACAAGATTATAGATGAAGGTCTGAATGTTAGGCAAACCGAAAAACTGGTAAATTCTCTGAAGCCGCGAAATAACTCATCATTGGGTTCAGATAAAGTTGCCAATGATCAGCAGAATAACCCAAATATTCAATATTTAGAGAAAGAATTGACAAATCTCTTAGGTTTAAAAGTAGAATTTTCTCATAAAAACTCGAACAATAGCGGTAAAATGTCAATTTTTTATAATAGTTTGGATCAAATACAACCAATAATTGATAAATTAAAGTGGAGACCTAAATAAATCTATTTTTTTATGAGAAAACTTATCTTAGATACAGAAACAACTGGCCTTGATCCAGGTAAAGATAGAATTATTGAAGTCGCCTGTCTTGAAATCCTAAGTGACACACCAACAGATATTAAGTATCATTCTTACTTTAATCCAGATGGCATAATAATATCGCAAGAAGCACAAGAGATTCACGGGCTTAATAATTCCCTTTTAAATCAATATAAAAGATTTGACGATGAATTAGATAATTTTCTTAAATTTATTGGAGATGCTCAATTAATTATTCACAATGCACAATTTGATATATCAATGATTAATAGCGCTTTAGAGAGAAATGATAGACCAAAAATAAGTATGGATAGGGTTTTGTGTACATTGGAATTGGCAAAAAAAAAATTTCCAGGTAGCAAAAATAATCTTAATGCATTATGTAGAAGATTTAATATAAGCTTGGAGAGCCGCGAAAAGCACGGGGCTCTGACAGATTGCTATCTTCTACAAAGGGTATTCATTGAATTAAATGGAGGCAGACAAGAGAAGTTAGACTTATCTACCATTGATAAAGTATCAGAAGAGCGATTCATGAATTCTTCCAAAGATTTCAAGAAAATTGATATCCAAGTATCAGAAGATGAAATTCAAAATCATTTGAAAATGATACAAAAAATACCAAATCCAATTTGGAAAAAGTTACAGTAGAAATTTTTTATCCTTACTATGTGGATAAAAGTTATTTAAATCACACAAAAATGTTGAGTTTCTCTCTGTTTTATGTAATTATCCACAAGCTTGGAAATTAAAATTAATTGGGAATATTGCATGTATGCTTATTGCAGAAGACTGTGTGTTTTTTTAACAAAAAAAATAAATACATTAAGGCTAAAAAGTACAGTTAGCTTGGTTATGACCATAATTTTTTTGCTTCCAGAAATTTCTTACTCAGGAACGACAATTCAGACACCAAGCCAAACATTACCAAAAATATTCAAAAAACCGCCAGGGATGGATTATTATGAATTTAAAAAAAAAGAAAATGTTGTTCCGGATTTACCTGAAATACAAGAAAAGCAGATAGAATCAACTATAAGTATAAATTTATCAAATATAATAATATTAGCACCAAAGAATCTTCAAAAAGTTATAGATGTTTCAAAGTATAAAGAAAAAATAATTGGTAAGGCGCAAAATATTAACAACTTATACAGTATTGCAGCAGAAATAGAGAAAGATTTTAACCAAAAAGGATATCCATTAGTAAGAGTAACGTTGCCTGTTCAGGAACTTGATCAGGATCAAGCTACTGTTTTTTTTAAGGTTATCGATGGATTTATAGAAAAAATAGATTTGTCAAAAGTTCCAAAAGTTCAAACATTAAGAACGTATGCATATTTAAAGCCTCTTATTAAAAGAAAAGGTATGAAACTATCTTTTATGGAAAGACAATTACTTCTCGCAAGTAATTCAGCAGGAATTAAACTTACTAGTTCATTGGCACCAGGTTATAAAAAAGGTGGCACTAGGCTGATTATTGAGGCAGAACACAAACTTTTATCTGGTGGTTTAACTTTCGACAATAGTCAGAGTAAACAATTATCTAGACAACAAGGTCAGGCAAGAGTGGTGATAAATTCAGCATTGGGTTTTGGTGAAAGCTTGTCAATGTTCGGACTTGCTCGACCAACAAAAAAAGGAATGGCTGGAACTGGGTCTCAGGTTCCAATTCGAGCTGGAGGATTATCTCTATCTGTTCCTATCGGTGCAAACGGCCTAACTGCTGGGGTATCTTATCTTGAAAGTATGACGAGACCAGGTGGAGAAGTAGAGTCATTAGGATTGGAAGCAAACATGAAAACAGCACAAACAACAATTTCCTATCCTTTAATATATTCAAGAAATACTGCATTATTTACAAGGGCTTCGCTAAGCTGGACTGATGAAGTGCAACAGACAAATGCAGGAGGTATTGATGAAGATTTAAGTCATGACCGCATAACAGCAGCAAGATTTGGGACAAGTTTCAATAGTTGTTATGTTGGGTGTTTGGGTGTGGATGCTGAGATTTCAAAAGGTCTTGAAATTGGTTCTAGGTCAAATAGTCAAGTTGGTCAAGGGACACCATTATCAAAATCATCTGCTACATCAAATTTTACTCACTTTAATATTAATATAAAATATACTGCGAGTCCTCACGAAGATATATTTTTTAAACTTAATGGTGGAGGTCAATATACACTCAATGATCTTGTGAACTCTGAGCAAAAAGGTATTACTGGCGAAGAAAAGTTAAGTGGTTTTACATCTGGTGCAATCAGTGGAGATGAGGTTTGGTATGTGAGAGGACAACTTAACAAACAATACAGACTTTCTTCAAAATTAATAGTTTCACCCTATGTTTATGGTGCGGGTGGGGCAGCATTTATAAACCAACCAACATCAACAGAGAGGTCTGGCACATCAGCAAAGGCAATGGGTTTAGGTGTTGAGGTCAGTGGAGGAGACGAATACTTTTTCAATAAAACAATAAGTGCAAAAGTTGAAATTTCTAAAAACTGGGCAACGAGCAATATTGAGGATACGTCGGACGTTAGACTACGGAAGAATCAGTTACTGGTATCAATGGCAATGAGGTTTTAGAAATTAGTTGATAAATAGTTTTGGGGGAAATTATTATTAAAGTTAATGGAATATTTAGGAAGACGATTTTAAGTACACTTGTAGTGGGGTTATTTGTTTGTGGAAAAGCGAAGACTACTGCTTCAGGTGAAATGCCAAATAATCCACGGGTTCAATCAGGCAGTGTAAAAATTACTGGTACCGGCACTAATCATCTTCAGATTAACACAAAAACTAATAAAACAATAATTAATTGGGATAGCTTTTCCATACATTCTGGTGGACGTGTTGATTTTAATCAACCATCAGCAGACTCATTTTCTTTAAATAGAGTTACTGGTTCAACTCCGTCGTCTATTGCCGGTCAACTTAATTCTAACGGGAAATTGATGCTAGTAAATCCAAATGGAGTATTAATCACTCCAGGTGGCGTGGTTAACGCAAGATCATTCACGGCTTCAACTTTAGATATTAATAATCAGGACTTTCTTGATGAAAACTTTACATTTAATGGCAATGGAAATTCAAATGGAGTAGTTAATTCTGGAAAAATAACTATTGGTGGGAATGGACAGGCCGCTTTGTTGGGGGGATATGTATCAAACTCAGGAATAGTTACCGCAAAATTAGGGAAGATATTTGTAGGGGCTGGTGAGAAAGTAACCCTAGATTTTGTTGGTGACGGGTTGATGACTGTAACTATTCCAAGCACAAAGCTAGGAAGCATTAAAGATATTAATGGTAAGACAATAAAAAGCCTGATTTCTAATAGTGGGTCTTTAAAAGCAAACGGTGGTCTTGTTCAATTGTCCGCAGCTACAGCCATGGGACTGACTAGAAGTGCAGTAAATATTGGTTCAACAGGTAGAATTATAGCTCAAAGTGTTGATAGTAAACCAGGCAAAATAGTTATAGGCAACCCATCAGCAAATTCTGTTAGAATTGCAGGAAATATTGACGTCTCCACACCAAAAAGATCACTATCACCCTCTGGAACGGTCATTGTTCGCGGAAAAAGTATAAGTCATCAAGGTAATATCTACGCAAATGGAACTATGGGTGGCAAAGTTAAAGTATTGTCAAAAGACAACTTGAAGCTTGATGGCTCAATATTAGCAAAAGGTGATAATAAAGGTGGTTCAATCATCTTAATGTCTGAAAACGAAATACAATCTTTACCAAAAACAGTCGTAGACGTTTCCGGTAAAGTAAAAGGAGGAACAGCACAGTTACTAGCAAAAGTTAAAAATAAAGTTGCAGGTACTATATACGCAGACTCTAAATCTGGTAATGGTGGTGGTATTGATATTACGGCAGAAAAAACAGAATTGGTAAAAGCGAATATTAGCGCAACTGGACGTACTCAAGGAGGTAAAGTAAGAATAGGAGGCGAGTATTTGGGTGGCCAAGAATTAACCAATATGGATAAAAAATTACAAAAGGGATTTGTTACCCGCTTTGGCGATCAACCCCCAATAGACAATTCCAAGCAAACGATTGTCAAAGCAGGTACAAATATTGATGTTTCCAGTGACCTTGGGAAAGGAGGAACAGCTGTGATTTGGTCTGATGAAATGACTGATTTCAATGGAACTATCAATGCAAAAGGTGTGACAAGAAGTAAAATCTTGTCTCAAACCTACGATTTAAAGAAAAATTCGTCTAATACTTCCCCCAAAAAGTTAGATGAGACGAAACAATCCTTAATTTCTTCATTGGTTGATCCCCCACCCCCTCGGGTTCTTGATAAAGGTGGAGGGTTTGTGGAAATTTCCTCTAAGGATTTCTTGAGAAGAGCAAATGTATCTGGTGTTTCTCTTAATGGTGGAACCTTGCTACTTGACCCCCGAGATATCTATGTTCGAGATAGCTCAAATAGTTATAGTTTGACAAGTAATCTAAATGATGTAGATAATTTCAATGATGGTTCGAACACTCGATACCGGGTTAATAGCTCTACAATAGAATCGGCTATTTCCGCAGGAACGAATGTTGTATTACAAGCACGACAGGATATTTTTGTTCAAAGTGATATCATTGCAACCGGTAGTTCCGGAGGAGACCTTACCTTAAATGCTGGTGTTGACATATCTATCTCTGCAAATATTACAACTGCAAATGGTGATTTAAATTTAATAGCCAATAATGCTTCTGTTAGCAGTAGAGGTAGCGGCGATTCTGATATTGATGTGACAAGCACACTTAATCTTGGAACGGGAGACTTAAATATTACCCTGGGAGAAGTATCATCTGGTAATACAGATAGAGTTAACCTAGGTTCTGCTACTATTAATGCAAATAATATTACACTAACGGACTCAGGTACAAACACTTCAGAAATAAGTACTTTAGGAAATTTAACTGCATCTTCCGCAATGAATATTACAAGTACTAATAAGTACTTAAATGTAGGTAGTTCATCATTAACGGCCAATGGTTCAGGAACGGCAATAAGTTTAACTTCAAAATATCTTAATGGTAGTGGATCAATAAGTACTCCTAACGGAATATGGAGAGCAACAAATACTGACACATCTAGCTCTGCTGGCGGTTTTGGTGGTTTTTCAGGTAATTTCATTCAGTATGGATACTCATCGGGTGACGCAATTCAAGGTACAGGTAGTGGATTATTAAGTGGATACGACCCTGGTAATCTCTATAAAAACTATCAAGTTTACAGTTCTACATCATACCATCTAACCAAGACTTATGATGGTACAAATTCAACAGCATCAGCTACTTTTAATACCTCATCACCAAGTGTTACAGGGGTTTCTGGGTCATTGCCATCAGGTTTATCTGCAACTTTAAGTAGTCCAACTTTTACTTATAATAATGTAAATCAAGGAAATCAAACGGTAACAGCTAATGCAGCATATTCAATAGCTTCCAAAACTCACACAAACTTTTCAAATGTTTTTGGATTGACAACGAACGCTTCTGCTCCAACTCTTACGGGGCGTATTTCACGAAAGAACATTCAAGTACAAGGAGAAAAATATTATGATGCTACAACGAACATTATAGCAGCAGCAGATTCAGCTGGTTTTGGTGGATTAGAAGTTGTAGGGCTGGTTTCTGGGGAAGATCTTCAATTTTCAGGTGGCACAGATACATTTTCAACAATGGTAGCAAGTAACTCCAACACATATACAACATTTAGTATGAATAATATTTCACTTACTAATGGAAATGGGAGTGGTGGGGTTGCTGGTAATCCAAATAACTATAATGTGACGTCTACAGCTTTTAGAATTAAGCCGAGACCTTTGAAAGTGAAACTTAGTAAACAATATGATACAACTGCAACCTTTGATAGTGGTGATACAGTTTATTTTGAATATCCTACAATGGGAAACCCGCCAAATAATGCAACAACTAGAACAGGTGTTTTTAATGAAACGCTAGCATTATCGGGAACAGGGACAGTTTCTGGTGGTACAACAAACGTAGGGACAAGTTATGTGGTAACAGGCATGAGCTTAGCTGATGGTTTTGGAGCCGCTAGTAATTATTCTATAAATGGTAATGTAGAGGCTGAAATTACACAAAAAATAGTAAATTTATCTGGATCAAGAGCTGATAATGGATCAACAAGTGTTGCAGGCTCAATAATGAGTGTTGAGACAGGAACATCTGAAACCCTTACGGCAAGCGGAACTGGCACAGCAGCTCAATCTACACCAGGTGTAGGGATATCACTAAATGCAACTTCGCCTGGAGTAAACTTAGTAAATGGAACAGGTGCAGCAAGTAACTATACAATAACGGGTGGAAGTCACAAAGTTGACATAACAGCAACTAGTGCTTACATAACTGGTACTCGTACATATGACGCATCCACTGCGGTGGCAGCAGCAGTTTTAGAATTTGTAGATCCAAGTAATCCTAGTGCTAATGTAACTATATCAGGTTCAGGAGTAGCTAGCTCAGCAAATGCAGGTAATAGTATTGCCATAACTAATGCAAACATTGGTTCTCTTGCTTTAGGTGGTTCGGATGCAGGAAGTTATAACATAAATACAATTGCTATAAATGGTTATCTCACAGTTAACATAGAACCAAAGCCAGTAAATTTAACTGGAACAAGGTTATATGACGGCACAGTCAATTCAGCTGCAAGTGATTTATCAGTTTCATCAGGGACTATTGGAAGCCAAACTTTATCAATTTCAGGAACAGGTTCACTTCTTACAGGTGGTACAGGCAGTAGAACAATTACAAATACATCTGGTTTATCTCTTGGAAACGGAAGTAATGGAGGAATCGGAACAAATTACACCCTAACTGGCGGAACCCATAGTTTGACCATAAACCCGCTTCCACTGACAATTAGTGGGACAAAGGTTTATGATGGGGATAATGAAGTTCATGCAAGTACAACTGAAGCGCAAATTCAGAACCTTATTTCTGGGGAAAACGTTCTTTTTTCTGGGTTTGCTAGATCAGATAGTGAAGATGTAGGAAATAATATAAATGTAGGAACAATAAATACCTGGGCATTGGCTGACCAAACACATGCTGCATCCAATTACACATTTTCAGGTGGGAATCTTAAAGTTAATATAACTCAAAGAGAAATTCTTCTTACTGGAACCAAAACATATGACGGTAGTACAGATGTAGCATCCACTACAATTACAAGGATGGCGGCACAGGGCACGTATACAGCACCCGGAAGCGGATCAAATAGTAGCAATTTCAATACAACATTTGTTTCTGGTGGAGTAACCTATTTGCTTCCTATAAATGTTGCTGATAGTCATTCCTCTCGTGAAACATTATCGATAAGTGGAACTGGAACGGCAAACAGTAAAGATGTGTCAAGTGCTTCAATACTTAGTGGTAACGGAACACTTGCACTTGGTAATGGATCCAACGGTGGATTAGGATCAAATTATAAAATAACCCTATCATCCGGTAATCATGCTTACACTGTAACTCAAAAGCCACTGGGCTTAAGCGGGAGTAAAGTTTATGATGGCAGTGATGTAGTCCTTGCATCAGAACTTCCGACAGTTACGGGGTTAATTGGTTCTGAAACAGTTGTCACTGGTTCTCAAACAACAACAGCAGGCTCTACGGCAACTAAGAAAAATGTAGCCAATAATGTAACAATAACATCAAATGCGGCTGGAATAACATTGGCAGATGGATCCAACGGAGGCTTAGCCGCTAATTACACATTGACTGGTGGTACCCATCAAGTAAATATTACAAAAGCCCCTATTACAATTGGTCTAACACGACAGTATGATGGTACAACCAATGCTTCATCTAATACTACAGACTCGAATACAACAGAGTCTTACAGCGGATTAGTTGGTTCAGAAACTCTAACATTAACAGGACAAGGATCAGTAGCCAGTAAGAATGTATCTGGAAGTTCTCAATCTGTTACATTGGGTACCATAGCGCTAGGAAATCAATCTGGAGCTTCAACATCAAGTGGTGGATTAGCAAGTAACTATAATTTGACTTCGGCAGCACTAACTATTAATCAAAAAGTATTAAATAGTAA
>MDTB01139128.1_pt1 | contig 23772 bp, 26 predicted proteins | sample 811161 | NCBI WGS metagenome assembly MDTB01 (sample SAMN05326650, study PRJNA326480) | marine metagenome | isolation source: seawater | place: Mediterranean Sea | collected 2009
ATCACCAGATCCAGTAAAGTTAACACTGTCACCCATAGACCAAGGGTTTACGTCAGAGTTACTATCTCTTCCTGTGTAGCTTAACGTTGCACTACCACTTACACTTAACTCACCTGCGTATGCAGCTGAAGTTACTAGTGTTGTAGCAAGAGCAGTTAAACCAACTTTTTTAAGTTTGTTCATAAATTTACTCCTTGTTAATAATTAATTATAAACACTAGCTTTTTAACAAATATTGGCCTCTTTATTAGCGAATATTAATTATTATACTAATAATTTCCAATACTGTTGCAATTATACATCACTATATTAAGTTATATTGTCTAATTTAGAAATATTTAGCTATATTCTAATTTTAAACCCTGTATTTTGTGTTAATAAACAAACATTACAACTAAATAATAATGAATTTTGCTCGTTTTACTCTAGTTTTCATATCTATAATTTCGCTATTAATGCAAACAGCGTGTGGACCATTAAAGTATAAAAAAGTTAGCGCTAAAGAATTCCCACCAGATTACAGAGAAAGAGTGAAAAGAAATATTGAAGAAGGCAGAGGTTTTAGAGTTATGGGGAATAAATCTTTAGGGGGTGGCACGTTTGAATTTGCTAGCTCAAATCCTTTGTGGCAAGCAACTCTTGATACGCTTGATTTCATGCCTTTAGTTTCAGCAAATTATAGTGGAGGGATAGTAATAACAGACTGGTATAGTGAAAATAATTCTCCTAATGAATCTGTTAAAATTTCAGTAAGATTTTTAACTAATGAAATTAGGTCAGATGCACTGGATATAAATGTATTTTTAAAAACTTGTTCTAATAATTTAACAAATTGCTCAATAAATCAAAATAATAATGATCTTATTGCTGAACTAAATCTAAATATATTAAAAAAAGCTACACGCTATCAAAGAGATTTAATAGAAAAAAATAAAAAAGAAAATCCTTACACCATGTCAACACCGACCAAAGGAAGCGATAAACCAAAAAAGTAAACTCAATTCTTTAATATTTGTGGAAAGATATAATTTTAAGTTAATAGAAGAAAAATGGCAAAAGCAATGGCATAAAAATAAAACATTCAAGTCTGAAATAGATAAAAATAAGAAAAAATTCTACTGTCTTGAGATGTTTCCATATCCCTCTGGAAAAATACACATGGGTCATGTGCGAAATTACACCATCGGAGATGTACTTTCTCGTTATAAGAGCTTAAAAAATTTTAATGTCCTCCATCCAATGGGATGGGATTCATTTGGAATGCCAGCTGAAAATGCAGCAAAACAAAATAATTTAAATCCTAAAGATTGGACAGAAGAAAATATTCAGGTAATGAAATCTCAGTTAAAAAAACTTGGTTTATCAATAGACTGGGATAGAGAAATTTCAACATGTTCACCCAAATATTATAAACATCAACAGAAAATTTTTTTAGAACTTTATGATAAGGGTTTAGTTTATAGAAAAGAAAGTTATGTAAATTGGGATCCAGTAGATAAAACAGTTCTAGCAAATGAGCAAGTAATTGATGGAAAAGGTTGGAGGTCTGGAGCATTTGTAGAAAGAAAAAAATTAAATCAATGGTTTTTCAAGATTTCTCACTTTTCAGAAGAACTTTTAGGGGACTTGAACTCATTAGAACACTGGCCAGATAAAGTAAAGACAATGCAAAAAAACTGGATCGGAAAATCTTTTGGTTGTGAAATTGACTTTAAAATTGAAGGTTCAAAAAATGTAAGCTCTATAAAATGCTATACTACTAGACCAGATACTTTGTTTGGTTTTTCTTTTTTAGCACTATCAGTAGATCATCCCCTTTCTAAATTTTACGAAAGTGACAAAAAATTCGTCGAGTTTAAAAATGAATGTTCAAAAACAGGAACAACTGAAGAATCAATCGCTCAAGCAAAAAAAATAGGATTTAAAACTGAATTAATGGCAATAAATCCTCTCAATAATTCACTTAAAGTTCCTGTTTACTTTGCTAACTTTGTTTTAATGGACTATGGGTTTGGAGCAGTTTTTGGTTGCCCGGCTCATGATCAACGAGATTTTGATTTTGCAAAAAAATACAATCTTGAAATTAAGACAGTTGTTAAACCAAATAATGAGAACGATAATTATGAAGTTGCGAATGAAGCATATACTGGATCAGGATTTATAATAAATTCTGAATTCTTGGATGGCTTATCAGTGCCAGATAAATCAATAGATGAGACAATAAATATTTTAGAGAAAAGAAACTTGGGTAAAAAAAAAACTAATTATAGGTTAAAAGATTGGGGAGTTTCTAGACAACGTTATTGGGGTTGTCCAATACCAATTGCATACGATGAAAACAACAATGTAATTAAGATTCCAGACAAAGATTTACCCGTAAAACTTCCTGAAAATATAGAACTTAACACCAATGGTAACCCCCTAGATTCGCAAAAAGATTGGCAAAATGTAATTATAGATGGAAAAAAATGTAAAAGAGAAACAGACACACTAGATACTTTTGTAGACTCTTCATGGTATTATTTAAGATTTTGCTCTGCTAATGATTTAAAAGATCCATTCAAAAGGGAAGACATTAATTACTGGATGCCGGTAGATCAATATATAGGAGGAGTAGAACATGCTATATTGCATCTGCTCTATTCTCGTTTTTTTATGAGAGCAATAAGTTTAAATAATGAAGACTCATATTTAAAAGAGCCATTCGAGGGTTTATTTACTCAGGGTATGGTTTGCCATGAAACATACAAAGATGCTAATGATAATTGGGTTAATCCTGATGAAGTTTTAAGTGATGATGGAAAAAATTTTTATATGATTAATGACGCTTCTAAAAAAGTAATGGTTGGACCCTCAGAATCAATGTCTAAATCAAAAAAAAACACAATCGATCCTGAAAAAATAATTAAAGAATATGGAGCAGATGCGGTTAGACTATTTATCTTATCTGATAGTCCGCCTGAAAAAGATATTCAATGGTCAGATACTGGAATTAGTGCAGCTTTTAAATTTTTACAAAAATTTTGGACTTTGAACGAAAAAATATGTTCTAATAAGAAATCATTTTCAAAATTTGATGAAAGTTTAGAGAAGTTTACTAATCAAATCATTGAGAAAATTAATAATGATTTAGAAAGATTTGGTTTTAATGTAGTGATAGCTTCAATACACAAGATTTATTCTCACTACAACCAACAAATAGGCAAAGATGATTGGGGTAAAAATTTTCATGATAATTACATTAAAATACTTAAGATAATTAATCCAATTGTTCCTCACCTAGCAAACGAGTGTTTAGAAAAATTAAATCAACCAATAAGTGATCTTAGATGGCCAATCGTAAAAAAAGAATATTTAAAGGATGAAACTTTCACTATAGTGGCTCAAGTTAATGGGAAAAAAAGAAAAGTTTTCTATTTTAAAAAATCTCTTGATAAAGAAGCTCTAATTAACAACATTAAAAAGGATATTCAGATAAAAAAATTTGTTGATAACAAACAAATTATTAAGACAATATATGTAGAAAATAAACTAATTAACTTTATTATTAAAGTATGATTAAAAAATTTATAACTGTTTTAATTTTTACATTTATTCTAAGTTGCGGTTATTCTCCAGTGTTTCAGAATGATAAAAATTTTAATTTCAAATTAGATAAAATTAGTTACATAGGGGACAAGAAATTAAATAGAAATTTAGAAAAAAATTTAGAATTATATAAAAAAAATGAATCTGTTAATATTTTTGACTTAGATATAACGAGTTTTAAAAATGTTGACATTCTTACCAAAGATGAAAAGGGGAACGCTACAAGTTTTAAAACAAAAATAAATATTAATATAGTATTAACTAATAAATCAAATGATAAAACTATTACAAAGAATTTCTCTAGGGAAAAAACTTATAATTCTATGGATAATAAATTTGAATTAAGCCAATATAGATTAAATCTTGAAAAAAATATTCTATCAATAATTTTACAAGAAATTAAAGTATTTTTAAGTTTAATAGAAAATGATTTGTAAGTTTTTTGAAATAAATAAATATATAAATAAATTCAAATATTTCCTTTTTTATGAAGAAAATGAAGGTTTAAAACAAGAAGTTATCAAAACTAACTTTAAAAAGTTCAATAAAGAAAATACCTATAAATACACAGAGAAAGAATTAATAAATAGTAAAGAATTTTTTTTTGAAACCATTAACTCAAAATCATTCTTTGAAAATGAAAAACTAATTTTAATTTCAGATGTAACTGACAAAATATTAAATCTAATGGAAGAGGTAGTAGAGTCCAACCTTGATGATGTGGTTATAATTCTATCTGCAAAAAGATTAGAAAAAAGATCTAAAATAAGGAACTTTTTTGAAAAAAATAAAAATGGATTATGTATTCCTTTTTATAAAGACACTAATCAAGCCCTGATTACAATTGCTCAAAAATTTTTGAAAGAAAATAATGTTAATTTTTCTCAGGAAAACTTGAACTTAATAATCGAGAGATCACAAGGTGACAGAATAAGTTTAAAAAATGAATTGGAAAAAATTAACAACTTGAATCGAAATAAGAAAAAAATAAATTTTAATGATATTCTAAAGTTAACTAATTTAAGTGAAAACTATAGCGCTGGGGAGTTGGTTGATAACTGTCTTAGTAAAAATAAGAAAAAAACTTTGAATATTCTTAATGAGAATATCCCCTCTATAGATGACAATATATTAATTTTGAAAACTTTTTTATATAAATTAAAACGACTAAGGAAATTAAGAATTAATTTAGATGAAAATAAAGATATTGACAAAACAATTAGTTCATTCAAACCACCAATTTTTTGGAAAGATAAAGATACATTAAAAAAACAACTTAAAATTTGGGAATTAGATGATATTCAAAACTTTATTGTAAATATAAACTATCTTGAAAGTTTAATAAAAAAGAAACCTCTTATCTCTAATCAAATAGTAAACAACATGATATTAGAAAAATTTGCAAACTCTAATATTTTAACTTAACTATCTCTATAATTTTATTAAGTTGATCCATTTCTTGATAATGAAAGGATATGGTGCCTTTGTTATTTTTTCCATTTTTTATAGATACATTTAAACCAATTTTTTCAGATATAGATCTCTCCAAATCTTGAATATTGGGGTCAATATTTCTTAAAAAATTTTTTTTTGATTTTTTTAAAACTTTAACTAAATTCTCTGACTGTCTAACTGATAATTTTTTATCTATTATTTTGTTTGCTAAGAATGTAGCATTATCTAAACCAACTAATATTTTTGCATGACCTGCTGTAATTTTTTTTTGTTCAATATACTCTAAAACCTCCTGTGGTAAATTAAGTAATCTAAGAGAATTAGTTATATAGCTCCTACTTTTACCAATAAATTTAGACACTTTTTCTTGATCATAAGAGAATTCATCTATTAGTCTCTTATAACCTAGAGCCTCTTCAAGAGGGTTTAGGTCGTGTCTTTGAACATTTTCAACTATAGCAAATTCCAAAGATTTTAAATCATCTGCTTCGGTTATAACAACAGGAATATCATTAAGCCCTGCTTTTTTTGCGGCTAACCATCTTCTTTCACCAGCTATAATTTCGTATTTTGAACTTTCAGAACTTGACTTTCTTACTATAATTGGTTGTATAACTCCTCGTTCTTTTATTGAATTGGATAAATCATTTAAAATTTCTTCATCAAAATCTTTTCTGGGTTGATATTTATTCGGAATTATTTCGTTTAAAAGTAGCTTATTAGTTTTAGGTTCAATTTTTGTTTCTCCTATTAAAGAAGATAATCCTCTTCCCAATCCTTTTTTAATTGTATTCATTATGCGGCACTTCCAATTTTATTTTCTTGGTTAATAAATTCATCCGTAAAACTATAGTATGATCTGCTTCCAGGGCAGTTTTTATCATAAACTAACACTGGAACACCATGGGATGGTGCTTCAGATAATCTTACATTACGTGGAATAACTGTCTGGTATACTTTATCTTTAAAATAGCCTCTTGCCTCTTCCTCAACTTGAGTCGAAAGCTTGTTTCTTCTATCGTACATTGTCAAAAGTATTCCCTGTATTTCTAGTTTGGGATTTAAATTTAATTTAATACGATCAATTGTTTTCATCAATTGAGTTAAACCTTCTAATGCAAAAAATTCTGTTTGCAATGGCACTAAAAGTGAATTTGAGGACACTAAAGCCATAACTGTTAACAAGCTTAGTGAGGGTGGGCAATCAATTAATATATAATCATATGGTGCTCTAGAATCATTTAAATATGCGGTTAATTTCGCTTTTAATATAAAGGCCCTGTCAGTATCGCCAGCTGTTTCAACTTCCAATCCAGATAAATCTACATTCGATGTTATCAAATCCAAATTTTGAAAATTTGTTTTCTTAATTACATTAGAGATCAACATAGTTCCATTTAGAATGCCATAAATTGTTTGATCTGACTGCTCAGCATTAGATAGTCCTAATCCTGTTGTAGCATTTCCTTGAGGATCTAAATCAATTACTAAAATTTTTTTACCATGTTGCGATAAAGCAGAAGCTAAATTAATCACTGTTGTTGTTTTGCCAACCCCACCCTTTTGATTTATTATTGAAATTATTTTCATACTGTTTTTTTTCTAATTTTTTTTATATTCAATATAAATGAGTCATTATTGGTTAAACTTTTTTTTTCATCGTAATCTAAATCCCAATCTTTTAGTGTTTCACTTAGTATTTTTTTTCCATTATTGCCCATAAAAAAGATTATGTTTTTATATTTGCTAAAATTTTTATAAACTAAATCTAAAATTATTGGCATTGGTTTAAATGCTCTGGACATAATTGTACCTGTTTCTATATTTTTAACTTTAAAAATATCTTTTTGAATTACTTTCGTGTTCAATTTTAATTTTTTTGACACTTCTCTAAGAAAAACACATTTATGATAGCTTTTTTCATATAAATTTACCTCCATATTGTTTTTTATGTTTTTCATGATTATAGCTAGCACCAATCCAGGCATACCTCCTCCGGTTCCTAAATCTGAGGTTGTATTACAATTTAAATCAACAAAATCAATAATTTGCGCTGAATCTATTATATGTCGTTCTCTTATTTCCTCTTTTTCACTCATTTTCTTACTAATTATGTTAATTTCCTTGTTTTTATTTAGTATCATAGTAATTAAATTTTCAAACTCATTACAAGTTTCACGTGAAACGTTCAGAATGGGAATTTGTGAGTAAGAATTTAAAATTATATTTTCCATCAAGCTATATGCTTAATAGACTTTCTTTTGAGGTGTGACAACAAAATATATACAGCTGCAGGGGTAATTCCATCAATTCTTAGTGCCTGTCCCATTGTTTTGGGTCTTATTTCCTTAAATTTAGCTTTTACCTCGTTAGATAAACCTGAAAATTTATCATAGTCGATATTATCTGGTATTAATAAATTCTCATCTCTTTTAAAAGCTAGGATATCAGCTTTTTGCTTTTTTAAGTACCCTTTATAATGGGAGTTAATCTCGATTTGCTCATCAATTTCAGGCCCATTATCAATGATTTCAGGCCAGATATTTCTGATCTTTTTCATATTCACATCTTTTTGAACTAATATTTCCTCAGCAGATCTCAAAACACCGTCCTTCGCTATTTTTATTCCAAATTTATTAGCTTTGGATGGTGAAATATGTAAATTATTCATTTGCATTGATATTTTACTTAGTTTATTAAATTTTTCATCAAAAAACTGTTTTCTAGACTTTGATATTAGACCAATTTTAATTCCTTTCTGAGTAAGTCTTAAGTCTGCATTATCTGATCTAAGACTTAATCTGTACTCAGCTCGAGATGTAAACATTCGATATGGTTCGGCCACTCCCTTAGTTACCAAATCGTCAATCATCACTCCAATATAAGCGTCTGATCTGTCTAAAATGAAAGGTTCCATATTTTTTAAAGAAAGAGAGGCATTAATACCAGCAATAAGACCCTGGGCTGCAGCTTCTTCATAACCTGTTGTTCCATTAATTTGTCCTGCAAGGTATAAATTCTTGATTTTTTTGGTCTCTAATGTCAAAAAAAGTTCTCTGGGGTCAATATAATCATATTCAATAGCGTACCCAGGTCTAATTACTTTAACATTTTCTAAACCATTGATATTGTTAAGTATTTCATATTGTACAACTTCTGGTAGAGATGTTGATATACCGTTAGGATAAATTGTATAATCATTAAGGCCTTCTGGCTCTAAAAATATCTGATGTCTAGTCTTATCAGCAAATTTGACAATTTTATCCTCTATTGAAGGACAATATCTTGGACCAACACCCTGAATGCTTCCAGAGTACATGGCGCTTTTAGATAAATTTTTTTCAATAATCTTATGAACCTTTTCATTGGTATAGGTCATTGAGCATGATACTTGCTTGTTTAAAATTTTTTTTGTTAAGAAAGAAAAAAAGTAAGGATCGTCGTCTGCTAATTGCTTTTCTAAATTTCTAAAATTAATAGTTCTAGAATCTAACCTTGGGGGTGTGCCCGTCTTCAACCTTCCAATTTTGAAATTATATTTTTCTAACTGCTCACTCAAACCAGTGCTTGGTTTTTCATTATATCGGCCTGCCGGTGTTCTCTCATCACCAATATGTATCAAACCATTCAAAAATGTGCCTGTCGTTAAGATTAACTTACTACAATTCACTTTATTACCTTTGTGTGTTAAAAATCCACTTATTTCATTATTAGAAAAAATAAATTTAATTACAGGATCAGAAAAAATGCTTAAATTACAGTAGTTTAGAAGTTTTTCTTGCATAAATTTTCGATATAATGATCTGTCAGATTGAGTTCTTGGTCCTCTCACTGCCGGGCCTCTGCTTCTATTAAGTAATCTAAACTGTATCCCTGATTTGTCGGCTACCTCACCCATAACTCCATCTAAAGCGTCAATTTCCCTTACTAAGTGACCTTTTCCTAAACCACCAATGGCTGGGTTACATGACATTTCTCCTATGGTACTTTTATTATGAGTGAATAGAGCAGTATCAATTCCAAGACGTGCTGATGCAGCTGCTGCCTCGCAACCTGCATGGCCTCCACCTATCACTACCACATCAAAAGATAAATCTTTTTTCATCATATAAATTTATATTCGATTAAAATATTTACAAGATTTGAGTTTTTTTTCTTAAATAAGCTTTATTTATCAACGAAAAACTTAAAAAAAAGCCTTAAATTCAAGGTAAATCGTGTTTATTTGCCGATACAAAAATCGTTGAAAATACTGCCTAATATCTCTTCTACATCAACTTTTCCAACAATCATACCTAGATGTCTTGTTGCTAATCTTAAATCCTCTGCTGCTTTATCAAAATCCTTTTTATCATTTTTATCGTAAAAATTTTTTAAATGATCAGCGCACTGTAATAAATGTTGTCTATGTCTTTCCCTGGTAATTAGAATATCTTTGTCAGATATAAACTTATTCTTTAAGTTATTTTTTATTTTCAAAATTAATTTATCTATATTTAAATTATCTTTTAACGAAATTAAAACATGATTAAGCTTAGAAATTTCTGGGTCTAGTTTTTCTTTTAGAAGATCTGATTTATTAACGACTAATATCGCATTTTTTTTTAATAAATCGTTCAAAAAGCCCTTTAAATCAATACTTTTGGCATCGACTACCACTAACTTTAAATCAGCATTTTCTGCTTTTTTGAGAGATAATTTAATACCTTTTTTCTCTATCTCATCCTTTGATAGTCTTATCCCTGCTGTGTCTGAAATAATTACTGGATATCCATCTATATTTAAATGTGTTTCAATAACGTCTCTTGTGGTCCCAGCTATTTCAGAAACTATTGCAACTTCTCTTTTAGATAAATTATTTAATAAACTTGATTTACCAGCATTTGTCGGTCCAACGATTGCAATTTTAAAACCTTCACGAATTATTTCACCAACTTTTTGATCGTTCAATATTTTTAAGATTTTATTTAAGACATCCAAAGTATCCTGTTTTATTTTTTTTATATTTTCATCTGGCAAATCTTCCTCTGGGAAATCTATTTTAGCTTCTATGAAAGATAAAATTTTTAATAATTTTTCTCTTAATCCCTCGAATACTTCAGCAGATTTACCTTTCATAATTTTAACTGCTTGTAGTCTTTGTATTTCCGTTTCTGCAGATATAAGATCACCTATACTTTCGGCTTTTAATAAATTTATTTTTCCATTTTGAAATGCTAGTTTGGTAAATTCCCCAGGTTCAGCCATTTGACAATTTTTAACTTGGGATAATACATCCAAAACCGCTTGCACAACTGCTTTTCCTCCGTGGGTATGGATTTCTGCCATATCTTCACCTGTGTAGCTCTCTGGTCCAGGAAACCATAAAATTAATCCTTCATCAATTAGATCAGAACTGTTGATATTGTTAATTTTTCGAAGAGTCGCTACTCTAGGCTTTGGTAGCACATTATTTGTTAAGGCTTTTACAATATCAGATGTATCTGGGCCTGAAATCCTTATTACTGCAACCCCAGAAACACCTGGTCCACTCGATAAAGCGTAAATTGTCATATTAAAATGTCTTTTATATAATATAATTATATTTCTTTTATGATTATTTGGATAGCATCTTATCCCAAGAGTGGAAATACTTGGATGAGGGCAATAATTTCGTCTTTAATATACTCTGACGATGGTTTATTTAACTTTTCTTACATTGAAAAGATAAGACAATTTCCCCAAAAAAAATATTTTGAAGAATTTACTGATAAATTAAGTGATATTAACGAGCTCAAGAAATATTGGATATTAGCTCAAGAAAAAATTAATTTAGATAATAAAATTAAATTTTTAAAAACACATCATATAAATTGTAAAATAGATAATTTTGCATTTACAGATAAACAATGTACCAAAGCAACAATTTACATTGTTAGGGACCCAAGGAATTTAGTAGACTCTATATCAAATCATTTTAGCAAATCTACAAAAGAGGCGAAGGAGTTTTTACTTTCAACGAAAATAATTTCAAGAAACACTGGTGTAGACCTTAAGGGTGATAATATTGTAACTATGGTTGGATCTTGGAAAGAACATTATAGATTTTGGAATAATAACACGGAGAACATATTGTTAATAAAATATGAAGATTTATTAAATAATGTTTCAAAAGAATTAGACAGAATAATTATTTTTTTAAAAAAATTTATTGAATTTAATGTGTCAGAAAAAAAAAAGAAAAATATTATAGAAACAACATCTTTTAATTTCCTTAAAAAACTGGAGGACCAAGGAGATTTTAAAGAAAACGTGTCTTTAAAAGGTACTGATAAAAAGATTCCTTTTTTTAATAAAGGACCAAAAAATATATGGCAGGGGAAATTAGATAAAGAAATACAGATTGAAATTGAAAAAAAATTTAAAAGTGAATTGGTAGAACTAGGATATCTTTAACTAGCTAGGTTTGTTCATAGAGTTAAAAAATTCTGAATTATTTTTAGTGTCTTTTAATTTTGAACTAATAAATTCAATTGCATCCATTGTACCCATAGGTGCTATAATTCTCCTCAAAACGTTCATTTTTTGAAGATCATTTTTATCAAATAAAAGCTCTTCTCTTCTAGTGCCTGATTTTGTGATATCGATTGCTGGATATATTCTTTTATCAGCAATCTTTCTATCAAGAACTGTTTCGCTATTTCCAGTTCCCTTAAATTCTTCAAAAATAACCTCATCCATCCTGCTTCCTGTATCAATTAGTGCTGTAGAAATAATTGTAAGGGATCCTCCCTCTTCAATATTTCTTGCCGCTCCAAAAAATCTTTTTGGTCTTTGAAGAGCATTAGCGTCTACACCACCAGTTAAAACTTTGCCTGAGCTAGGTATAACAGCATTATAGGCTCTACCCAATCTAGTAATAGAATCCAATAAAATCACCACATCTTTTTTATGTTCTGTTAATCGTTTAGCTTTTTCTATAACCATTTCAGCAACAGCCACATGTCTTTGCGCTGGCTCATCAAAAGTGGAACTGATAACCTCACCTTTAACAGTTCTTTGCATATCTGTAACTTCCTCAGGTCTTTCATCAATTAATAACACTATGAGATAACACTCTGGGTAATTTTTTGCTATAGAGTTAGCTATACTTTGAAGAATCATTGTTTTTCCTGCTTTAGGAGGGGAAATAATAATAGATCTTTGACCTTTGCCAATAGGACTAACCAAATCAATTAGTCTTGGAGTTAGATCTTGTTTTTTTTCAGGTTTACTTATTTCAACTTCCATCACTAACTGTTTGTCAGGATATAAAGGGGTGAGGTTATCAAATGCTATTTTGTGTCTTGATTTTTCTGGCTCTTCGAAATTAATTTTACTAACTTGAAGCAAAGCAAAATATCTTTCTCCCTCTTTTGGTGCTCGTACTGGACCTTCAACTGTATCTCCTGTTCTTAATCCAAATTTTCTTATTTGACTTGGGCTAACATAAATATCATCTGGTCCAGGCAAATAATTAGATTCCATAGCTCTTAAGAAACCAAAACCATCTTGAAGCAGTTGTAAAACACCCGCTCCCGTAATTTCCTCTTTTTCCGCAACCTTTTTAAGAATAGCAAACAAAATCTCTTGCTTTCTTAAAGTACTAGCATTCTCAATTCCTAGCTCTTCTGCTTGGGCAATAAGTTGTTCTGATGATTTAAGTTTTAATTCTTGAATGTTCATGATTTGATTATTAAGGACTTAATGGGTAAGTTGAATATATATACAATTAAATATTTTTCAACCCTAGATAGGCTTAAAAATTACTACGAATATGATTAAAATAAGCAATATTGTGGGTATTTCGTTAATGTAACGATAAAATTTATGACTGTGTTTGTTAGAATCGAACTTAAATTGGTTTAGAATCTTTCCAAGATAAAAATGATACGTTGTTAATAAAATTACAAAAACTAATTTTAAAATCATCCAAACTTCACTCAGTTTCTCAAAACCAATTTCATGAATTAGTAACAATCCAAACAACCATGATAGGAACATCGCAGGGGTCATAATGAAATAAAATAATTTTTTTTCCATGGTTTTAAATACCTCTGAAATTATGATTTTAGAATTGTTCTGAGAGTGATAAACAAATATTCTGGGTAAATATAGTAAACCTGCCATCCACGAGATAACAGATATCAAGTGTAATGATTTAAATAACAAGTAAGTATTCATTATTTAGATGCACTTTTGAATTAAAGTTTTTAATAAAAAAATATGATCTTCGCTATCATTCAAACAAGGAATCATATCAAAGTTCTCTCCGCCTGAGTCTAAGAAGCTTTCTTTGCCTTGTATAAGTATTTCTTCTAAAGTCTCTACGCAATCAGATGAAAAACCTGGACAAATAGTAAGAATATTTTTTTTTCCTTGTTTGGGTAAATTTTCTAAAGTTTTGTCTGTATAGGGTTGGAGCCATTCTTGAGGACCAAATCTAGATTGAAAAGTTGTTTTAATTTCAATTGATCTGAATTTTTCTGAAATTAGCCTTGTGGTTTTATGACAATAACAGTGGTACGGGTCTCCTTTATCAAAATATTTTTTTGGTATGCCGTGATAGGATGCGAGAATTAAATCTGGTTTCCAATTTATTTCTTTTATTTTTTTGTTTATAGAATTGACTAATGCGTCAACATATAGAGGATTAGATTCATAGTGAGGGATTATTTTAAGAGATGGTTGCCACCTCATTTTCATTAAAGTTCTATAAACCTCATCACAAACAGTTGCTGTAGTGGCGGCAGCGTATTGTGGATAAAGTGGGAGTATAATCAAGTTTTCGCAGCCCTCTTCATGTAATCTCGCAATTTTATTTTTAATACTGGGATTTCCATACCTCATTGCAAAATCTATAATTATCTTTTCATCAGACAGGAGTCTTGATATTTTTTCAGATTGTTTTTTTGTGTAATATAAGAGGGGGGATATGTTTTCCTCTTTCATCCATATTTCTTTATAAGCTTTGGCTGTTTTCGACGGTCGAAAATTAAGAATAAAGAGATTTAGAATAACTTTCCAAATCAAAGGGTTTACTTCGATTACTCTTTTGTCAGACAAGAATTCTTTAAGATACTTTCTTATATCTGACCAACTTGTAGAGTCGGGTGTACCTAGGTTTATAATTAAAGCTCCAGTTTTTCCATACTTAATAGTTGGATGATTTAAATTATTTTCCATTTAATAATCTTTTACCATTTTTACTAAATAATCCATCATTTTTGGATCTGTTTCGGGCAAGACTCCGTGCCCTAAATTAAAGATATACGGATGATCTTTAAATATATCTAAATATTTTTTTGTCTCTTTTTTTAAATTTTCTCGACTAGTTAACAAAACTTTGGGATCCATGCCGCCTTGTACTGGAATTTTTATTTCTTTTCTAATTTTTATAGGGTCCACCTCATAATCAATACAGATGGCATCTGGTTTTATTATTTCACAATAATTTTTATAATCTTTAATTCCTCTTGGAAAACATATGACAGGAACATTTAAAGATTGTGTATATTCAACTAAAGACAAGGTCGGGTCTAAAATATATTTTGATAAATGAGTTGGTTCTATTAAGCCAGCCCAGCTATCAAATATTTGTATTACCTCGGCTCCACTTTTAATTTGATTTTTTATATGAATTTTTAAAAATCTATCTAAAATTTTTAAAATTTCCGTAATTAATATTGCGTTATTAAAAAAATTATCTACAAGTTTTAATTTTGGTGATTTTTTGTTAATCATATAGACCAAAAGTGTCCAAGGGGCCCCTACAAAACCTATGGTGCTTTTTTCTTTTAATAACGGATCTTTATTAACTAGATTTATAGCATTATAAATTGGATTGATTTTTGTTGTAAAATCTTTTTCACTCAAACTCATAGCTTCATTTAAATTAAAATTACCTAATAAAGGACCAAAATTTTTTTTAAATTCAACTTTTTGATTTAACCCATAAGGCAACATTAAAATATCTGAAAAAATTATAGCTGCATCTAGTTCAAATCTTTTTAAAGGCTGAAGTGTTATTATAGAAGCAAGAGTTTGATTTAAACACAACTTAACAAAATCAGTATTTTCTTTTCTAATTTCTCTAAACTCTGGTAAGTATCTACCTGCTTGTCTCATAATCCAGATAGGATTAATTTTTGTATTTTTATTAATTAAAACATTCTTAATTGGTGACATATAAATAATTAATATAACTTATAGTTTTATTAGTATGGTTTGTGAACAACGATGATTAAATTTAGTAAACATTTTATAAACACTTTATTAACATTTAGATCTTTAAATTTATTAAATATATATGAAAAATTGAAGCTTATTAGTAAATGACCCAAATTAGTGAAAATTATAATACACCAGTTTAATATTGTTAATAAATGCCTTGTTTTACAACATTAATTTAAAAATGTTATAGTAATTCAAAATGAAATAAAAAATAAGGACTTATTAACACTTAATACATGAGTAATACATATCAAATTTATCTTATATCTGACTCCACGGGCGAAACTTTAGATAGAATATTTTTGGCCATTAAAGCTCAATTTAAAAATATAGATTACAAAATACACACATATTCGTTTACTAGAACTGAAAATCAAATTTTAAAAATTTTATCTAATGCAGAAAATAATGATAATGCAATCATTTTATATTCTATTGTCGATAGTAATCTTGCTAAATATCTTGCCAACACAAGTGACAACAAAAAAATTCCTTGTTTTGGTGTATTGGGTGATCTCATATTAAGTTTTTCAAAACTATTGAATCAAAAGGCATCTCATGAACCAAGTGGACAACACGTTTTAAATGAAGAATATTATGAAAGAATAGCTGCCATCCAGTTCACCATGAATCATGATGATGGAAACTTAATTAAAGAAATTAATAAATCTGATATTATATTATTAGGTGTTAGCAGAACTAGCAAAACACCCACATCAATTTATCTAGCTAACAAAGGATTTAAAACTTCAAATATTCCTTTAATTAATGAAAACTCAATACCTAAAATTTTAAAAGAAAATCCAAAAATTGCTTGCGTGGTTGGATTAAACACAGAGCCCGAAAGATTAGTAGATTTAAGAAAAAATAGAATGAACTCTCTTAAAGAGACGGAAAACAAATCTTATACTGATATAGAAAAAATTAAAAAAGAGGTGAATGAAGCAAAAATCACATTTAGGAAATACAAATGGCCATCAATTGATGTTACAAGGAAGTCTGTTGAAGAAACTGCAGCATCAATAATTAAGATATATGAAATATATAAACAAAATGATTAAAATAATTCTAGCCTCAAAGAGCGAAGTAAGAAAGAAAATTTTGGATAAACATAACATTAATAATGAAGTTGTGCCTTCAAATCTAGATGAGGATATAATTAAGAAAAGTTTATTAAAACAAAATGCATCTCCAGAATTAATCTCAAAAAACTTAGCAGAATTAAAAGCTAATAAAATAAGTCAAAAAAGAAATGATAATTTGGTGTTGGGCGCAGATAGTGTAATTGATTTTGAAGGTGAGTTAATTTCAAAACCACAAAATAGAAAAGACGCACTAAGTATTTTAGAAAAACTAAACGGCAAGACTCATAACCTGATTAGTTCAGTGTGTATTTCAAAAAATGGTTCAATGATATGGAATTATACTGATAAAGCAAATCTCACAATGAAAAGATTTAGCCAAGAAGAACTTAAAAATTATTTATCAAAAATATCAGACACATCATTATATTCTTATAATGTTTATCAAATCGAAGGCGAAGGCAGAAATTTGTTTTTAAAAATTGAAGGAGATGAAGATACAATTATGGGACTACCAATAAAAAAAATTAAGGAATACTTAAATAATTATAATTAATATGAAAAGATATTTAGTAATAGGAAATCCTATAAGTCATTCATTATCACCAAAATTACATAATTATTGGCTTAAAAAAAATAACATAAATGGAATTTATAAAAAAAAAAAATTAGATGAAAACAATCTAAAAGAAATCTTTTCAAAAATTAGAAAAAAAGAAATTATGGGAATAAACGTCACGGTTCCTTTTAAAAAAATAGTAATTCCTTATCTAGATAAACTAACCACAGAAGCTGAATACACCCAGTCAGTTAATACGATCTATTTGCAGAACAATAAGATTATCGGACATAATACAGACATTAAGGGATTTGAGCTTGCAATTAAAGACTCTGGTTATGATATTGCCGAAAAGAAAATATTGATTCTCGGAGCAGGTGGAGTGGTGCCATCTATTATCTTTGCTCTTTATAATATGAAAGTATTTGGTGTCACATTATGTAATAGGACGAAAACTAAGGCCGAAAATTTAAAAAATTTATTTAAAAACTTAAATGTAATAGATTGGGGAGAAAAATCTGACTTTGATGTTGTCATTAATGCTACCAGTGTTGGTTTAAAAAAGGGTGATGAATTAGTTTTGGATTTCTCATACTTTAAGAATTGTGATTTTTTTTATGATGTAATTTATAATCCGAAAAAAACAAATTTTTTAAAGACCGCCTCTAAACTAGGTAAAAAAATAGAAAATGGAAAAAAAATGTTTATTTATCAGGCTGCTCAGGCTTTTAAAATTTGGCACGGTGTTGAGCCTGAAATAAATGATGAAGTTAAAGAAATTCTTGATAAATGATTAGAATTGGAATTCTAGGAGATATTGGATCGGGCAAGAGTTACGTGTCAAAAAGTTTTGGTTATCCAGTGTTTAATGCAGATGAAGAAGTAGGTAAATTATATAAAAATGATAAGAAAATTTATTTTAAATTAAAGAAGATTTTACCTCAATTTATTCATACATTTCCAATTAATAAAAAAGAAATTATTAATTCAATACTTCACAATCAAACTAATTTAAAAAAAATTATTAAAATTATACATATTGAAATTAGAAAAAAATTGAAAAAATTTCTTGTTAAAAATCATAAAAGTAAATTCATTGTTTTAGACATTCCATTATTATTAGAAAATAAGCTTAGCAAAAAAGAAGATGTGTTAATTTTTGTTAAATCAAAAAAAAAGGATATATTAAAAAGGCTTAAGAAAAGACGAAATTTCAATAAAAATTTGATTGATAAATTTAGAAAATTACAACTACCACTTGATTATAAAATAAAAAAATCAGATTTTATTATAAAAAATGATTTTACAAATAAATCTGTTAAGAAGGATATTAAATATATTTTAAAAAAATTAATAAATGAAAGAAGTTATATTAGACACTGAAACTACAGGATTGTCAGTAAAAGATGGCCATCGTTTAGTGGAAATAGGATGCATTGAATTAGAAAATCTAATTCCAACAAAAAATAAATTCCATTGTTATCTCAATCCAGAAAGAAAAGTTTCTGAAAAAGCCTTAGAGGTTCATGGATATACTGATCATTTTCTATCAAAGGAAAAGAAATTCAAGGAAATTGTAGATGACTTTTTAAATTTTATTACTGACAAAAGATTAATTATTCATAATGCAGAATTTGATTTATCTCATATTAATAATGAACTTAGAATTCTAGGGAAAAAAAAAATTAATAATAACATTGTAGATACTTTAATTTTAGCAAGAAACAAATTTCCTGGTTCTTCGATAAGCCTAGACGCCCTTTGTAAAAGGTATAGAGTTGATAATTCAAAAAGAACCAAGCATACTGCCCTTGTAGACTGTGAACTATTATCAAAAGTATATATTAATTTGATAGACCAAAAAGAACCTACTCTTAATTTTAAAAATGAAGAAGATGAAATATTTAATTTAAATAAAGAAAAGGTTTTATATTTTAAAAAAGTAATTAATCTTACGCAAGATGAACTTAACAAACATAAGAGTTACCTAAAGACAAATCTAAAAAAAAATTTTTTTAATTGAATTTTTCCAAGTAAAGTTTGTTAAAATCTATTTTCTTTTCTAACTTAATTCCTGGGTGTCCAGAATTGTGTACCATATTTAAAAAAGATTTTTCTAATTCAGGATAAATAGTGTTAGGAACATCACATAAAATAATTTTTTCTAAATCTTTTTTATCTTTAATATCATCATTTATTTTTATAGCTGTAGCATAAACAATTTCATAATGTGATTTTATTCTTTTTTTATCTTTATCTTCAAACTTAAGAGTAACATTTATTTCAATCATCTTATTTTTTAATGGTTGAGAAGTAATGTCGATATTTAATTGATACTTTGTTATATTGTCCCTAGTAGATATAAATGTTTCTATATTAGGTGTCTCGCTTGACATATCTTTTATATATTTTGCGAGAATTTTAAATTTTTCTGTCATCGTCTTCTTCTATATCCTCATATTCCCCGTCTATAAAATTATTTTTTTCAACATTTTTTTTCTTTAGTTTATAATTTAGTTTCCCAAATATTAATTTTCTTGTTATTGGTATTATTAACAAAAATCCAATTACATCAGTTGCAAATCCTGGAATAATTAAAAGTAATGCTGCAAAAGCTATTGCTGCCCCAGAAATTAATTCATGAGCAGGAGTTTTATTTTTCATTATTTGCGTAATTCCAGATCTAAGAGTATTTAATCCCTCATACCTGGCATAATAAATACCGACTATTGCCGTTAAAAAAATCAACAATATTGTGTTAAAAGCACCAATTTGAGAACCAATTTTAATAAATAAATAAATTTCAATAATTGGGATTAAAATTACTGATAAAAGTACTGTGTTCATTTGTCTTTAATGTAATTGTTAGTTGAAATTAATCAACATAGTAATTAAGTTTACATTATGAATTATAGTTTCGAATATATTGATATTATTTTATTAGCGATGATCGCTGGGTTTATATTTTTGAGGTTGAGGGGTATCCTGGGGAAGAGAACAGGCTTTGAAGGCAAAACACCACCACAATTTGAGGAAATGTTAAAAAATATTAACCAAAAAAAATCTACAAAACCAATAATAGATTTCGATGATACTGCTAAGAAAGATTTTTTAAAAGGAGCAAAAATTGCCTACGAAACAATTATAACTGATTTTAGTGACAGTGATAACAAACTCACAAGAAGTAAAGAATTGTTAAGTAATAAAATTTATGATCAGTTCAACAATGCTTTGAAAGAAAGAAACGAAAGAGGGCATTTTGCGGAAATAACATTTATAGGTATTGATTCAGCAAACATCAAAGAGCATAAAAAAATTGGTAAAATTCTTCAAGTAACAGTAAATTTTGTAGGAGAGGTTATAACTTGTATTAAAGATAAAAATAAAAAGATTATCTCTGGCGATCCAGAAAAAATTAAAAAAATTTATGACACTTGGGTATTTTCTAGAGACACCTCCACAAGTAATCCAAACTGGCACCTAGTAGATACACTGACTTAATTGACAGATAAAATTTCAGATAAGGATAGAAAAGATTGGGAAGCTTTTTTGTCTAAAGATGATAAATTAGAGAACAAAGACGTAAGTTTGTCTAAACAAAAAATAGTAAATATTAAATCTATAGATTTACATGGATACAGTCTTGATGAGGCAAATACTGCGATTGAAAAATTAATAAACAATTGTTTTACTGAAGGTGTATCAAAAATAGTGGTTGTAACTGGAAAAGGATTACATTCCCAAAATGATAAAGATCCTTATGTTTCAAAAGATTTAGGTATTTTAAAACATTCAGTTCCAGAATTTATCAAAAAGAATATTAATTTAATTAAAAAAATAAACAAATTTGAAGATGCCAATATTGAAGATGGCGGCAGTGGTGCTTTTTATATTTATTTAAAGAAAAATTTATTGTAATAAAATTGATGATCTTTTGGTTAGCTTCTTATCCTAAAAGTGGAAATACATTATTAAGATCAATATTAGCCACATATTTTTTTTCAAAGGATGGAAAATTTAAGTTTGAACATCTTTACAAAATCGGTCAATTTCCCAATACAGATCACTTTTTAAGGTTAGGTATTAATCCCGCAGATGAAAAAAAAATTTTTGAAAATTATATTAATGCACAAAAAGAAATAATTAAAGAAGATGAAAAATTAAAATTTTTAAAAACACATAGTGCTTTAGCTAGCATCAATGGAAATGAATTTACAGATTTAAAGAAAACTATGGGAGCAATATATGTTGTCCGAGATCCTAGAAATGTTGTTACTTCATTTGCTTATCACATGAGTTTAGATATCGATCAGGCAGTCGATATTATTATTAATCCAAAACAATTTATGCCTAAAACAGATAAAGTTCCTAGATTTTTTTTAAGTTCATGGGGACTAAATTTCAATACTTGGAAAAAACTCAATGATAAAATTTTTTTTATAAAATATGAAGATTTAATAAACAAAAAAAAAACTACACTTATTAAAGTTTTTAAATTTTTAAAAAAACTCAAAATTTATAATTCAGAATTAGATATGGTAAAAATGAATAAAATAATAAAAACAACAGAATTTAACGAAATGCAAAAACTTGAGAAAGTCGAAACTTTTACTGAAAGCATGGTAGATATAAAAAGTGGAACTAGAAAACCATTTTTTAGATTAGGACCTAAAAACAATTGGAAAAAAGATTTAAGTAGTAAAAATTGTGTCAAAATAGAAAAAGCGTTTGAAAAAGAGATGTTGGAATTAGGATATTTGTAATCTTAGAGAATAAACTTTGAAAGGTCAGTATCTTTTACTAAATTATCAAGATTTTTTTCGATATATTCCTTATTAATTGAAATTTTTTCTCCAGATCTATCAGTTGCTGTAAAACTAATTTCATCAAGAATTTTTTCAATAATAGTGTGTAGTCTTCTAGCGCCTATATTTTCAACTGTTGCATTAACTTCCGAAGCAATATTAGCAATCGAGTCAATCCCATCATCGGTAAATTCAAGATCAACATTTTCAGTTTTTAACAAAGCTATATATTGTTTTATTAAACTAAAATCAGGTTCTTTCAGAATTCTTTTGAAATCATCACTTGTTAAAGCTTCTAGTTCAACTCTTATTGGCAATCTTCCTTGAAGTTCGGGAAGTAAATCTGATGGTTTTGCTAATTGAAATGCTCCAGAAGCAATAAATAAGATATGATCTGTTTTTATTGGTCCATACTTAGTATTAACTGTTGTTCCTTCTATTAAAGGTAACAAATCTCTCTGAACACCTTCTCTTGATACATCTCCACCAGCTCTATCTGTCCTTCCAGAAATTTTATCTATCTCATCTAAAAATACAATTCCATTATTTTCAGTAGAAACTTTTGCTGCTTTAACAATTTTATCTTGTTCAATTAATTTATCCGACTCATCATTAATTAAAATTTCATGTGATTCTTTTACACTCATTTTTTTCTTTTTCTCCTTAGTGCCCATTGACTTACCAAGCATTTCGCCAATATTAATCATTCCCACATTAGCACCAGGCATTCCCGGAATTTCAAATGAGGTGTTGCCTCCACCACTATCACTCACTGCTATTTCTATTTCATTATCGTCTAGATCTCCATCTCTCAGTCTTTTCCTGAAACTTTCCCTTGTCGCTAAACTTGCTTTTTTTCCAACCAAAGCATCTAAAACTTTTTCTTCAGCAAGCTTTTGTGCTTTTGTGTAAACTTCTTTTCTTTTTTTTACCTTTTCCATTGATATCGCTATTTCAACTAAATCTCTTACTATTTGCTCAACATCTCTTCCTACATATCCAACTTCAGTAAATCTGGTTGCTTCAACTTTAACAAATGGAGCTTCTGCTAATTTTGACAGTCTTCTTGAAATTTCTGTTTTACCCACTCCAGTTGGACCAATCATCAAAATATTTTTTGGTAAAACCTCATTTTTCATTTCACCTTCTAAAGCTTGTCTTCTCCAACGATTTCTTAAAGCAACTGCTACCGCTTTTTTTGCTTTATTTTGTCCTACAACAAATCGATCTAATTCTGAAACAATTTCTCTAGGCGATAAAGAACTAACAAGAGATTTATTATTTGTAGAAGTTTTATCTTTAGGAACAAGGGGTGTAACGTTGGATTTTTCCATTATATCTTTTCAATTTTAATATTATTATTTGTAAAAACACAAATTTCAGAAGCAACTTCAATTGATTTTTTCGCAACTTCCTCAGCATTCATATTTGAATCTATCAATACTTTTCCAGCAGCTAACGCATAATTTCCACCTGATCCAATTCCAATAACATCACCCTCTGGTTCTAAAACATCCCCAGTGCCAGAAATTATATAACTGTTTTCTTTATCACCAATAGCCATTAATGCTTCTAATCTTCGTAAATATTTATCTGTTCTCCAGTCTTTTGCTAATTCAACAGCTGCTCTCGATAAATTTCCTGCATGTTTTTCAATCTTAGCTTCTAATCTTTCGAATAAAGTTAATGCGTCTGCAGTAGATCCAGCAAATCCAGCGACAACTTCTCTTTTTTCTATCTTTCTAACTTTAGAAGCAGTACTTTTAACGACAGTATTTCCCATACTTACTTGGCCATCACCTGCGACCACCACTTCATTATTCTTTCTTACTAGTACAATTGTTGTCATAGCTTATAAATGGATACTAAATTCTATAGTTCAAGCCCAGGTTTAGTATTATTGCCATAATTGAATAATATATGTATACCTAAATTTAATTATGAAGCGTAAAGGCAAAATTAGTAGAAAAACAAAAGAGACCAGCATTAGTGTTGATTTGAATATTGATGGCAAAGGAAAATATAAAATTGA
>MDTB01162930.1_pt1 | contig 23763 bp, 25 predicted proteins | sample 811161 | NCBI WGS metagenome assembly MDTB01 (sample SAMN05326650, study PRJNA326480) | marine metagenome | isolation source: seawater | place: Mediterranean Sea | collected 2009
CGTTGATAGGCTGGATGTGGAAGCGCAGTAATGCGTGCAGCTGACCAGTACTAATAGCTCAATTGGCTTGATTTATGCACTGAAAAAAATTTTTAACAAATATAGATAATACCAAATTGATAAAATTTTATTGTTTTATTTCCTAAACAAAATAGCTTTCAAAATATAATTAAATACTCATATGTATTTTAGAGAGATAAGCTTTTATTATAATTTTTATATATGAAAATTATTTATCTATCTAAGAATATGAAAAATTATAAATCTGCAATGTATCAGCAGGATGTAATAGATGAATTTTCGCGTCAGGCCAGTGTTTTATTTTATGGTCCTGGTTTTAAAAATTTTGATCCAAATTTAGAAATAGAAAAAGTTATTAAAAAAATAGGTGGAGCTGATATCTTAATTGTTGGTCATTCATGGCTAATAGATAGCCCTGGGTTGTCAGTAGACCCCTATCCAAATTTACACTTAGAAAATTGTCCAGTACCAAAGGTGATGATATTAAATAAGCAATACTCTAATTTAGAGGAAAAATTAGACTGGATATTGAAAAAAAATTTTTTATGTGGTTTTAGCCATCATCATGATGTGGATATTTTAAAAGAAAAAACTAAAGTTTTTTTTAAATTTATTCCTTTGGCATTCAATGAAAATTTATTTAGCAAAACAAATAACTTTGATAAAGATATAGATTTTGCATTTAGTGGATTATTAAAAAATAATCTTAATAATACTGGACAAACAAATGCTAGAATTTTAGTAATGAAAAAATTATTTCACTGTATTGGTGATATTCCGGTTTTAAAAAGGCCAAAGTTTAAAAATAAAAAATTATTTTGGAATAGTATTCCACGAAATGGTTTTATGAGACATACGGCCACCTTATTAAAAAAGTATAATTTTTTGAACAATCAAGATTATATGAAATTACAACTTAGATCTAAAGCATTCTTAAATACTTTATCGCCATTTGGATATGTAACTACTAGATATTTTGATAGTATTGCTTCCAAAACTTTAATTTTTTGTGAAGAGTCTAAAAATGTAAAAAAAGTATTTCCTCCTGAAACTTATTTAGAATTTAATAGTGATCTTTCTGATTTTAATGAAAAATTTGAAATGGCAACTGGAGATGGTAATGAAAGATTAAGAATTGTTAACTCTGCATTTGAAATTGCTTTTACTCATCATACCTGGAAAGTCAGAATTAGTAGTATGATAACCACTATCAGAAAATGTTTACAATAAAAAATTTACTAAATGTAAATTTTATCCTGAAAGTAACTATCAAACATTAAAATAGCATCTTCCTCTAAAAGAAAGCCGTTTTTAACAGCAGGCCATTTCTTTACATCTTTTTTATTAATTAAAAAGTAATCACTACTAATTCTTTCTCTATCAAATCTGACTATTACTTTGTCTGAGAATTTTCCAAGTATATTCATTGCATTTAAAACACTAGATCTATGGTGACCAGCTGTTATGATAAATCTATAATCGTTTTCATTTGCTAAAATATATCCATCAATGCAATCATTTTCATCTGGTATATATCCAAACTTATTTATTAATTTATAGATATTTTTTAATCTTTGCGCTCGAAAATTAATTTCATATTTATAATAAATTTTTGGTCCAAAAAAAAATTCTTGATGCTCTGGGGGTGGATATGGTGTATGCCATGGATAAAAACGATTATAAGGACTTATTTTATCCAATTTACTTTTTTTTGGTAATAAAAAAACCTCACTAAGACTTTTAGGGGTAAATCTTTTAAAATAATTATACAAATAAAGATCTTCCAGTTTCAAATTTTCATTGTTGATCAATTGAATAGCTGTATTGCAAAGAGGATCTCCTTTTGAATTTAAACGGCTTCCATTAACGCAACTCATTTTTTTTATATCTATCTTAAAATAACCCCTGAAATCATTTTGCAAATTAAAATTAAAATTTGGAATTGATTGTCTATTGTTTAAATTCAAACCAGATCTAACCTTTAATTTTTCAAAGTTTTTTTGGTCATAATTTTTTATAGAATTCAGATGTTTTTCATTAAAAGCATTATAAACAAGTAATCTATAAAGTTTATTCATAAAAATTCTATATAATGAAAATTTCATAAAAAAATTTTTAAACAAAATTTTAAATATAATTCTCTTATATTTTTTTAAAAAATTTTTTATTTTAATTAACATTATGTTTTGATTTTTGAATTATTTTATAAAAAATATATATGAAAAACATTTAATATGTTAAAATTAATTAAAATAATTATTTAGATCAATCATCTAGTTATAGTAAATTTTATACAAGTCTTTTTATAAATCTTTTAAATTGATGGAAAAGTTGAATAGGTAGAAAATTATGAATATTTAAATTTTTACCTGTAGATGGTGCTAAATCAGAAAATACACTTGGAAATTTATTGTTGTATAAATTTTTATCTTTTAATTTTAAATCAAAAGGTTCTGCAAGCCATGTGTGAAAAAAAAGATCTATAATTTCAATATCTCCCCATCTGTGTTTAAAGGTGCCACCATAATCATTATGTAACTTAATATATTCACTCCATTCTTTATTATTTTTTAATACACGCATGTCATATAAATTTAAATTTCCTGCGGACCATTTAAGATTGTGCATAAGTTTTTCATCATTAGTTTCTATAGCCTTTTGTAATATTTTGTTTTTGGGAGTTATTTTTTTTTTATCTATATATTTTTTATAAAATTCCCAAAGTTTTTCTCTAGTATCTAATTCTCTATAGGTATTTCTCGTCCAAGTATATCCGGTTGCAAATGGATATAAATCTAAAGTATCAAAAAGATCAAATTTAATTTTTGATTCAAAGTAACTATCATCATCAATTCTCATTAGTCTTTCAAATTGCTCTAATTCCTTCACTAAGCATCCAGTTTTACCAAAAGAGTTTAAATTTGAGGAAAAATGCACCATGTGCAAATACCCAATCCTTTTTTTGGAAAAAGACTCTCGAACATATTTTAAATATTTTCTATTATAGAAGAGATCAGCTTCACTTATGAAAGATGGAATTTTGTAATCTACTTGATGAAAAAAAATATTTTGAGAGATATTTTTATTTATTTTTTTTTTAAGCTCATCAGAATAGATTTTATCAAAATGATGAACATAAACTGGATAATCATATTGATTATTCCAATTTTTATATAAGTAGTACAAACACTCTTCGAGATTTTTTACTCTTGATGATAATAAGTAGATCGCAGCATTATGCTTTGGCATTGTAATAATTTAGCCAAAATTCCTTTATTTCTTTAATCATTTCCTCAAAAGAAATTTCTGGCTCCCATTTTAAAACTTTTCTGGCTTTTTTAGAGTCTCCTCTTAGATATTTTAATTCCTCTGGTCTAAGAAACTTTTTGTTTTGTTTGACATATTTTTTATAATCTAAGTCTAAGCTACTAAAAACTATTTTGCATAACTCTCTTATTGATTTGCTATAACCAGTAGCAATTACAAAGTCATCTGGATTTGAATTTTTAAGTATTAAATGCATAGCTCTTACATAGTCTTTTGAATGTCCCCAATCTCTGTAAGAGTCTAAATTTCCAAGATATAGTTTTTTTTTGATCCCAAGCTTAATTTCTACCGCAGTTTTTATAACTTTACTTGTTACGAAGTTTGATCCTCTCCTAGGTGATTCATGATTAAATAATATACCATTAGAACAAAAAAGTTTGTAAGCATGCCTGTAATGTTTAACCAAATTAAATGCAAACACTTTGGCACATCCATATGGGCTAACTGGCTCAAACTTAGTGGTTTCTCTTTGGTAACCATCTTGATCTACTGATCTACCAAACATTTCAGAAGAAGAAGCCTGATAAAATTTTGATTTAGGACAATTTGCCTTAAATGACTCGAGGATATTAAATACTCCTAGTGCATTTGTTTTAATTGTATACTCTGGAATTTCAAAACTAATTTTAACATGAGATTGTGCGGCTAAGTTGTAAATCTCATTTGGTTTAATTTTCTTTAGTAAAGTATCAAGTGATGATCTGTCTTCAACATCACCATAAGCAAGTTCAACATTTTTTCTATTGTGAATATTCTCTATTCTATTTTTTTGATGCTCTGTAATTGAATTTCTACGTATAATTCCATAGATTTTGTAATTTTTTTTTAACAAATGTTCTGTAAGATAGCTTCCATCTTGACCACCTATTCCTGTAATAAATGCTTTTTTCATCTTTTAAAGTTTTGCTTTTCTTTTTTTGGACCTTTATAGGGTCCATTTTTAATTTCAAAAATTCTCGTATTTTTAATTAATGGCTTAAGTTCATGCCCTCCTTGAAATAAAATTGCTAAATCCCCTCTGTTTAATATATCTTCATGAATAAATGATTTATCTAAATCATAAAACCTTACATTTAGTTTGCCTTGCATGACAATCCACGACTCTTGAGAGATATTTGTTTTTTTTAATAAATTTAAATGCATGTGTGGTGAAGTAACTTTTTTTCTTTTCAAATTTAAAAAGCTTATCTGCAAAAACTTATCTTTATCTGTAAGATCATATCTATTTTTAAAATTCTTTTTTTTAAAAAATTTTTTTATCAAAAATAAAGGTTTTTTATTAATTTTAGAGTTCAAAATCATGAGTATCTTGTCAAATTACATAAGAATATAAAAATAAAAGTTATAAATAAATTTAAACTTTCTTTTATATTTATCAAACTTAAATATTCTATTAATTATATATATTCGTTATATAATAATTTTAACGATCTAAACAATAAAATAAAATCTGTATCTAAAAAGAAAGATAAATGAAAATAATCAAAAAGATAGTTTCACATTTTTTTAAGACAATTTTGTTTTTTGTTGATCAAATGGCTTATTTGAGATTTTTTGATCAACCATTATCAAACTCACCTAAATTCAACTTTCAAAAATATAAAAATTTATCTCAAATAGCGCAAAAAAATACATACGCTATAAATAGTGTTGACATTCTTGAAAAAAAAAATGGTTTTTTTGTTGATAAAGAATGGCTTAAAAATCTTGCATTTAATACTCAAGTTGTTATTAAAAAATCAGAATTAAACTATGCTCATGGTAGAGTTCTTTATTCAGTTTTAAGAAACTATCTAACAACACTTAAACAGGTCAATAAATCAATAAATATCATTGAAACTGGAACAGCCAGAGGCTTTTCTTCGTTGTGTATGGCCAAGGCTCTTTCAGACTCAGAATTTGAAGGATCAATATGTACAATAGATGTTTTGCCTCATTTTAAAAAAATGTTTTGGAATTGTGCTGCAGATCATATGAGGGGAGAGCAAAGTAGAAATGATTTATTGAGTGACTGGTCTGATCTCTTAGACCGTTACATTATTTTTTTTCAGGGATATTCAAGACATATTTTTCCAAAGATAGCTTTATCAAGAATTCATTTCGCATTCCTTGATGGTGCACATACTTATAAAGATGTTTTGTATGAATTTAATTTTATATCAAAACGACAAAAAAAAGGGGATATAGTTGTTTTTGATGATTACAATGTAAAAGATTTTCCAGGAGTCGTGAATGCTGTTAAAAATATTGCTAGAAGAAATGATTATGATATTTTTTTTATTAAGAATGAAAACATACAAAGAGATTACGTAATTGCAAAAAAATTGACTTAATAAATATTTAAAATGGCATGTATATATTGTAATTGTGAAGTTCATGAGGTTTGGAATTTAGGTCTCCTCCCGCCATCTGATACTTTTTGCGATAGTAAGAAATCTGCAATAAATATTGAAACTGAAAGGTTGTCAGTGGGATCTTGTAGGTCTTGTGGACTAACACAAAATATAACATTATTGAGTGAGAAAAAAAGATATGAAGATTACGATTATGCTTATAACTCAGCTAACTCAGCTTATGCTAAAACGCATTGGAAAGAGCTCATAGAAGATTTAAAAAAAAAAAGATTAATTCATAAAAAAGTAAAATTGTTAGAAGTGGGTGCCAACGATGGTTTTCTTTTAAATGAAATTAAATTACACTTCCCTGACTCTAATGTTTTGGGTTTAGATGCAAGTCCATTTCAAGTATCTCAAGCCAAACAAAATTTTCCAAATTTAAAGATGGATCAATGTATTTTTGGTATTTCTTCTGACAATTTACCACAAGATCACTTTGAAATTGTTATTGGAAACAATGTATTGAATCACTCAAATCAATTAAATAGCTTTTTGTCTCGTGTAAATGAAGTTCTAATTTCTGGTGGTTACTTTATTTTTGAAGTTCCATCTTTAGATATGATGTTTTTGAATAATAAATGGGATCAAATATATCATGAGCATGTTTCTTATTTTAGCATAAATTCTCTTATGCACATTATGCCATTAGCTGGCTTTATAATCGAAAGCATAGAATTAAATGATTATCATGGAGGGTCTTATCGTGTAGTTGCAAAAAAATCAGACCAAAAATCAAAAAACAAAAAATTATTTTTTAATTCTGAAGAAGTAAAATTGCTTAGCATCAAGAAACATGCGGAAATTCAAAAAAAAAGTTTGAGACAAAAAATCGATTTAATAAAATCTAAAACTCCAAAAAACATTTATTTTTTCGGAGCTCCTGCTAAAGGGGTTACTTTTATGAATTATTGTAATCTTTCCAATGATTTAATTGCAGGATGTCTTGAAACATCATCAAATAAAATAGGAAAGTATATTCCTAAGTGTGGTATACCAATTATAAGTGAAAAGCATGTTATAAGAGGGTCTTATATCATAAATTTACTATGGAATATTCCCAATGTTTTTGAAAACTTTTGTAAGAAGAATAATATGGAGAGCATAAATTATGAAGTTGATTAAGTTTAAACCAGATTTTAAGGATAAAAGAGGTTCTATTACTGATTTGTTTTATTCAGAAAATATCAATCACGTTGCTCATATTAAAACTGTTGATATCTCGTCAATTAGAGGAAATCACTATCATAAAAAAACTACACAAGCCATGTATATGATTAAAGGTAGCCTAAATTACTGGTACAAACAACTTGGTGAGAAAAAATCAAAATGCGTACGTGTAAACATGGGCGAAATGGTTCTAACTCTACCAAATGAAATTCATGCACTTACGTTTGATGAAGAAAATGAATTTATAGTATTTTCTTGGGGTTTAAGAGGTGGAAAAGACTACGAATTAGATACTTTCAGAGTTGAAAGTATAATTAAATTGTGAAAGCTAATCAAATTCTCATAATTGGATCAAGAGGTTTTTTGGGAAGTAATCTTTTCAATTATTTTTTAAATACTGGTTATAAAGTAAAAACTTTGTCAAGAGAGAACGGTGATTTACTGGATTTTAATTCATGGAAAATTTTATCAACTTCTGAAAATTATGAAGCAATTTATTTCTGTGTGGAAAAAACAGGAAATCAATTATTTTATGCAAATAATTCAGCAGTAGATTTGATTGATTACAATAATCAATTAATAAATAATCTAGATAAATTTATAAATCGTTTACAAAGTCGAACAAAACTTTTTGTCTTTGGTAGTTTGTGGACCGCATTTAGTAAGCTTTCTGAAATTAAGGAACATGATTTGTTTCAAAATGAAAAAGAAAATAATTTATTAGGTCTTACAATGACAAAAACTTTATTATTTAAACTTGTTAAAAAAATTAATAGATCTAATAAACACAAAGCTTCAATATTAACTACAGGCACACTCTACGGACCAAATGATAAAAGTGATCATTTGATACCATCTATATTATCTAAATTAATTTTATATCCCAAAGAACTTAAAATGTTTGGCAAGGGAGATTCTGTGAGAAATTTTACCTTTATTGAAGATTTGTGTTTTTGGCTAAAAGAAATTTTGAATTCAAATCAAGAATGTCCAGAAAATTTAATTGTTGCATCTGATAAAAACTATCAAATTAAAGAAGTAGTTGAGATTTTATCAAAAAAGTTTGATGTACAAAAATTGATTTGGGGAAACAAGCTTGATAATTTTAAAATTAGAGTCCCACTGACAAAAAAATTTTCTGATTTATACAACCCTTCAAAGTTTGCATTTAGAGGAGTAGAAACATTTGACAAAAAAGATCTTATAAAGTGGAAAATGAATAATTGAATAATTGCTTTAATTAGGCAACAATTTTTTAAATCTATAAATTTTTCTTTAATGATTCTAAAAAAATATACAATTTAATTAATTTTATTAAATTAACTTTTTAAATTATATTGAATTTAGTAAGTTTATTATACTAATATATTGTCATGAAAGAACAAAATTTTTTCAACCATATTGATGAAATAAAATCACATGAAGGAGATCCTCAAGTTATAGAATTATTTAATGATAATGAGATAAAAAAAATAAATAACTTTTACAACAGATTACCTTTATCAGTTTACAATGAAAAACAAAAAATAAAAAAGAAACATTGGTTGTTAAATTTCGATAACAAAATGGATGAATTAATATTCGAAAAAACTAACCAAGTTTTAATCAATTGGGAAGTAGATAATATGTATTCAAGCGAACCTGCGTTTGGAATTTTTCATGAGTCATTTAATCCTCTAAAATTACATGTTGATAGCGGAAAAAATAAAAATTCAATTTTATATAAGCAGATTTTGATTCCTCTTTCAGATTCTGGTGAAACTTTTCTCTTTGAACCAAGATGGTATGGTCCATCCAGTTCTTTTACCATCGATAAAGATGAACTTGCAATTAAAAATGGTTTCAATATTAGAACTAATGATCACTTAGGGGAAGAAGATTTTGATTTTGATATTCATCAAAAGTATTTATCTCATGAAAATATAAATAATTTAAAAGGATTAAAAGTAAAAAAAATTTATAAGTGGAGGTTAGGAGATGCCTTAATTTTTGATAGAACTTTTATTCATTGCTCATCAAAATTAAAAAAATCAAAAATTGGTTTAACTATTTTTTTTAAAAAAACATTTAGTCATCAATAATAAAAATTTTAAATGAAAATTGCTTTTTTAGCACCTAGATTTCACACAAATCAAATTTCAATTACAAAATATTTGTTAAAAAATAAAAATAAAGTCTCTTTTTATGTAACAAGAATGAGCCAAATAGAAGATCATTCAATGGTTAAACCAAGTGTAATAGATTTAAATTTTTTTTTCAAAATAATCAAATTCTTAATAAATTCAAAAAACCCATTGTTTGATTACAGATATGGATTACCTTCAATTTCTCAGCTATTAAGTTTTAGATCTAGTAAGTTTGATTTACTTATCATAAGAGACCCAGTTAATTTAATGGGGCTATCAGTTTTTTTGTTTTGCAAATTAATTGGATTAAAAATTATATTATATGTACAGCGAGATATCTATAAAAATAACTCATTTTCAATTAAGGAAATAATTGAAAAAATCTTAATCAAATTATTTAAAACAAAGTGTATTAGCCCTTGTCTTGGCAACCTCTCAAAAAAAATAAAATATGTAAACAAAATAACTTATTTACCATTTTGTTTACCCGTTACAAATTATAAAAAAAAATGGTTTCATAATAACAAAATAAATATTCTCACTGTGGGAAAATTTATTTTTCGAAAAAAACATCTTCTTCTTATTAGGGCGTTAAATAAAGTAAAAGTAAAAAATAATTTTAAATTGACTATTATTGGTGAATGTTCAAATAGAGAAAACCTAAGTTATTTAAATAAAGTTAGAAAACAAGTTAAAATGAGTAATTTAGAAATTGATATATTAAAAAATGTGAAACCAAAAATATTAAACAATATTTATAAAAAACAAGATCTTTTTGTGCTACCGTCGGTTAATGAGCCAGCCTCAATTTCAAATCTAGAGGCTATGTCGCATAGCTTGCCAGTCATCACTACTGATACAAACAAAACAAGTTGTTACACGCAAGATGGAGTAAATGGATATATTGTTAAATCAAATGATATTAATGATCTAATTAATAAATTAGAATTATTAATTAATAGTAAAGTTAAATTGAAGAAATTTGGAAAAAAAAGTTTTAATATTGTAAAAAATAACCATAAACCCGAAGTTGTATATGGAAATTTTTTTAAAAGTGTTTTGAAGTTTAAAAAATAGTTATTAAATAAAAATGAGAGTTGTTCATATAATTACTGGCCTTGGTGACGGTGGTGCAGAAAATATATTACGAAAAATTTGTGAATACGATTTAGACAATAAACACATAGTTATTTCACTCCAGAAGCCTGGCAAATATTCATCATTAATAAAAAAAATGGGTATTAAAGTTTATCATTTAAATATGAAATTTTTTTCAATTTTGAAATTTTTTAAAATTATTAGACTTCTTAATTTTTTGAAACCAGATATTGTACAAACTTGGTTGGTACTTGGAGATTTAATTGGAGGAATAGCTGCAAAATTATCTGGTATAAAAAGCATAATATGGAATGTTCGTTATTCTAAGCTTACGTTAGAAAATACTAGTTTAATCAATATTTTACTAAGTAGAATACTTATTGTTCTTTCGTATATGATCCCAAAAGTGATTATCGTAGGCTCTAAAAGTGCAAAAAGAAATTGTGAAAATCAGGGTTACTGTAAGCAAAAATTAATTTTAATTGTCAATGGATACGAACCATCAATTTTTAAAAGTGATTTAAGTAAAAGAGTATCTTTTCGGAAAAAATTTGATATTAACAATAAAGTTACTGTAATAGGTAATGTAGCTAGATATGATAAAGTGAAGGATCATTCTGGATTACTAAAAGCATTATCAATAATTAATTCAAACAAAATAAATTTTGTATGTGTGCTTGTCGGATCAGAAATTGATAAAAATAATTTTACATTAGTAAAACAAATTAAAAATTATAATTTAAACAATAAGATAAAGCTAATAGGAATACATCGTGATATCATTCAGGTAATGAATGGAATAGATATTTATGTTCAAAGTAGTAAATATGGTGAAGGATTTCCTAATGTAGTCGCAGAAGCAATGGCATGTAAAACACCATGTGTTGTAACAGATTCTGGTGACGCCCCTTTTATTGTAAGCAAAACTGGATGGATTGTTCCACCAAATAATCCTAAAAAATTAGCTAAATCAATTATGAAAGCAATATTCCAAAAAAATACATCTAAATGGGATAAAAAATGCAAAGTATCGCAATCAAGAATTAAAAAAAATTTTCCTTTAGACAAGATGATAAATAATTATCAAAAATTATGGTTGATAGTACATGGTCAAAATACTAAGAAACATTAATAATAATGTTAACCTAGAAATATAAATGAATTTTATTTGTGATTTTAATATTCGATACTTAATTAATCTGAAAGAGTAATGGAATTTCTTAAAAAAAGTATTTATTTACTAACTCCACGTGAAGTTAAAAGTGCCTCCTTATTACTAGTTATGATTATCATGATGGCATTTTTAGATATGATAGGAGTGGCATCTATTCTACCATTTATGGCAGTTCTTACTAATCCTGGTGCAATAGAAACAAATGCTATCCTTAATAAAATGTTTGAAATTTCTAAAATATTAGGAGTTAAAAATAATGAAGAGTTTTTAATAGCTTTAGGAGTATTTGTATTTATTCTCTTAATTACTTCACTTATTTTTAAAGCAATCACAGCTTACGTACAAGTTCGATTTGTTCAAATGCGTGAATATACCATTGGTAGACGCTTGATAGAAGGATATTTGTACCAACCTTATTCTTGGTTTTTATCTCGGAATAGTTCAGATATTGGAAAAACTATTTTATCTGAAGTGGCCGAAATTATTGGAAATTGTCTGAAGCCAATGATGGAGATTATTGCAAAAAGTATGATTATTTTTGCAATTATAATTTTATTAATTTTTGTTGATCCAAAAATTGCTTTAGCGGTCGGGTTTTTTATTTTTGTAATTTATGGAGTCGTTTTTTATTTTTTAAGAAATTTTTTGGTTAAACTTGGTAAAGAACGTTTAAAAAATAATGAGTTACGTTTTAGAGTGATAAGTGAGGCTTTTGGTGCTGCAAAAGAAGTTAAGGTTGGTGGATTAGAGAGAAGTTTTATAAAATTATTCTCAAATTCTGCTCAAATTATTGCTAGCAATGTAGCTAAAGCAGAAACTATAGGTATTTTGCCTCGATTTATTTTAGAAGCAATTGCTTTTGGAGGTATTCTTTTATTAATATTAATTATCTTAGCCAATAGTGGCGATATTAATTCTGCTATTCCAATAATAAGTTTATATGTTTTTGCTGGGTATAGATTGATGCCTGCAATTCAACAAATTTACCTTTCATCCACCCGATTAAAATTTGTTGGTCCTACACTTGATAAAATTATTAATGATGTAAAAAATCTTAAACCCATCAATTTAAATCAAGTACAAGAGAATTTGAATTTTAATAAAACTATTAACTTAAAAAATATTGATTTTAATTATCCAAATACGGAACGAAAAGCTTTAAAAAATATTAATTTAAGTATTCCCAAGAAATCTTGTGTTGGGTTTATAGGCCAAACTGGATGCGGAAAAACTACGATTGTTGATATTATTTTAGGTCTACTTGACCCTCAAAGAGGCACTTTAGAAGTTGATGGCCAAATAATTAAAGAGCAAAACAGAAGATCTTGGCAACGTTCTATTGGTTATGTGCCTCAGCAAATCTATTTATCTGACAACACCATTGCAGCTAATATCGCATTTGGAGTTGATCCCAAGGACATCAATTATAATTTAATTGAAAAAACTTCAAAAATTGCAAATTTACATGAATTTATTGTTGGTGAGTTACCAGATCAATATAAAACTACTGTTGGTGAACGTGGTGTTAGATTGTCAGGTGGACAACGTCAGCGTTTAGGAATTGCAAGAGCATTATATCATAATCCAGAAGTATTAATTTTTGATGAAGCAACAAGTGCTTTAGATAATGAAACTGAAAAAGCAGTAATGGATGCTGTTAATAATTTAAGTAAAGATTTAACCATCATCTTGATTGCTCATCGCTTAAATATCTTAAAAAATTGTGATATTATTTTTAAGCTAGATAAAGGAAGACTCATAAAGCAAGGAACATTTAATGAATTAATTATCTCTAATTAGAAAATTTTTTATAAATAATAAAATTTCTTTAGTCATAAGTAAAATAAAGGTAAGATACAATTGTTTAATTAATAAATTATATCTTTTGAAGTGTGAAAAAAATAAATTATAACAAATTAATTAGTATTGCATTTGACCAGCATGCAAATGTGGCCTCAGAAACACTAAAAGCAATTTCTAAAAAACTAGAAAAATCATCTTCTATTATTTCAAAATCTCTTACATCGAAAAGAACAATTTTTTGGTGCGGCAATGGTGGAAGTGCAGCGGATAGCCAACATATAGCTGCTGAATTAGTTGGACGTTTTAAAAAAGATCGTAAACCACTTAGGTCTATTGCGCTGACAACTGACACTTCTGTTTTAACATGTATCTCAAACGATTATAGTTATGAGGAGATATTTTCTAGACAGTTAAATGCACTTGGAAAAAAAGGTGATACACTAGTCGTAATCACTACATCTGGAAATAGCAAAAATATTAAAAAAGTACTAATCCAAGCAAAAAAAATGAGTATAAAAACAATAGGTCTTCTTGGAAAAGGAGGAGGTGATTGTAAAAATCTTTTAGATATTTCCATGATAGTTCCGTCAAATGATACTGCTCGTATTCAAGAAATGCATATTTTAATTGGACACTTGATGTGTGAGCTTGTGGAGCATAAATTGGGTCTAAATTAGTCAGTAGCAAATTTAAGTTTTATCTATAATCATGAAAATTAAAAAAATAAAATTAGATGATTTAGACGCTCTCATATTTGATTTTGATGGTGTTTTAACTGATAATAAAGTTCATCTTGATCAAGATGGTAATGAATGGGTTACCTGCAATAGGGCTGATGGTTTGGCATTTTTTATTTTGGAAAAAATTAAAAAACCTACATTCATCATCTCAACTGAAAAAAATAAAGTTGTAGCTGCTCGTGCTAAAAAATTAAAAATACCAGTATTATTTGGTATACAAAATAAATCTGAAGTATTAAAAAAATTATCATTAAAAAAAAAATTTAATCTTGATAAAACTTTATATGTAGGAAATGACTTAAATGATTATGAGGCTTTACAATTATGTGGCTATTCAGCTTGTCCTTCAGACAGTCATAAAAAGATAAAAAAAATTGCCACATTTAAACTTGACGCTAAGGGTGGTTCAGGTGTAGTAAGAGAATTACTTGAAGAGATCTTAGAATTTGATTTTTTAAAATTTATATAATTATAACTAGGGGGAATTATCAAACAGATATTTATTTCAGCTGAGATAGGGATAAACCACAATGGTGATATGTCAATTTGTAAAGAGCTTATTGATGTTGCAGTAGATGCAGGTTGCAATGCAGTTAAATTTCAAAAACGTGACTTAGATCAAGTTTACACACAAGAATTTTTAGACTCCCCCAGAGAAAGTCCTTGGGGAACAACTCAGAGGGATCAAAAAAAGGGATTAGAATTTAATGCCGATCAATACAAAGAAATTGACTCTTATTGTAAAGAAAAAAAAATTGAATGGTTTGCCTCAGCCTGGGATCTAAATAGTCAAGAGTTTTTAAGACAATTTAAATGTAAATATAACAAAGTTGCCTCAGCAATGCTTGTTTATGAAGCTTTGTTGAAAAAAATTGCCGAAGAGGGAAAACACACATTTATTTCTACTGGTATGTCAGATTTTAGCGATATACAAAAAGCAGTTGATATTTTCAGATCAGCAAAATGTTCCTTTGAGTTAATGCATACAGTTTCCACATACCCAATGAAGGACGAAGATGCTAACCTGAGAGTCATTAATACTTTAAGAGATAAATTTGACTGTGATGTAGGTTATAGCGGTCATGAGTCTGGTCTTGTTATTTCTTATGCAGCAGCAACATTAGGTATAACTTCTCTAGAAAGACACATAACATTAAGTAGAGCAATGTATGGCTCTGATCAAGCTGCATCAGTTGAACCTGCGGGTCTCAGACAACTTGTTGGTGGCGTTAGAAAAATTCAAAAAGCCCTAGGTAACGGTCAAAAAACAATAATTGAAGCAGAGAAACCAATAGCAAAAAAATTAAGAGAGCACATTAATAAGAATTTAAGTTAATAATTATTTTTTTAGTGATTTCTTTAGCGAGTATGCAAGATTAATAATTTATAAATTTTTGTAAAAATTAAAGTATACAGCTACTTTTTTTTAAATGTTCAATAAAATGAAATACAAATTTGGAATAATGCAAGGAAGATTGTTACCAAAATATAAAGGAAGATATCAAGCTCATCCGGTAGGTTATTGGAAAGATGAATTTATAATTGCATCAAAACTTGGCCTTGATTCTATAGAGTTTATTCTTGATTATAATGAGTCAATAAATAATCCATTGTTAACCCCTGAAGGTATTCAAGAAATTCAAAAAATAGAAAATTCGAGTGGAGTAAAAGTTCGATCAATATGTGCAGATTATTTCATGGAAGCTCCAATACATAGCAGTAATACAGCTATTGTAGATAAAAGTTTGAAGGTTCTAAATAGTTTAATTGAAAATGCATCTATATTGAATGTTAGAGATATCGTAATTCCTTGTGTAGATCAATCAAGTTTAAAAGAGAAGAGTGATGTAAATAACTTTGTAAATAATATTAAGCTAATTACTAACACTGCTCAAAAAGCAGGAATTAATATTAGTTTAGAAACAGATTTAGCACCTATACCTTTTGTAAACTTATTAGACTCAATTAACTTTAAAAATGTGACTGTAAATTATGATATTGGGAATAGTGCAGCACTAGGATATGATCCAATTGAAGAATTTAGATTATACGGACATAAAATTACTGACCTACATATAAAAGATCGTCTATTAGGGGGTGCTTCAGTTATGTTAGGAAGTGGTAATGCTAATTTTTCTCAAATTTTTGATCTATTATTAAAATATGAATATCAAGGTATATTAATTTTTCAAGCATTTCGTGATGATGAAGGATTGGAAATATTTAAAAAACAATTATCTTGGTTTCTTAAAAATGTATCAGTATGAAAAAAGCTCAAATAAAATCTATTCAAGGCAAAACTATTTTACTCAATCCTTTTTCTAAGAAATTTGTATCTCAAGATTATTTAAATTGGATGAATAACAGTGAAACAACAAAATTTATTCAAAAAGCAAAAAAAAATACATCAATAAATGACCTTTATACTTTTGCCAATCAGATGATTAATAGCAAGGTAGATTATTTTTTTGCAATTATTTTAAAACAAAACTTTCAACACATTGGCAATGTTAGGCTTGGACCAATTGATTTCAATTCAATGATAAGTAATTTTGGGATTATGATTGGAAATAAAGATTTTCGGGGCTGTGGGGTAGGGACCGAAGTGCTTGAGCTTATTAAAGATTTTAGTTTTAAACATCTCAAACTTAAGCAGCTTATTTTTCCTGCAGTAGAAGAATACGCCGCTGCTATGCGATTGTACGAGAAAGCTGGTTTTACAAGTAATAAAGTTAAAAAAACATTTAACAAAAATGGAGAGTCTTGGAAGTTAGTTGAGTGGTCAATGGATAATCCGTATAGATATAATAACTGACTATGAAAAAAAATAATTTTTATTAAACACCTATTATTGATCAATGAATAAAAGATATGAGCATATAGCAGTGATACCTGCAAGGAAGAATAGTAAATCTTTACCTTTTAAAAATAGGTTTTTATTTAAACATACAGCAGAATTTTTAAAAACCAACAAGCTATTTAGTGAAGTGTATGTAAATTCAGATGATCTTTACTTAAGGGGTTTAGCCAAAAAATATGGGTTTAATTTTTTTAAAAGACAAAAAAAACTAGCACTCGACAATACTTGTATTAAGCAAGTTTTTATTGATATGAATAATAAATTAAAATTTCATAGTAATACATTTATTTGGCTATTTTATATTCCGTTAGTTTATAAAAATGATAATGATTTTAAAAAAGCAATAAAAATAGTTGAAAAAAAAAAATTAAAATCAATTTGTTCTTTTAAAGAAGAGGAAACTCATCCAATGAGTTGTTGGTATTTTAAAAAAAACAAACCATTTCAGTTTATAAAAAATGACTTATGTAGAAGACAAGATTTTGTTAAAGCTTATTCTCATCATCATTATATTTGTGGATTTAATGTAAAATCTATAAAAAATCTTAATAATGAATTAATTTTTAAAGATACATATCCTGTGTTACTAAATAGAAATACTTCTAAAAAATTGATAGAAGTTGATACGCCAAAAGAATTAACAAGATTTAAAAAAATTAGTAAAAAATGAAAAAACCAACCATAATAAACTCTAATAAATTATTTAAAAAAGCCATAAAGATTATTCCAGGTGGAAGCCAAACATTTAGCAAGGGTCCATCTCAGTTTACAAATAATTTTGCACCAAAATATCTTAAGAGAGGAAAAGGATGCAAGGTTTGGGACGAAGATGGTAACAGTTATATAGACTATGTAATGGGGTGTCAGCCATTAATATTAGGATATTCAGATAAAGATATAAATGAAGCTGTAAACAAGCAGCTAAAAGTTGGATCAACGTTTTCGCTGATGAATAAATTAGAGATTGAAGTAGCCGAGTTACTTGTAAAACACATACCAAGTGCAGAAATGGTAAGATTTGGTAAAAATGGTGGTGATGCCACAACAATAGCAATCAAAATTGCAAGAGCAGCTACAAAAAAACAAAAAATTGCATTTTGTGGTTACCATGGATGGCATGATTGGTTTATTGCTTCAACAGACAAATCAAACGGAATCCCAAAATTTAACAATGATCTAATACATAGTTTTGAATACAATAATATTAAAAGTTTAGAGAATGTTTTTAAAAATAATAAAAATGAAATTGCATGTGTAATTATGGAGCCTATAACTGTACCAGAGCCAAAATGTTTTACTAAGGCATGTAAAAATAAACTGTGTAGAATAAATAAAGTTTGTAGAAATAATTTTTTACATAAAGTTAAAGAAATTTGTAGAAAAAATAATGCTTTACTAATTTTTGATGAAGTAGTTACGGGATTTAGATATTCAATAGGCGGAGCACAAGAGTATTATAATGTGACTCCAGATTTGACTGCTTTAGCTAAAGGTATAAGCAATGGAGTACCTTTATCTGCAATAGTTGGAAAAAAAAAATATATGTCTTTATTGGCAAATGATGTTTTTTTTTCTTTTACTTATGGCGGTGAGTGTTTGGGGTTAGCAGCAGCAAAAGCCTGTATTAAGAAATTAATTGAGAAAAAGGTACCTTATCACTTACAAAATGTAGGTTCTTTTTTTCAAACTAATTTAAATAAGATTATTAAAAAGTATGAATTGGAGTCTTTCTTGTCTTGTGACGGACACCCATGTAGGAGTATTTTTACTATTAAAGATCATAAAAATTATAAAAATTTAGAAATTAAAACTTTTATTCAACAAGAGCTATTCAGAAGAGGAATATTATGGGCAGCGTATCACTCACTAAGTTATATGCATAAAAAAAAAGATATAAAAAAGACTTTGAAAGCTTTTGATGAAACTTTTGAAATTTTATCTAAGATAATTCAATCAAAACAGAATATTAATTCAAAAATTGTAGGTGATTTAGTAAGTCCAGTATTTAGAAAAGTAACTGATTTTAACTCGTTTATTAATAAAAGATAATTTTGAATGAATAATAATCAAACATCAATTTTTGAGAGTGTTTAAATATTAGGTCTTACATTTAATAAAACTAGGTTAACACAAATCAAAAATCTTATTTATTGATACTGATAAAATTATTTTAATGTTTATAAAAAAGGTGCCCAAAAGATTAATACTACTGATACATTAGTCGCATTAGCTAAAGTTAAATAATTTACCAAATAGTTCTGCCACCATCGATTACTAAAGAATGTCCTGTCATGTAAGAATTTTTTTCGTCAAGAAGAAATTTAATTGGAGATGTAATTTCTTCCAAACTACACATCCTACCCAAAGGTACAAGTTTAGAAACTTTTTTAATAAAATTTTTATTTAAACTTTTATTATACACTCCACCAAAACAAATAGAATTAACACGGATTCCTTTTGATGATAACAAGGTAGAAAAATATTTTGTCATTCCAATTATTCCATGTTTTGAAACAGAATAAACTAAAGGTTTTATTGATCCTTTAGCATAAATATTCTGATTTGGAGAAATTATTCCTAGGTCTGAAGAAAAATTTATAATTATTGAGTTTTGAGATTTTTCTAAAATTTTTGATACTTCGTATATCATTAACATGTTTCCTTTAAGGCTTATGTTAATTTCATTTTGCCACATTTTGATGAATGATTTATATTTTTTGTAATAATCAGGATTTTTTGCATTTGCTTGTGGATTTATCCCAGCACAATTTATTAGACCATAAACTTTAATTTTTTTACTTCTTATTAATCTAATAGATTTTTTTATCTCATATTGTTTTGTTATGTCAGTTCTGATTAAGTCAATATGTGTATTGTATTTTTTTGATAATTTGTTCAATTCTAATAAAAATTTTTTATCAAATTTAATATCCCATAAGACTAAATTATAATCTTTACATAAACTTTTAGAAAAGTGCTGTGATAGATAGCCGTTGGCACCACTTATTATAATATATTTTTTATGCAACATTATTTTAATAATATAAGACATAATACAGATAGAAACAAAATTAATTAATACAATAGATCTTCATCGTTATTTGAATTATCTATTAATTTAAATATTGGTGAATAGTTATTTAACTGTAGAGTAGTTTTTTTGAGTATTACGTATATTATAAATTGTTAATGATTGAAAAAAAAAATATCTCTATCATAATTACAATTCTTCGTGAGGAAATAGCTGGATATAAAGATATTGATCATATTTTACCATTTTTATACTTTTTAGATAAAACTGATTTAATTAAATTTAACGCTCAACTAATAATATTTGAAAATAAAGATAATTATTTAAAAAATTTAGATCCAAGAGTTAAACTACTATTAGATTTAAAAAATGTAGATCTAAAATTTTTGTATAAAGACAATCTTTTAGTTAAAATAAAACACTTATTAGAATTAAAGAATAATTCGAATTTTGCTAATTTTTTTAATTATTTAGTTAATAAATTTTATTTTAAATTTTTAAAAATTAGACAAAAAAAAATTACCCTAAATAATGTGTTGAGTGAAAGTTTTATCAATTCGAGCAATCCATTTATAATTACATTGCATACAAATAATAAAACTAATCAGTTTGTTTCAAGTATTAAAAAGATTAATCCAAAAACAAAATGGATAGCATTGCCTCATGGCACCGTGCTTGCAGATAATAATATGGTTTTAGATACAGACCTCGATAAGAAATGCAAGTTAAGTTATAATGAAAAATATAATATAATTGACCATATCATGTTTACAAGTGAACGAGATTTAAAAAGTGCAATTTCTCATGGTTTAGATCGCAGAAAGGGATTTGTAATTGGTTCATTAAGATATTGTGAGGAATGGCTCAAAGTAAAGACACACTTAAAGCTAGATGGCAAAGATGTAAGTATTAAGGATAATTATAAAATTAAAATATTATTTTTAATACCAAAAAGACATATCAATATTTTTACTGAGGAGCTTATAAGGACTATTGATTTCATATCTAGTTATCAAGAAATTGAGCTTATACTGTTAAACTATAATCTTAATTTTCCAAAGTTGCCAAGCCATATAGCAGATAGAATTAATATTAGGAACTATGTAATCTCAAAAGAATATTCTACTTCAAAATTAATTGATTGGGCAGATATTGTATTTCATGCTGGAACAGGGGTTTTATTTGAATCGTTTGTAAAAGAGAAAATAACAGTTTTTCCAAGATACTTAACCTCTAATACTTTAATTTGTGATAAATATAATGCAGGTTATAATTTGAGTAATAGAGACGAGCTTAGAAATTTTTGTAATGAGGCAGTATCTTCGCTAAAAAATTTAAGATTAAACTATAAAAATAAATGTAATCATTCAAATAAAAAGTACATAGACGATTTTGTAAATGCAAATTTAACATCATTATCTTCAAATTTTTTAAAAATATTATCTAGGATTATTAATGGTTTTTGAGATTGATTATGAGAGGGACTAAAATTAGTTATATAAAAAGTCTAAATTAAAAGTAAACTATTTTCTAATGAAAGTTTTTAAAGTTATGATATAAATTAATTGAATAAATTTTAATTGCAGTAATAACCTTATCATAATTTAATGTTATTAATAATCTTATAGGACAGTCAAAAACTCTTAAAATATGTTAAAAAATTCTTCTATACTAGTTACAGGTGGCACAGGCTCCTTTGGCCATGCTTTTGTTCAACTTACACTTAAAAAGTATAATCCAAAACGTTTGGTTATTTTTTCACGTGATGAAATGAAACAATGGGAGATGCAAAAAATATTTAAGGATGATTTAAGAGTACGTTTTTTTATAGGTGATGTGCGTGATCAAAATCGAATTGAACGTGCTTTAAATGGTATAGATTTTGTTGTGCATGCAGCTGCAACCAAAATTGTTCCAACAGCAGAATACAATCCATTTGAGTGTGTAAAAACTAATATAAATGGGGCAATGAACTTAATTGATGCTTGTATTAATCAAAAAGTAAAAAAAGTTGTGGCACTTTCAACAGATAAGGCAAGCAGTCCAATAAATCTTTATGGAGCAACCAAATTATCATCTGACAAACTATTTACAGCAAGTAACTCGTCTTATGCTGGAGGGCACATAACAAGTTTTTCGGTTGTAAGATATGGAAATGTAATGGGCTCTCGTGGATCTATAATTCCATTTTTTTTATCATTAAAAGATCAAAAAGAACTGCCTATTACTAATAAACATATGACTAGATTTATGATAACACTTGATCAGGGTGTTAAATTAGTATGGCATGCTTTTGAAGATATGATAGGTGGTGAAATTTATGTTAAAAAAATTCCATCAATGAAAATTATAGATATTGCAAAAGTCATTGCACCTCGGGCTAAACACAAAATTATAGGTATACGTCCTGGTGAAAAAATTCATGAACAAATGATAGGTGGCGATGATAGTTATTCAACTTTTGAATATTTAGATTATTACAAAATTTTACCGATGATTAATGATTGGGAGAAAGATATTTTACGAATAAAAAAAGGAAAAAAAGTATCAGAGGGGTTTGTATATAACAGCAATAATAATAAAAATTGGATGACAAAATCTGAATTAAAAAAATGGATTGATAGGTATCAAAATAATTTTGAGTACTTTTAAATTATTAATTTTTTTAGATTTATAATTAAATTAATATTCATCAAACATGAAAAGATCTACAAAAATATTATTAAAAAAATTAAATCTTAAAAATGACATAACTCAAAAATATAAGAACTGGATGAATGATGCTGAGGTACATAAATTTACTTCACAATTTAAAAAAAAACATACAATTAATGAAATCAAGAAATTTGTTAGAGAAAAAAATGCATCAAAGAATGATTTTTTATATGGAATTTTTCTAAAAAAAAATAGTTTAAAAATACATATAGGTAACATCAAACTAGGCATGGTAAATTATAGACATAAAACTGCTGACATAAGTTACTTTATTGGTGAAAAAAATTTTTGGGGAAAAGGATTCACATCTATAGCTATTAAGAAGATAATTAAAATAGCAAAAAAGAAAAAGATTAAAAAACTTAGAGCAGGAGCTCATGAGTTAAATATTGGTTCGCAGAAAGTTTTAATTAAAAATGGATTTAAAATCGAGGGAACATTAAGATCTGAAGTAATTTATAAAAGAAATAGATATAACGTATTATTATTTGGAGCAATAATCTAATTTAATTAATTATATATATAAAAATCAACTTAAGATATTAAGCTGGATAATGTTAATAAATAGTCTCTCAGATTCATTTTTTATGAATTAAAATTAATTTTCTATATATAATAATTTTAAATAATTAATAAAAATAATGAAATTATCAATTGGATCAGCACAATTTGGATTTAGATATGGAATATGTAATAAAATTGGGATTGTAAAAAAACAGGAAGTAAAAAAAATTATTAATTATTGTAAAATAAAAAAAATTAACAATATCGATACAGCCCAAGGTTATGGTAATTCTCATAAAATATTAGGATCGTTAAATTTAAATAAGTTTTAGATAACAACAAAAATTTCAAATATTGAAAAAAAAAAAATAAATGATTTAGAAAGTTTTGTTAATCTAGAAGTTGATAAAATATTAGAAGAATTAAATAAAAAAAAAGTATATGCTTTACTTATCCACGACGTTTCACAATTAAGAGGTAAGTTTGGAAAAAATTTTTATAAAGCACTGGAAAATTTAAAAAAAAATAAAAAATTTATTAAGTTGGGAATTTCGGTTTATACAAAAAAAGAATTAGATTTTGTGTTGAAAAACTACAAAATCGATATAGTTAATTTACCAGTATCTGTTGCAAATCAGGAGTTTTGTAAAAAAAATTACCTATTAAAATTAAAAAAAAAAAATATTGAAATTCATGTTAGGTCAATATTTTTACAAGGATTGTTATTATCTAATTATAAATTTTTACCCAAAAGATTTAAAAATAATAAGTTTTTTTTAGAATGGTTTAATTGGCTAAAAA
>MDTB01102511.1_pt1 | contig 23760 bp, 26 predicted proteins | sample 811161 | NCBI WGS metagenome assembly MDTB01 (sample SAMN05326650, study PRJNA326480) | marine metagenome | isolation source: seawater | place: Mediterranean Sea | collected 2009
AAAAATTTTAAAAGTTAAAGAAATTACAATCTTAGAAAAAGAAAAAATTCCAGGCGGATTATTAAGATCTTTTAATTGTAATGGTATTGCATATGATATTGGTCCTCATATTATCTTTTCTAAACATAAAGATATATTGGAAAAGAATATAAAAATTCTAGGTAAAAACGTTATTAAAATTAGAAGATCTAATAAAATAATTTATAAAAATAGATATATAAAATATCCATTTGAAAATGAGCTATCAAAACTTCCAAAGGATAAATTAGAGTACTGTTTACATACATTTCTTAATAATCCATTCGAAAATTACGACTATGATAATATGTTGCAATTTTTTTTAAAAATTTTTGGTGAAGGAATTACAAAAACTTATCTTGAACCTTATAATCAAAAAATATGGAAATTTGACCCCAGTTTTATGGATACTCAAATGGTAGAGAGAATTCCAAAGCCACCAAAAATTGATATTATAAATAGTGCAAGAGGAAAAAAGACAGAGGGATACAAACACCAGCTTTTTTTTCATTATCCAAAAAAAAATGGTATCCAGGCACTTTTTGATGCCTACTATAATCAACTTAACGAAAGAAAAACTAAAGTGCTATTAAATGAAAAAATTCTTTCAGTATCAAATAACGATAAAACGACAATTATCAAAACATCAAAAAAAATATATAAGTGTGATAGGTTAATTTCAACAATACCTTTAAATGAATTATGCAATATAACAAAAAAAATCCCATCCACTGTATTTGAAAAATCAAAACATCTTAAATATAACTCAATTATAATTGCCTTGGTAAATGTGAGAGGAAAAGTTGCAGGAAATAATTTTGCATTTATGGTCCCACAAAAAGATATAATTTTTCACAGATTATCTAAATTAGACTTTTTAGGAAAAAATTATTCAAAAAAAAATAGTACAACATTTTTAATAGAAATTACGTTTAAACAAACAGATATGATTAGTAAATTGACTAATTTAGAAATCCGATCAAAAATTTACGAAGGATTAAAGAAATTAAAATTTTGTAAAACAAAAAGAGATATCAACTTTAGTGAAATTAAAAAATTTAAATATGCATATGTAATATATGACTTAAATCATAGAAAAAATGTAGATTATATATTAAAATATTTTAAGAGTGTGAACATTAATAATGCAGGACGATTAGGATCTTGGGAATATTTGAATTCAGACCAAGTAATATTTCAATCAAAAGAATTAGTAAAAAAATTAATTAAGTGAAAAAGAAAATCTCTTTAATAACAGGTGTTGCAGGAACTATCGGATCTAATTTGGCATCAAGCTTAATTAAACAAGGTCATTTAGTCTACGGTATAGATAATTTTTCTTTAGGGAAAAAAAAAAATTTAAAAGAAATAATAAATGATAAAAATTTTAATTTATTTAAATTAGATCTATCGAATGATATAAATATAAGCAAATTTAAAAAGCTTAAAAAAATTGACTATCTTTGGCTATTAGCAGCAAACTCAGATATTAGATCAGGTTTAAAAGATGCAAGCGTTGATTTAAATAATACATTTTTAACAACTGTAAAATCTCTAAATGGCTTCTTATTGAAACTAAGTAAAAATGCTAAAATTTTTTTTTCTTCAAGTTCAGCCATTTATGGAAATATTAAAACAAAGTTAAACGAAAATCATAAAAACTTTTTTCCAATATCAAGTTATGGTGAAAGTAAACTTTTATCAGAGATTTATCTTCAAGATTTTTGTAAAAAAAATAAAATAAATTATGTAATTGGAAGATTTCCAAATGTTGTTGGAAAGCCATTTACTCACGGTGTTATTTTTGACCTTGCAAACAAAATTAAAAAAAATTCATTTTTAAAAGTGCTTGGGAATGGAAAACAACAAAAACCATATGTTCATGTAGTAGAACTAATTAAGTGCATAGAATTTTTAATATTTAAAAAAAACAAAAACAAAATTTTTCTTATTGGTCCAAATGATAATGGAGTTAGTGTTAAAAAGATAACTAAAATAATTTGTAAATATTTTAATTATAATAAAAAAGTTATGTTTGGAAAAAAAAATTATGGATGGGTGGGAGATGTCCCAAAATATAGTTATGATCCACAAAAATTAAACCAGTGCGGTTTCAGGTTCAAATTATCTAGTAGCGAAGCCATAGTTTTGGCTGTTAAAGAAAGATATTCTAAGAATTATAAATATGAAAATAAATATAATAAATGACCTAAATAGTTATAAAGAAATTTTTAAAAAATATAATTTAATAAAAAAAGATATAAATTTTTACCAGACTTTTGAGTTTATATCTAATTATGCTAATTATTATAATAATAAATTACATATTTATTTAATTGAAGAAAATAATAATTTTATAATTTTACCTTTAAACGTATTTAATTTTAAGTTTATTAATTATTATGGATTTATAGGCTCACCAAGTATTAATGAAGAAAATAATATAATTCATAATTTTAAAAATTTTGATGAATTTTCCAGTATGTTGAATTATTTTTTTTTCAAAGAAAAGAAAAAATTCTTTTTTTTAAATTTAACTAGTGGTTTCTTTAATAATTATTTATCAAATAATAATTCTTTTTATAATCATTTGACTTTAAAATCTAATACAGTCGATCTTACAAAAGAATATTTTGTTAATAAAAAATCATATTTAAATGAAATCTTGTATTATGAACGAAGATATCAAAAGGAGTATAAAGATTATATTTCAATTCATAATTTAAATTTACAAGAAGCAGAAAAATTTAATGTATTTAATTTTATTAAAAATAATCATAAATATAAAAATTCTAAAATAACTAAAATGATCAAATTTTATAAAAAAATGTTTAATTTAAACTTAGTTAAAATTAGTCTTTTAAGAAGTGGCAATGATATTTTATCCATAATAATTTATACTCTACATTCAGGAAAAATTTATTATTTAATTCCAGTTTATAATAAGGAGTTTTTCAAATTTTCATTTGGAAAAATGCATTTGAGTAAATTTTTAGATTTAAATGTAGGTAGCTCAAAAAGTATTTTTTTAGGACCTGGAGATGAGCTATATAAAAAAAAATTTATTATAAAAAAAAATGAATTATATTTTTATTCAAATTCAAAAATATTAAAAAGTTATTATGAAATAAAAAATATTTTCAAATGAATTTTTTAAAAAAAATAATTGACTCACTATTTAAAATTGATTTTTGGCAAATCTTTATTTCCAATTCATCAATAGATAAATTTATAAATAGTAAAGGTAAGTCAATTGGCTATAATTATATTTCAATTAAAAATGAGTATAAATCTTTTTTTGCTGATCCATTTTTTATAGATGTTAAAAAAAATAAATTTACTTTATTGGTAGAGGATTTTTCATTTTTAACAGGAGCCAAGATATCTTTGCTTAAATATAAAAACAAAAAGCAAAAATTAAAAAAAATTTTATATGGTAAGCATTTTTCATACCCATTTAATACTAAATTAAAAGGGAGTATTTTTTTATTTCCTGAAATGATCGAGGAAAGTAGAAATAAAATTTTTATTATAAATAATTCAAAAATTAAAAATAGAATTAATTATTTATTAGGGTATAAAGTTGTAGATCCCACTATTTTTAAACATAATGGCTTTTATTGGTTAATATGCAGTTTATCTGGAAGAAATTTAAATGAAAACTCTAATTTATATTTATTCTACTCGCGAGAATTAAAAGGTAATTGGATATCACATATAAAAAATCCAATATATAAAAAAAATTATGATGCAAGAGGAGCTGGATCTATAATCAAACATAAAGGCAAATTTTATAGGCCCTCACAATCCTATTTGCATAATAATTATGGTTCCGCTGTTGTAATTAACGAATTAAAAATAATAAATACAAAAAACTTTAAAGAAAAAAAAATTTTTAAAATTAAACCATTTAATAATTTTGAGGGTATCCATCATATAAGTTATATGAATAAATTTTTTGCATATGATCAAAAGAGCACTATTTATTCTATCTTAAAGCCTTTATATTACTTAATAAAACTCTTTAGATAAATTCCACACTATGAATAATTTGGAAACTTTTATAATTGCTGGAGGGAAAGGTACTAGATTTAAAAAAGTTTCAAATAAACCAAAATTATTAGCAAAATTAAAAAATACAAATTTACTTAAATTAATATTAAAAAATTTAAAAAAAAATAATTTAAATGAAATTTCAATCTTTGTTGGTAAACATTCTAATAATTTTAAAGCATATAGAAGAAATAAAATTAAACTAATTGAGGAAAAAAAACCATTAGGGACCTCAGGTTGTCTTTCCTTAATTTCTAAAAAAAAATTAAAGAAAGATATTTTAATTATCTTTGGGGATATTCTGTTTGATATTGACATCAGTAAATTTTATAAATTTCATATATCTAATAAGAGTCAAATAAGTATCTTTTCACATCCATCAGATCATTTATTTGATAGTGATATAATTGATGTCGATACAGATAATCGTGTAAAAAATATTTTTTTTAAACCACATAAAAAAAAAATAATTTCAAATAATTTAACCATGGCAGGAATTTTTATAGTAAAAAGTAACTTAATTAAAAAAATTCCAAAGAATAAAAAAAATGATTTTAGCAAAAATTTTTTAAAAAACTGTCTTAAAAAAAAAGTAAGAATTTATTCTTATAAATCAAGAGAATATTGTAAAGATTTGGGAACCTCAAAAAGATATTTAAAAGTATTAAATGATTTTAAAGAAGGGACTCATAAAAAACTAAGATTTAAAAATAAATTAAAGGCAGTATTTTTAGATAGGGACGGAGTTATTAATGTAGATAAAGGTCCACAAAAATACTCAGATCCCACTAATTTCTTAAAGGGTACACTCGATGCACTTCAAAAACTACAAAAAATGCAATATCTTAAAATTTTAATTACAAATCAACCAGCTGTAGCTAAAGGATTTATAACTATAAAAGGATTACAAAAATCTTTTAAAAAACTCGAAAGTAAACTAGCAAATAATAATATCTTTTTTGATGGTATTTATTATTGCCCTCATCACCCTAAATCAGGTTTTAAAGGTGAAAACAAAAAATATAAAATTAATTGTTCTTGCAGAAAACCCAAGCCAGGTCTTATTTTAAAAGCAGCTAGAGATTTTAATATAGATTTAAAAAAATCTTTTTTTATTGGGGATAGATTTGTTGATTATAAAGCTGCTAGATCAGCAAATGTAAAGCCTATAATTTTGAATAAGCTTGATAATAAAATTGTTGATTATAAATTTAAACCTGATTTAAGAGAAGCTATTAATTTGATTAAATAATGATATTTTCTAAAACACCTTTTCGAATAAGTTTTGTTGGTGGGGGAACAGATAATCTTAAAAAACAAAATTTTAAAGGGCAAGTTATCTCATGTACAATTGACAAATATATATTTGTTGGAATGAATAGAAAATTTGATAATAAAATAAGATTTTCTTATTCAAAAACTGAAAATGTAAATCATTCAAAAAATCTCAAACATGAAATGCTTAGAGAAACCTTTAAATACTTCAATATTACAAAAGGTTTTGAAGTGGTATCAGTAGGAGATATTCCCTCCACAGGAAGTGGACTTGGATCGTCAAGTTCTTTTCTAGTGGGATTAATTAAATGTATTAGTAGCTTTAAAAATCTCAATTTAACAAAAAAAAAAATTGCTGAAATTGCATGCTATATAGAAATTAATATTTTAAAAAAACCTATAGGAATGCAAGATCAATATAGCGCTGCATTTGGTGGTCTGAATCACATTATATTTGACGGAAACATTGTAAAAGTAAATAAAATATTAATTCCCAAATCTAGACTTAAAACTTTTGAAAGTAATCTATTTCTTTTTTATACAAATATTTCAAGGAAATCTAAATCAATTTTAAAAAATGTAAAAAAAAATAATAATAATAAATTTTTAAAAAAAATTGCAGATTTAAGTGATAAGTTTAAGAAAGTATTAAAATCAGGAGATTTAGACAATATAGGAAAAATTTTAAATGAAGGATGGACCTTAAAAAAGAAACTTTCCAAAAATACATCAAACTCAATCTTGGATAAAATGTATGATTATGCTTTAAAATCAGGCGCAAGTGGAGGTAAATTGTTAGGAGCTGGAGGTGGTGGTTTTTTTCTTTTTTATGTTCCTAAGAATAATCATAAAATATTTAAAAAAAAAATGAATAAATATAAACTAGTAAATTTTAAATTTTCCAATGTAGATAAAAAAATTTTTAATCTTGCATGAATGTATTAATTACAGGTGGTGCTGGATATATAGGTAGCCAGATTAGTTATTTATTATCTGATAATAAAATCAAAAATACTATAATTGACAATTTATCAACAGGACATAAAAAATTAATAAATAAAAAATCAAAATTTTATAAAGCAGATATTTCAAATAAAAAGAAAATTAATTTAATTTTAAGACAAAATAAAATTAATGCTGTTATACATTTGGCTGGCTCAATATTAGTCAGTGAGTCAATGGATAAACCTGAACTATATTATCAAAATAATGTATGTAAATTTATTGATTTCTTAGATGAATGTAAAAAACATAAAATAAAATATTTTATATTTTCTTCAACATGTGCTGTTTATGATGAAAAATACAAATCTGTTAATGAATATACTCCTTTAAATCCAAAAAGTATTTATGGTAAGACAAAATTGTATTGTGAAAATATTTTAAAAAGTTATTCAAAAAAATATAATTTTGAATATTCAATTTTGAGATATTTTAATGTTATAGGAGCTGATACAAAATCTAGAACAGGTCAAATTAACGACTCTGGACACCTTTTAATGAATCTTGCAAACTCTTTTTTTAAAAAAAATATTTTTAAAGTTTATGGTAAAAATTACAAAACTAAAGATGGTACAGCAGTTAGAGATTTTATTGATGTAGAAGATTTGTCTTTAATACATTTTGAGGTTTTAAAAAAAATGATTAAATTAAAAAAGTCATTTGAAATAAATTGTGGAAAAGGAAAAGGATACTCTGTTTTAGAAATAATTAAAAAACTTGAGGGTATTACTGGAAAAAATATAAAAAAAATTTTTTTAAAAAGAAGAATGGGTGATGTCGAGCAAATTGTAGCAGAAAATAAATTTTTGAAAAAAAACATTAATTATAAATTTAGAAAAGATTTAAAAGAAAGTATTACTACATTTATAAAATGGAGAAAAAAAATTAAGTGATATTTGTTGAAAAAAATGGAAGATTTGGAAATTTTTTATTTCAGTTTTTCGTTGCTAAATGTATTCAAAAAAAAACAAAACATAAAATTTTTGTTTTCTCTAGAAACGAAAATATTTATAGTTTTAATTCAAAAAAAAATATTGATAGAATAGTTAAAGGTTATATTAAACTGCCTAAATTTTCGAAATTTTTAAGTTTATGGAAAAAAAGATTTCTCTACATAAATGACTCAAACTACAAATATATATTAAATAATGATTATTTAATTAAAAATAAAATTATTTACATTGATGGTTTTTTTCAAGATATTTCAATCATAGATTCTAACCAAGACTTATTATCAGAAATTATTAAACCTGAAGAAAATATCTATAAAAATCATTTTCTGTGGGCAGATTTAACTATTCATATAAGACATCTACATCATGAATTAGGCACTCTTGATACAAACCCTAATCACCAAGATCAACCTGATATCAATTATTATGTAAATATTATAAATGAGCTAAAACCAAAAATTATAAAAATAATATGTAGTAGTGAAAAAAACAAAAATTTAATTAAAATAAAGGAGATTTATAAAGATAGAGTTGTTCATGAGTCAAAAGATGATATATGTGATTTTTTTAATATTATGGGGTCTAATAACTTAATATTATCTAATAGCTCTTTTTCTTTTTGGGCATCTATATTATCTGAAGCAAAGAATATTTATGTTCCAAATATTGGTATTGTAAAAAAAATTTTTGAAAAAAAAGAATTTAATTTAAAAAATAATTTTATTTATGAATAATAAAGAAGAAATTATAGATTATGATTATAATTTATATAATTTTAAAAAACTTATTAAAAAAAATTTCAAAGATAATATTAATGTTTATTTTAGAAATTTTAATAGAAAAAAAATTATTAATAAAATAAAAAGTATTCAAAAAAGTAAAAGTTTTCATATTTTATATAAAAGATTTATAAAAAATGAAATTGCAAATTTTTTTCCTTACAAGATTGCATATCAAAAATTTCCAAATATTAGAGTTTTGATTCAAGATGATTTAGATTCTATTGTACCATTTCATTGTGATAAGTGGTATAATCACTCAAGTGATGAAATAAATTTCTGGATACCATTACATGATGTTGAAGGTTCTGAAAGTTTGCAATTTGTAGAATTAAAAGAATCTAAGAAAATTGAAAAAAAAATCTTAGAAAAAAAATTAAGTTATGTATCTATTAATAATATTATTTCAAAGTATTCTAAACCCGTTAAATGTAAATATGGACAGATGCTAAAATTTTCTCCATTAAATTTACATGGAAATATATTGAATAAAACCAAGCTTCCACGTATCAGTATTGATTTTAGAATTAAAAAATTAAATTCTAAGTTTCATAATAAGTTATTGGGAGGTTACTTTGAAATCCTCTAAAAAAAAAGTTTGCACTTATGTTAATAATAATACTAACTATACAAAACATATTCCTCAACATTTGCAAAGGTTAATGATTGAAAAATATTGTAAACTCAAAAGACTGGAGATTAATACTGAAATATTAGAGTACAATAACATGGCTCATTTACCGCTGTTAGACCATCTTATTAATACAAGAAAATTTTCAGAAATAGTAATTTTTTCTATTCAATCTATAAACGTCAATAAAAAATTTATTAATAATTTTGTTAAAAACATAAAAAAAATGAAAAAAAAAAATATTCATTTTGCAAATGAGGGAATTGAGTTACGTTCAAAAAAGACGTTACAAATAATTGAAAATCTTCTACGTTAAAAAATTATTTACTTAAAAATAAGTTTAAATATGAATAAAATCAAAAATTTTTTAATTCCATTAAGATTAGATCATTGGGTTAAAAATTTAGTTATTACTTTAGGCTTTATTTTTGGAGCATTTTATAAAAACGTAAGTTTTAATGATTTAAATTTTTTAATTCTTGGCTTCTTTATACTTTGTATCTCTGCTTCATCTAATTATTTAATTAATGAATATTGTGATAAAGATTTTGACAAAAATCATCCTGTAAAAAAATGGAGATACTTTGTAAAAAACAATGAAAGTTTAAAAATAGTAATAATAAAGTATTTATTTTTAATTTCTTTGTCAGTTTCGCTATCTATATTAATTAATAAATCATTTTTTGTAATTAACTTAATATTCTTATTTTGTGGCATTATATACAACGTCAAACCTTTTCGCTTTAAAGATACTTATCTAATTGATGTTTTGTTAGAGGCTTTAAATAATCCAATCAGATTTTTGATGGGTTGGGTCCTGATATTGCCTGAAGCGTATCCACCAATAAGTGTAGTTTTATTTTTTTGGTTTGTTGGCTGTTTTTTAATGACCATGAAGAGGTATTCTGAATATAAATTTATTATAGAGAAAAAAGCTAATCCTACTGAATATAGGTTATCTTTTAATAAATATAATTTAGAAAATTTATATAGTTTATCTTTTTTTTATTGCCTATTTTCGTTTTTCTTTTTCACAATATTTTTTATTAAATATAAAATTGAACTTATTTTTCTGGTACCTCCTGTTTGCTATTTGTATATTCATATATTTAAATCATCAGAAAAAAAAAATTCACTAATAATGAAAATAGAAAAAATTTATAAAGATAAATTATTTGTATTTTTAATTATTTTGATTTCTTTTATGACTATATTTTTATTAAATATAGAAATAAATTTTTTAGATTTATTTGAACGAAAAGACTTAATTTATTTTAAATGAGAATCTTGTACGTAGGATTAAAATATGATTATGGAAATCCAAAAAATGGTTTTTCGTTCGAACACGTAAATTTTTATCAAACATTAAAAAATATGAAGAACATTGATGAGCTAGACTATATTGCTACCGATGAAATTTTAAAAACAAATAGCAAAGATTATTTAAATGAGGAAATAATTAAAAAAGCAAAAGCAAATCATTATGATTTAATTTTTTTTTTCCTTTTCAAGGATGAATTTTATCCTAGCACACTCAATTATCTTAAAGATCATTTATCCATTCCTACTGTTGGCTGGATGGCAGATGATCATTGGAGATTTGAAAATTATAGTAAATACTGGGCAAGTAACTATACTTATTATGTTACCACAGATAAGGATAGTTTAAAAAAATATAAAAAAAAAAAATCTTTCAAATATATTATTGTCACAATGGGGCTTTAACCATTTCATAGAATTTCCAAGAAAAGTATTTTCTAAAAATATGATATCATTTGTAGGAATGTCTTACGGTTCGAGAGCTAAAAATATAAAATATTTAGAAAAAAAAAATAACTTAAGTATACAGTGTTGGGGTAATGGGTGGCCAAAAGGAAGAGTTGATAATAAGACAATGCTCGAAATATTTCAAAATTCCTTGATAAATCTTAATTTTACAAAAAGTTCAAATCAATTAACAATAAAAAATTTTTTAAAAATTTTTATTAAGAAAGATAATAATAAATTTAAGAGCAATAATCTTCTAGAAATATTTGATAATTTTAAAGTATTTGTTCAAAAAGAAACTAACCAAATTAAGGGAAGAATATTTGAAGTTACCGGAATGGGTGGATTTTTGATGACTGAAAAATGTGATTATTTAGAAAATTATTTTGATATTGATAAAGAATTAATCATTTTTGAAGATATTAAGGAAGCAGCAGATAAAATAAATTTTTATAAAAAAAACCTTAAGCTAATCGAAGAAATTTCATTAAATGCACAGAATAAAGTACTTAATGAACACACTTATGAGAAAAGACTTAAAAAAATTTTTAAAGAAGTTTTGAATGAAAATATATCTTAGATTTTCTGTAATTTTGCCAATTTATAAAAAAGTCGATTTTAAAATTTTTATTAAATCATTCGAAAGTATTTTAAAACAATCTTTACTTCCTACAGAATTATTAATAATTTATGATGGGCCCATAAATGGAAGCATAAGATCATTTATTGATAGAAAAAGAAAAAGTTATAGATTTATTAAAATTCTTAATCTTCCATCAAATAATGGACTAGGAAAGGCTCTGAGGTTAGCAGTAAAAAAAGCATCTTATAATTATATTATGAGATGTGATGCTGATGATATTTCACTTAAGAATCGATTTAAGGATCAAGTTACTTTTATGAAAAAATTTAGAGAAATTGATGTGTTGGGGTCAAATATAATAGAAATTTATAATAAAAAAAAAATTTCAATAAAAAAATTGCCTGAAAAAAACAACGATTTAAAAAAATATTCTCTTTTTAGAAATCCTATTAATCATAGTTCTGTTATATTTAAAAAAAGTAAGATAATTAGTTCTGGTAATTACAAAGATATGCCTTTTTTTGAGGATTATTATCTATGGTTAAGAGTTCTAAACTCTGGTGGTAAATTCTATAATATTCAAAAAAATTTAGTTTTAATGGGAGTGGATGATAACTATTATGATAGAAGGTCAGGATTAAAATATTTTATAAATTATGTAAATTTTTTAAACAAAGTTAGAAAAGATAAGATAATTTCATATTTTATTTATATTTTAAATTTTCTGTTCAGGTTTAACATAGTTTATTTGCCAAGAAATATAATTAAAAAATTTTACAATCTAATTTTAAGATAATGAGATTATTTAATTATTTCATAAATTATTTTTTTATCTGAAATTTCAATAAAAAATAATTTAAACCCATCATTACTGTTATGGTTTCCAATGTTTATATTTGGCGATTTTTCATCAAATAAAAACTTCATCACAGATCCTTGCTCGTGTGCAAACATCATATTTTTTTTATATTTTTCAGGAAAATTCACTAAATTAATTTCAGAAAACTGCGGATACAGATTGACTATTTTGTAATAAAAATCTTTCTTAATCATAAAATTTTCAATTTGTTGATATTTATGAAAATTGATTTTAAAGACATTATTGGTAAGTAAAACTAAGTAAATTATAAGCACAATATTAAGTATAATTTTTTTATTATAAAAAGTTTCATAAATTTTATCACTTATTAAGGAAAAAATTATTATAATTGAAAATATTGGCAAATAGAAATGCCTTGGAGAAATAAAGTGAAAATAGAGTGGCAAAAAAAGCGAAATATATAAAATCAAAAAAAATAATATAGATTGAATAAGAGAAAAATTTGTATTTTTTTTCCTTAAACTATTTTTTAGATAATTAACTTTCAAAATGTAGAATATAAATAAGCATGATATTAGAAAAATAAAAATATTATTAAAAATAATATCTTCTTTATTTATGGGACTAAGTATGAACTTAACTGGGGTAAATATTGATATTAAAAAATTTTCAAAAATAATTCTAAAATCTTTGTTAGCATTTAAATCAAGCTCTATCATAAAGTAAATTTTGAAATAGATTATAAAAAGAATAACAAAAGTATAAAAACCAATCAAAAAATAAGCATATATCTTTTGATTAGATAAATTGATTAAAAGAAATCTTGTAAAAATTATAAAATAAATTCCAAAGATGAATTGTTCATAAGTAAGTATAGAATATATTGCTAAAAAACATATTAAAATTTCTTTTAAAATATTTTTTTTAAAATTGAATTCTTCTTTCAAACAAATATTAATGTAAAAAAAAACAAGAAAACTAGTAGAAGCAATCAAGGTCATACCTAAGTTATGTGCCCAAAATAATACTTCATAGTTCATCCCAAAAAATAATGAAAATATCCACGCTAAAACTATTATATTATCTCTAACTTCAAATTTTTTTAAAATTAAAACTAAAATAATAGAATTAATGAAGTATATTGAGATTTGTATTATGTGTATAAAATCTATTTTATATATATTAGAAACCTTTAAAAAAAAATAATTGTTGAAAATCTGAAAATATCTTAAAGAGTCGAAGGTTTCTAATATGGTAAATAAACTTCTAAAAGAAGAATTTCTTAAATCATAAAAAATAGAAATATCATCTGCAAAAAACCCCAATTTAAGACTGTCTACACTTACAAAGTAAAAAAAAAGTAGTAAAGTGGAAAAATATGATAAAAATAAAAAATACCTTCTCATTCATTAAATTAGAAATAATTTTTAGAAATATTTTTCTTAGAAATTAATTCAATTTTAATATATTGAGAAATTATATTCATATATGCATGATGAATATTTTCAATTACACCATAATTTTTTGAGTCTACATGTAAACTTATATCACATAATTTTTTTGATCTTCCACCTTCAAACCCCGTCATTGAGATTACAAGCATTCTTTTTTTTTTTTGCAAATTTTATTGCTCTTATTATATTTTCTGAATTTCCTGAAGCACTAATAGTAATAAGTGTATCAGTGGAATTTGATAAGTATTCTAATTGTTTGCTGAAAATTTGATTATAAGATATATCATTAGAAATTGCACTTATTAAAGGATTATTGCTACATAAACTTATAATTCTTGGGTTTATTTTGTTAGTTTCAGATAAAATTTTTTTATGATCACATTCAAAATGGTTAGCAATTGCTGCCGAGCCACCATTTCCACATACAAATATTTTATTTTTTGACTGATATTTTTTTTTAAGTTTTTTTTTTGCTAGTGTTAATAATTTAAGATTAGTTTTAGCCAGACAATTACTGAGTTCTTTTGAATAGTCTTCAAAAAAATCTTTAATTTTTATGTACTTTTTATTTGGAAATTTGTTCATATCTTCATTATAAGCATCAAAATACTACAATAAACCTAAAATAAAATGATAAAATTTGGTGAGAAAATTTCCGTTGTTATGATTACTTTAAATGAAGAGGATTCAGTTGCAAAAGTGATCAACGACATAACAAAAATTGATCATAGGATAGAAATTAATATTGTAGACAGCAGCACAGATAAAACTGGTCATATAGCCGAAACTATGGGGGCAAAAGTTATTTACCAACTCCCACCAATTGGTTACGGACCTGCAATGCATAAGGCCCTTAATTCAGCCACTAGAGAAATAGTAATTACCTTAGATTGTGATGACACATATCCAGTTAATCAAATTGATAACTTTTCAAAACTTATTGCTGAAGAAAATTATGATGTTGTTGATGGTAACAGACTTGCAAATAAACCAAAAAATATGCCTTGGATAAATTATATAGCAAATTACTCTTTTGCATTGATAGCAAGTTTTTTATTTTTTGTAAGACTAAAAGATCTTCATAGTGGAATGCGTGCTTATAATAAAAATATAATAAAAAATTTACCATATGAAATTAAGGGTGTTTCATTACCTGTTGAATTAATTTTATGGCCTTTGAGGTTAAGATACAAAGTTAAATTTGTTGATATAGATTATAAAGAGAGAATAGGAGAAAGTAAATTAGAACCTTTGAAGGCAGCTTGGTGGACAGTGATAAGAATTTTAAGGGCTAGATTTAAAAAATTTTAATTTTTTTAATAGATAAAATCCAAATAACAAAAACAAAATTAATAATTGAAATTTAAGAATAAATGACAGTCCATATAAAGAGGATCCTCTTAATATTTTAAACATAGAAAAAACTGACACAATTAATATAATTTTATTTATTTCTAAATTATTTTTGAATATTTTTTTATTAATAATAATAGTTAAAAAAATTAGAATAATATGCTGAAATGGAAAAGCAACAAAATCTATAATTCCAAAATTTGAATACCTGCCAAATTGCTTAAACTCATCCTCTGTAAAAATATAAAAAGAATTAAATTTATCAAAAAATATAAAATTAACTTTTAAATTTTCTATAAGATAATTATAAAATATATCATAATTTTTGATTTTAAATTCTGCATTTAAAATTTTAACAATTTCAGTACACCATATTGAAATTGGTTCCCAAACAAGATTGTTTATAAAAGAACTTAATTCACTTAAAAGTAATATTCTATAACTGACAGTTAAAAGAAATATAATTATTAAAAATTTTAAATACTTTTTATGGCATAAAAGAATAAGACAAATTACTACCTGAAGCATATAAAATCTAGAAAGGGAAGCAAATTCTAAAAAAATTAAAAAAGTTAGAAAAATTATTGGAATTGTGTAAAAATTTTTACTGATTAAATATACCGCAACTATTGAACCAATTACACAATGTGTTTGTTTTCTACCGCGGAAAAATTCATAACCCATACTTCGCCAATCTACTAGATTTTTTGTATTAGACGGTTCCAAATATTGTATAAAGTCAATAATATCTTTGAATAAAATTATAAGACAAATAATTAACAGAATTTGTAATGATAGATAAAAGTCTTTATAAGAAACTTTAAACAAAATCGTTTTAGAATATATCTCTTCTTTAGATATTAAAAAATAAAAATAATAAAAAAAAATAATAAATAAGACCAGATTTAACAAAAAAACAAAATTTATATTTATCGATTCAAAAACCGAAAGAATATATTTTTGATTCTTTATTTCTTCGTAATATTCTGCTTGATTTGGGTCTGATACTGGAAAACTACTTAAAACACTTTTTAAAAAATAGCCATCATAAAACCACAAAATATAAGGAGTAAAAACATAAAATATTAATAGTAAAGTTATAAAATAAAAAAATCTTTTTTTAAATTCAACTAAATTAGCTGTTAGCATGCGATATATAATAAAAATATGAAAATATTGTTAATACTAATTGTCCTATAAATATGGATAAAACCCATAGTGATAACTGACTAAAAAAAATCATTACAATTGACTGCACTATTAATATTAAAAAATTATAGAAAATAATTTTTTTTGAATAGCCTTTAATAAACATTCCATCAATATAAAAACCATTAAATATATGCAAAATAAAAGCTAAACTCCATAGGTTAAAAATTAAAATATTATTAAAATTGAAAATTAATTTTATATTATCTGGAAAATAATTTTGAATAAGAAAAACTATTAAGTTAACAAATATTAAAGCAACTAGTATTATTAGTGTAAAAAAATTTATTTCTTTTTTTGTAAATTCATCAATAGTTCCGTTTTTTAAAACTTTGTTACGAGTAGGTTGGGTAAGAATTGATCCTAAAACTTGAAATATTGAGGATAGTTTGAATATAAAAAAATATATAAACAAATCATTGGTTGTTAGAGTATTTTCGCCAATTATTTTGTCTATTTGAAAAATTAGTGAACCGGTCAATACAAATATAAGATCGAAAAAATTAAAAGATTCTTTGTTAATTTCAAATTTAATTTTTAAATAACTTAAATAAAATAAAAAGATTGTTAAAAATATAAAATAATAAATTAGAAGAATAGTAAGAAGATTTTGATAGGTTAAAGATAGAACAAATAAAAAAAATAGTTTTAATAATGAGTTTAAAAATTGAAAAACTGAATGATGTTTTGTATTTTCATTTTTAATAAAATAAATGGAAATTAAATTATATGAAATTTCAAATAATATATGAATTAAAAAAAATAAAATCAAACCAAAACCTTTAGTAACCAAATATAAATTAGCTAATAATAAAAAAAAAAGTATCGAGATTGCCGTCTTTTTTGAAAGTCCAATAATTATATTTTTATTAATTATTTGTGATTTGATACCCGTCGAATAAATTATTGATGAAATAATGGTAGAAATTGAAATAACAAGTATGTATTTATCAATATTGTAAAGATTTAATATCTTTGCAGCAATTAAAAATATTAAAGATGTTAAAAAGGCAAAAAAATAATTTGAATAAATAAATAATTTTGATTTATTGAAAATTAAATTTAAAAAATTATTCATTATCATAAAATATTTATTTTATTCTTCAATTATCATAAATTTGTAATAAGTTCTCCTCAATTATAAAAATTTTAAAATGAATATAATTTTAGTACATTTAGGAAATAAGCGATTTAGCCACTTAATAGGAACTCTTAATCAACTTTTGTATTTTAAAAATAAAAATATTTATTTAATCACAGAAAAAAAAGTTATTAATTATATTAAAAATTACAAATATTTAAAAAAAATTAGTTTTGTTAATAAAGATTCAATTAAAAAAAATTTACAGCATAATTCATTTTTAAAAAATACTAGACTTAATAAATTCCAACAAGATGGATTTTGGTTAAAAACTGTTGAAAGATTCTTTTATTTAGAGAACTTTGCAAAAGATAAAAAATTAAAAAATATCGTACATATTGAAAATGATATTCTTATTTTTAAGAATTTAAGTAGATTTGAAAAAAAATTTAAAAATTTATTTGATATAGGATTAACTTTTTTAAACCCTAATAATTGTATTCCTGGATTTATGTTTTTTAAAAATCATAGGAGCATCAACAAAATTACTGATTATATTTACAAAAAGAACAGATTTTTTTTTCAGAAAAAAAATCTAAATGATATGAGATTATTGGCAAATTTTTATAATGAAAATAAAAAAAAATATAAAATAGGTATGTTTCCAACTTTAACAAAAGAGATTGCTATTAAATACCATAACGACCATTTAAGTATAAAAGATTTTTACAAAAATTTTAATAATTTGAAAATTATTTTTGATGCTTGCGCTCTTGGACAAATAGTTGACGGTCTTGATAAAAAATATCATCTTCACAAAGGAAAATTTATAAATAAAGATAATATTATTGACCCAAACTATTTTAATATTAAGTATAAAGTAAAAAAACAGATCAAATTTCCATATTTGAAACATAATAATAAAGAGATGCCAATTATGAATTTACATATGCATTCAAAAAATACAAAAAAATTTATAAATCTTAAAAATAAGTGATTAAAAAAATAAAGATTGCTATCACAGGATCTAATGGAACTTTAGGAAGAAGGTTTAAAAAAATCTATAAAAATTACTCATATAAATCGTTAGATTTTGATATTACAAACAAATCAAAAGTTAAAAAATGGATTGAAAAAAATAATTTTGATATTTTTATTCATTTTGCAGCAATAGTGCCCACAAATCAGGTTGAGCGCGATAAAAACAGAGCTTTAAAAGTTAATTATTATGGAACAAAATTTATAGTTGATAGTCTATTAAACAAAAAAGGAAATTTTTTCTTTTTTTATGCATCTACATCACATGTATATAATTTTTCTAAAAACAAATTGAAAGAAAATAGCAAAGCAAAACCAATTAATTACTATGGAAGAACAAAGCTAAAGTCTGAAGAATATATAAAAAAAAATATGAAAAACATACCATACGCAATTGGTAGAATTTTTAGTTTTTCTGACTCAAATCAATCAGATCTATATTTCATACCATCAGTATTCAAAAAAATTAAAAAGAAAAAAAATTTATATTCATTTTATAAATTAAATAAAAAAAGAGATTTTATTTCTACTAGAGATATTGCATCAGCAATAAATTTTATATGCACAAAAAAAAAAGAAGGACTATTTAATATTGGGTCCTCTAAAGGGTATTTTTTAAAGGATATAGTAAAATTAATTAATAAAATGTTTTTTAAAAGAAAAAAAATAATTTTTAATGATATAAAAAATAACGAAGATTTAATTTCAGATAACACAAAACTTAAAAAAATTGGATGGAGACCGAGGGATAATATTAAAAAAATTTTAAAAAGTTATTATGAAAAAAAATAGAATTGGAATTGATATTACAGATTTAAGTCCTAACTTTTACGGTGGTTTAGATACCTATTGTTTAAATTTAATTAAAGGTTTTACAAAATTAAATTATAAATACAAGTTAGTAATTTTTTTGAATCGAAAATACTTTGAAAAAAGAAAGAATGATTTATTTTTTAATAAAAATATATCCTATAAATTATATGAGGAGAATTTTCTCAATTTAATTTTGAAAAAATTATATAATAGAATTTTTATTCCATTTTCATTTTTATTTTTTAAATTAAAATATTTATTTGATTTTTTTTTAAGAAACTTTACGCAAAATAATTTTAAAAACCTAGTTGAGAAAAATTGTGATATTTTAATATGTCCAGCTGTATTATTAAAGCACTACAATTTAAAGGTGCCAACATTAACAAATTTACACGATATTCAACACGAACATTTCAAAAGTTTTTTTTCAAGATCAGAATTACTTAGAAGAGATATTCAGTATTATAATACAGCCAAATATAGTACAAGAATGATTGCAAGTGGCCCTTTCATGAAAAGAGATTTTTTAAGAAAGTTTCCTTTTTTAAAAAAAAAAATTACTTTAATTTATGAAGGTGTAGATTTAAATAAATTTAGAAAAAAAATAAATTTTGATAGGATTGATAATTTTTTTCTTAATAAAAAAATATTTAAGAAAAAATTTTTTTTTTTTACCAGCACAACTATGGAAGCATAAAAATCATATAACTGTTATAAAAGGTTTTAAAAAATTTAATAAAAAAAATAAATTTAAAGATTTTAAATTGGTTTTTTGTGGTCATAAATTTAAAGAAACGGAATATATTTTTGACTACTTAAATAACAAAAAGTTAAAAAATATAATTTTTTTAAACGTTATCGAATCCAAAAAATTAATTTGGTGTATGCAAAATTGTATTTCAGTTATCTGCCCTGCTTTATACGAGTCAAGTAGTCTGGTGAATTTGGAAGCAATAGCAGCTAAAAGCACAATAATTTCCAGTGACATCCCAACTAATCTTGAAAAAGCAAAAATTTTTAAAGTAAATACTTTTAAAAAGCTTGATTCCTCTAATTTGTCAATGGTATTTGAAAAAGTTGTAAAATCAAAAAAACTTAGAATGAGTCAAATAAAACATAATACCTCACAATTAAATAAATTTAGATGGGAAAAAACATCCATGAATTATTATCAAGAAGCAATAAAGATACTAAATGTTAAAAAATAATCTTACTGGTGTAGCAATATTTGCTTTTAACAGACCAAATCATTTAAAAAAAACTTTAAAGAGCTTAAGTCAAAATTTAAATGCTAAAAATTATGACGTTTTTATATTTTGCGATGGTCCAAAAAAAAAAGGTGATAAGAAAAAAATAAAAGAAGTTAGGAAAATATCAAAAAATTACGGTAACTTTAAATCAAAAAAATATTTTTTTAGAAAAGCTAATTATGGATTATATAATTCTTTAAAATATGGCATTTCTAAAGTTTTAAAATCAAAAAAGAGTGTAATTATTTTAGAAGATGACATTATTACAAATAAATATTTTTTAAATTATATGTTTAATGCTTTAAACTTTTTTAATAATCAAAAAAATATTGGGAGTGTTACTGGTTATTCATATGCAAATTGTAATCAGGATTTGTTTTTAAGCCAAAGGCATGCAAGTTGGGGCTGGGGTACTTGGAGACATGTTTGGGATAAAATGAAATGGGATAATAAATATATAAAAAAATATATGAAAAGGAAAAATTTTAAAAAAGAATTTAATAGGGCAGGAAATGATATGTATCAACTTTTAGAAGAACAATTAGATGGTCAAATAGATACAATGGATATAATTTTTAACTTTAATTGTTTTATAAAAAAAAAATTTTGTGTATGTCCTAAAAACTCAATGCTGTATAATATTGGTTTAGATGGAACAGGCATTCATTGTAAAAAAAATGATAAAGTATTTAATAATTTTGATAAAAACTTTTATCCAAACAATTATAAAAAACTAAAAGTTGAAAATAAGATATTAAATAATATATACAATTCTTTTAAAACCCCAATGTATTTGAGAATAAAGAACAAAATTTTTGATTTTATTAATAATTAAAATATAGGATAAATTTCAAATTAGAGAATATAATTTATAAATGAGATATTTAGTTACAGGTTCATCAGGATTTATAGGTTCAAATTTAGTTTTTGAGCTTTCAAAAAATAAAAGTAATATTATTTATGCTTTAGATAGAAAAAATCCTAAAATAAAAAAATTTAATGTAATTAATTTAAAAAAAGACCTAAAGAATGTTAAAAAATTTCCTAATGTTGATATAATCTTTCATTTGGCAGCTTATAACGGTACAAAATTTTTTTATGAAAAGCCTATAGAGGTTATTGAAGATAATTTTGTGAGTACAATAAATTTAGTTAAATTTTATAAAAATAAAAATATTAAACTTTTTGTCTATTCTGGAACTTCAGAAACTGTAGCTGGAGCTAATAAAATAGTAAAATATAAAATTCCGACTGATGAAAAGTGCCCAATTGTACTTGAAGATATTTATAATCCAAGATGGAGTTATGCAAATAGTAAAACAGCAAGTGAACAGTTGGTTGCATTAAGTGGAATGCCATTTATGATTTTGAGATATTTTAACGTTTTTGGAAAAAATCAAAAAGATCATTTCATACCCGAATTTATTGATAGATTAAGAAAAAAACAATTTATTCTATACGGTTATAAAAATACTCGAACTTTCATTTATTTAACAGATGCCATAAAGGCAACTATAAAACTTTCTAAATTAAAACAAGCATATGGGCAGATAATCAATATTGGTGGAAAGGATGAAATTAAAATAATAAAAATTGCAAAAATAATTATGAAAATGAATGGACAATCTAAGGATATAATTAAACTAAAAAAATTAAGCGCACCTAAGGGAAGTCCAATGAGAAGAAAACCTGATATTAAAAAAGCTGAAAAATTAATTGGAAATTTTAATAAAATTTCTTTAGTAGAGGGACTTAGAGAAGTATTAAATTTAAAATGAAACTTGGAATAATTGGTTTAGGTGTTGTTGGTTCAGCATATAATTACGGATTAAAAAAAATTGGATATAAAACTGTAGTTCACGATATTAAATTAAATACAAAAATAGATGATTTAATAGATGCAAAATTATTATTTATAAGTGTGTCAACTCCAAGCAAGAAAAATGGCGATTGCGATGTGAGTAAAATAAATAATGTATTAAGAGATTTGATAAAAATTAATTATAAAGGATATGTGGTAATTGTTTCTACTTTAATACCCGGAACAACAGATAAATTTATTAAAGAATATAAAAAACTTAAAATACTAAATGTGCCTGAGTTATTAAGGGAGAGACATGCAAAAAAAGATTTTTTAAAACCAAAAGTTATTGTTATAGGTACAAAAAATAAAAAATATTTCAACGACGTTTCAAAAATTTATAAAAAACTAGCTGCAAATGTAATAATGATGAAACCAACAGAGGCAGAAATATTTAAGTATTATAATAATTGTTATGCAAGTTTAAGAGTTATGTTTGCAAATATTATTTATGAACTCTGTAAAAAAAAAAAATCAGATTATAAATTAATAAAAAATTCATATATTAAAACTGGCAAGGCTGTAGATATGTACCTTGATGTGGATGCAAATCTAAGAGGATATGGTGGGGTATGCTTACCAAAAGATACTATTGCGTTAGCCAATTTATTAAAAAAATTAAATTTAAATTTTGATCTAATTAAATCAATTCATAATGATAATCAAAAAATTAAGACTACTGTTTTCAAGGGAATGAGACTTTAATTTTTTGGATGATAAACTTTTCCATTAAACAATTTGAAACAAAAAAAAGTTTAAAAAATTATTATTTATTATATTTAAAGATCTATGGAATTTTTAAAATTTTTTTAAACTTATTTTTTAAACAAAAAAAATCTGAAGTTTTGATAGAAATATTAATAACGGTTGCTCAAAAGGATTTTTATAAATTATCTGATTGTGTTGAAAGTCTTAGAAAAAATCTACTTCACCCAATTAAAAATATTTACATAGTTGCTCCAAATAGTAATGAAATTGATAAAATCGCAAAAGAATTAAAAGTTATATTTGTTGATGAAAAAACAATATTAAATAAAGATGAATTAAATATTAATTACATAGTCAATGGTAAGGATAGATCTTTCTGGCTTTATCAAGAATTACTAAATTTTAAAGCCATTCAAAAACTTGGAACTGAAAAATATATTCTAGGTTTTGATTCGGATACAATTCTTTCAAAAAAACAGAAATTTATATTTGATAAGAAAGTTTTATTTAATGTTTCTGATGAATATACACAACCATATTTTGATATTGCCAAAAAATTACTTAATTTAAAGCAAATTACTAATTTTTCGTTAACTAGTCATCACATGCTTTACGATAGAGATATTTTAGAAGAAATGCTTGGTAAAATTCAGAAAAAATATAATTTAGATTGGGTTAAATCTATTATAAATGAATGTGATTTTACAAAATTTTCTTGTCACTGTGAATATGAAACTTATGGTCAGTATTTTTTTAATTTTTATAGAAAAGATATGATTTTAGAATATTGGTTTAATAAAACAGAATTTAAAAAAAATAAAAAAAAAAATTTAACAAACTTTTATTACAAAACAATTTCCAGGCATCATTGGACTGAAGAAGAAAAGTGAAAAAAAATTGAATTATAAACTTTTAGAAAATGCCTTTTCAAAGGAAGACATAAATCAAGGTATTAAAGTACTTAAAACAAGTCAAATTACAATGTCAAAAAAAACACTAAATTTTGAAAATTATTTTGCAAAAAAAAATAAATCGAATTATGCATTAATGGTAAATTCAGGATCATCAGCAAATTTATTAAGTGTGGCTGCTGCTTGTAACCCATTAAGGCC
>MDTB01088141.1_pt1 | contig 23759 bp, 19 predicted proteins | sample 811161 | NCBI WGS metagenome assembly MDTB01 (sample SAMN05326650, study PRJNA326480) | marine metagenome | isolation source: seawater | place: Mediterranean Sea | collected 2009
CATGGAATGCAACAGAGCAAATGCTATTTGAACATGAAGGGGGTTGGACGATTGACGTTCCTGATTTTTACCGGAGTAATGGTCTACCAGTTTTCATTAGTGACCACAATGCAGATTCTCCACATTATGGGAATCTCTATTTGAATTGGGCCATTGAAGACGAGGAAACGGGGAGGGCATCGGTTCTTTTTTCTAAATCTGAGGACAATGGAGAAAGCTGGTCGTTACCTGTTCAAGTCCATAAGGACAGTTCGCAATACAATCATTTTTTGACTTGGATGACAGTTGATCCGTCAAATGGAAATCTTCATTTTGTCTATTATCGAAAATCACGAAATGCTAAGACGACAGATGTTGTATGGGCGAGTAGTAAAAATGGAGGAGAGTCTTTTAACGAAGAGGTAATTTCTGAGCAATCCTTCGAGCCTTCGGGAACGGTATTTTTTGGAGATTATTTAAATATTGCCGCAGTAGATAATGTTGTCCGTCCTGTCTGGCCCAGAATGGATAATGGCAAGATTACCTTATGGACTGCGCTAATAAATTTCGAGTGATTACATCTGGATTAAATAATTGGATTAATTTATTAGGTGAAGAGATTCAAAAACCTTATTTTCAAACACTTAAAAATAAATTAAAGGCAGATTTTACGCGTCAAAAATTAAATATATTTCCTGCTGAAGATGAGGTTTTTAACGCTTTTAAGTTGTGCGATTTTAATCAGGTGAAGGTAGTTGTTTTAGGTCAAGACCCGTACCCTACAAGGGGACATGCACACGGTTTGTCTTTCTCTATTAAAGAGCATGTTAAACCTTTTCCGAAAAGCTTGAATAATATTTTTAAGGCCCTTTCAAATGATTTAAATCAGGTGCCTCCTGCACATGGAGATTTGACACATTGGGCTCAACAAGGGGTGTTGCTTTTGAATTCAGTTTTGACAGTTGAAGAAGGGAAGCCTGAAAGCCACAAGGGTATCGGATGGGAGCAATTTACAAATGCTGTTATTCAAAAGCTTTCTAGCGAAAAAGAGCATCTCGTTTTTTTACTTTGGGGCGCGAAGGCACAAGCCAAAAAAGAACTTATCGACCATTCAAAACATTTGGTTCTCGAATCGGTGCATCCTTCGCCGCTTTCAGCTTATCGTGGTTTCTTTGATTGCAAGCATTTCAGTAAGACGAACGATTATCTGCGTAAGAATCATATTTCAACCATAAAATGGTAAGTATTCCTTCCTATATTTGCACATTATGAAGATTTCTAACGATTTATACCTCAGAGCATCACTTGGAGAAAAGATTGAGCGCTATCCAGTTTGGTTAATGCGTCAAGCGGGGCGAATATTACCCGAATATAGGGCCGTTAGAGCCAGTGTTTCTGGATTCAAAGAGCTTGCCGAGACACCTGCGCTCGCTGCGGAGGTGACGGTTCAGCCTGTTGATCTTCTTGGTGTTGATGCGGCGATTATATTTTCTGATATCCTGGTTGTTCCGGATGCTATGGGACTTCCTTACCAAATGATTGAGAAAAAGGGACCTTGGTTTGAAAATACCATTCGCAGCGAAGCTGACCTTAAAAGATTAGACGAAAACATAGATGTTGAAGAGAGATTATCCTATGTGCTACAAGCTTTATCCATTACGAAAAGAGAATTAAATGGACGTGTGCCGCTCATTGGTTTTGCAGGTGCTCCATGGACTATTTTGTGCTATATGGTCGAAGGTTCAGGTTCTAAAACCTTTTCCGAAACAAGGAAATTGTTATATACGAAACCCAAATTGGCACATGAATTGCTACAGAGGATAACAGATGTTACCATTGCCTATTTAAAGGCTCAATTGAAACATGGCGCTGATGCACTTCAGCTTTTTGATTCATGGGCGGGTATATTGGGACATAAACAATATCAAGAATTTGGGATGCCTTATATACAACAAATAGTCAATGCCATTGATGGACCATTTACGGTGTTTTCGAAAGGTGCATACAGGGCTCTACCGAGTCTTATGGACCTCTCTTGTACAACCATTGGATTGGATTGGAATATGAGTATTGAAAGCGCAAGAGCTCTTGCTGGTGAGCGTAAAACGTTGCAAGGAAATTTACACCCATGTGTGCTATATGGCACTGAGGCTTCCATTGAGCATGAAACGCTTCAGCTCTTAAACACTTTTAAAAGTCAGCGACATATTGTAAATTTGGGTCACGGAGTTTATCCTGATATCAAACCAGACCGTGTAAAAGCATTCATTAAAACTGTAAAAAACTATGAAATTTAATCTTTCGCTACTCGCAAGCTTTGTATTTGTATTGTGCATGACAACAATTACGGCTCAGAAAAAAGGTAAACGTGGAAAGTCAACATCCTCTGAGATCCTAAACATGACTTTTGAAAAGCTCCAAGAAGATGAATCTGTCACTGAGCTAGGTGCAATTTCAATTCTAGATAATGGTGTGAGTTCTCCCACAGAAAATGCGGCAGATCTTTTTCAGAAAGGTGCGGGTAAAGCATTTGGCGTGCCGAATAATGTTTTTGGAAGTGAAATGACATCCGAATCAGGTGGTTCAGTTTATGCCGGCTTTGTAGCTTATCGACCAGGAAGAGAATCCTCATTAAGAAGCTATATTACCATTCCATTCTTGAAAGGAAAAGGTAATGTTTCCCTATCTAAAGGACTTAAATACTGTATTCAGTTTGATGTTTCTCTTGCGGAATCGTCCAAATTCGCGTGTAACAATATTGGCGCTTATTTGACTAAAGAAGCTCCGACCACTCCTTCAGGTATTATCAATGCTTCAGAAAATCTAATCAGAGGAAAGCACAACAGAATTCATCAAGGTTTCTTTGGTTGGGATAAGGTATGCCAGATTTATACCGCGAAAGGTTATGAGAAGTTTATTACAATTGGAAACTTTGATGCCAATTCGGCTACTAAGTTTTTAACAGTCAAAAAACCAAAGACATCAGATGTTGAGGCGCTTAAGCACGCTTATTATTATGTGGATAATGTCACTGTTAAGCAAATCGACAGTGAAGAAGAATGTCAATGCATTGCAACGAACCAGATGGCAAATGTGGAAGAATATTCAACATTGGTGTATGCTAAGGCAGCAAACATTGACGAGAATATGAGCCTAGCGGAGCAAGTTGCTGCGCATGTGGCATATTTTGGTTTTGGTAAAAAAGACTTTACAGCGGGTTCCAAAGAGGCGCTGAAGTTTGTTGCAGGTCAGCTTAAATCCAATCCTCAATTGACGGTCATTATCTCCGGTCATGCAGATGCCCAAGAGGAAGAGCTAGGAACAAGCAAAGACGAGTTTAAGGATATGGGAATGGTTCGCGCAAAATATGCAGAAAGATACTTTATGGCGCAGGGAATCGACCCCTCTCGTATTACAATAAAATCAATGGGCTCAGAGCAGAGTAGCAAGGAAATTGCCGACGTAGATGAGGATGAGCTTAAAGCAGCTAAGAACCGTAGGGTAGAGTTTTCTTTAGATTAATTCTTTAGTTTCTCTATTTCTTGATATAATACCTGCGTGGGTAGACCCATTACATTCGTGTAGCTTCCTTCTATTTTTGAGACTGCGATATGCCCAATCCATTCCTGAATACCATACGAACCAGCTTTATCAAATGGCTTGTAATTGTTTACGTAGTAGTCAATTTCTGTTGTGCTGAGCAATTTAAACTCAATACGCGTGGAATCTTTAAATTCAATGGTTTTGCCGTTATGAACCATGCAAACAGCACTAATTACCTCATGTTTCGTCCCGGATAATCTTTTCAAAGTATCCCTTGCATCATTCGCGCTTTTTGGTTTTCCCAAAATTTCATTGTTCATAATAACAACCGTATCACAGCAAATCAAAAGCTGACCTGGTTTTATTGTTTTTTTTAGGGCATCTGCTTTGAGCTTTGCCAAAACGGAAGCCACCTGCTTTGCAGGTGTTGATGGGTCATAAATTTCCTTAACTGCAGAGATTTGAACACTAAAATCAAAACCCATTTGTTTCAATAGCTCTTTTCTTCTAGGTGAGGCAGAGCCTAATATAATTTCCATAGTCTAAAAGTATAATGTGCTTAATCCGATTGCCATGCTTAGCTTTAATAGGGAATCGCAGTATTTGATAAAATTTTCCTTCCTGTACATAAGCATCAAAATAAGGATGTTGATGCTTAAGGCAATACTGAACAAAATGAAGCTTTCCAGACTGAGATGAAATTCGAGACGATCCAGATAAAAAAAGAATATTGCTATTTCTAAGAGAAGAATAAACCCCATAACCGTTTGTGTTTTTCTGATTCCAAATTTTATAGGTATCGATACTACACCCATGGTTTGGTCACCTTCAATATCTGTAACATCTTTCCATATTTCTCTCACGAGATTTTGTAATAGCGCGAAGACAGCCAAAATGATAACAAACTCAAAGTAAAATGAGTCATGCCATTCTTTAGGATTTTCTCTCGAATAAATATTCAGCATAGGCCCAAAGGAATAAAGGCTTGCTGCATACAAAGGGATAAATCCAGTTAATCCAGCGATGAGCAAGTTTCCCAGAAGCAAAATCTTTTTTAAATAAATACTGTATAACCAAAGCAAGAGTGTGCATAAGGTATGGATGCCAGCAAACCAAAAGGTCTCAAAAATGAATGATAGATAAAACCCAAGACTCAGTGCAAGTAAATTAAGTAGAATGTATATTCTGAGACTTAATTCTTTACTTATGTTTTTTGAGATTATGACTTTACTAGGCTTGTTGATTTCATCTGCTTTTAGGTCATAATAATCATTGATAATATTCCCTCCAGCCGTAATCAATACCGTTGAGATGACCAATAGCGACAAATACATTGAATCAATAGCTATTTTGGGGTTCAATGCATTCACATAGACATAAACACCAAGCATTGTTGCCGATACAATCAATAAGTTTATTGGTCTCGATAAGCGAATGATAGAAATTAAAGCGTTTCCCGCCATACGGTTCTTCGGTTTTGTTGATGAGCAGCTTCTTTATCAATGCCTTCAGGTATTTTTTTGATTTGATCGTCCGTAACTATCGGCATCGATGATCCATAGCCCATGAAGGTTATTCTTTCTGAGGAAACTCCTTTCGCCACTAGGTATTCAAATACAGCTTCTGCTCGAGCTTTAGAGAGACTTACATTAGATTCCTCATTTCCTCTCGAGTCTGTATGTCCACCAAGTTCAATTTTAATCTGACTATTCTTTTTTAAGTATTCGGCAAATAGATTTAGCTCAATGCGTGATTCTTTTCGCAGTGTGGACTTGTTTAGGTCAAAAAACACATTCTTGAATATGTGCTCGTCCGATAGCTCCTCCGTATGTTCTGCTTCTAATATTGGTTTACTCAGAGGTATGTCGATGTGGTAGCTATCTAGTACTTTTTCATTTGACAAATCAAAATTTAACGAATAAGGGTGATACCCCTCATGGCTTACTGAAATAACGTAGTTACGGTCTAAAGGAAGCGGAACCATAAAAGTCCCGGTGGCCTCATCTGCCTCAGAAACAATAATTTCTGCTCCATTGGAAACATCAAAAAGCTCAAATCTACCCGGAAGTGGCTCCTTACTCTTTTTGTCGTATACAAAACCGTCAAAGTAAACCGTGCGGATTGCTCTCGATTCTGGAGGAAGCACAAATGAGTAAATATCAAGATCTCCATAACCTCCCTCGCGGTCTGATGCAAAATAAGCAATCTCTCCTTCTGCCGAAACCATTAATGAATTCTCATCATATTTGGTATTGATTGGATAGCCTAGGTTTTCTGGTGTAGACCATTTTCCATTGACGTCTTTTCGCGTAACGTAGAGGTCAGATCCTCCCATTCCTGGATGACCTTTAGAAGCAAAATAAAGTGTTCTTCCGTCTGGATGTATGTGCACAGATTCCTCCGTATTTGGTGTATTGATGTATTCAGGAAGTGGTTTAGCAGTTCCCCATAAACCATCTTCTTGTAGCTCTGAAACATAGATGTCGCTATTATTCGTTCGGTCTCCTTTTCTTCCTCTTACAAAATAAAGTGTTTTACCATCTGCAGATAGCGAGGGTTGAGATTCCCAATTATTCGAATTTACATATCCAGGAAGGTTAATAGGGCCATACCATTTTCTTCCTATTTTTTTAGCATAAAATAAGTCACAACTTCCTCTCCCTTTTCTATTTGGACCATAATAACCAGTTTGGTCTGAACATGCTACAAAGACTAGGCTTCTTCCATCCGCTGATAGGGTAGGAGCACCTTCGTTGTTTGAAGTATTTATGTTTCGCGGCATTGGAATAGATTTGCTCCAATTTCCCGATGTGTTTTTATGCGAAACAAAGAAATCTTCTTGCTCTTTAAAATCAACATTTTTGATTTCTAATAACCTTGTAAACAATAGTGTTTCTCCATCTACGGTGAGTGCAGGGTAATACTCTGGACGGGCCGTATTGATTTCAGGTCCTAAATTTATAGGATCAAATTCTTTTGGATTCGCAATGGCGTGTGCTGCAAACTCAGCGCTTCTTTTCATTAAATAAACTTGTGGGCTCAGTTTTTTACTTGCATTTGGGTTTTTCAAGAAGATGTCACAGAATTTTATAGCTTCAGTATAGTGGCCCAAAGCCAGATGTAAATTTGCTAAATAACAAAATGTAGCCCCTGAGCTACTATGCATTGGATTCAAGTCCAATGCTATTTCATATTGATTGATTGCAGCTGCATAGTCGTTATTGTATTCATAGAATTCACCCATCAACAGCTGTGCCTCCCAGAATTCCGGTGCTTTTACAACTGCTTGCTTTAATAGCTTAATTCCTTCTGCATAATTCGGTTGACCTGTATTTTCATCTGCGAATTGACTTGGTGCGTTGCGTGCTTTTTCAAAAAGCTTAATGGCTTTTTTACTTTTTGTTGAGTAGCTCATCTGAACTTGTGCACAAGCATTCAATAAACTACCTAGTAAGATGATTAGTAGGATGTAAACTTTCATTTATTGAAATTAGGGGATGTTCATGAATTTGTGCGTTTGTAACGAAATCCTCCAGCCTTTGTTACTTTTTACAAAATCAACAATTTCAGCCATTAATTCTTCTTTCTTTGACCATTCAGGTTGAATATATAGGAGGCACGTGGAAGAGACTTTTTCAGCGTGCTTCAGCGCCCATCTAAAGTCAGATTTATGGTAAACAACGATTTTAAGCTCATCAGCTTTTTCATAGGCTTCGGCACACGGTTTTTTAAATTTTTTTGGTGAAAAGGTGTACCAATCCACATGCGCATCAAGTGGATAGCATCCTGATGTTTCGATGGCCACAGATCTCTTGATTTCTTTTAGTTTTCCGACCAAGGGTTGTAGCTTATACATTGCTGGTTCGCCACCAGTCAGCACGACCCATTCACTTTCATTTTCTAGGCTCAGCTTTTGTAGTGCCGTGACATGTTGAACAGGATGGTTTTCTGCATTCCAGCTTTCTTTAACATCACACCAGACGCACCCGACATCACAACCTCCTGTTCGAATGAAAAAGGCTGGTTTACCGGAATGGTATCCCTCGCCTTGAATCGTCAAGAAGCTTTCCATAATTGGTAATTCCTGGGCCATGATTATTAATTTAAGTTAAAGTTACACAATAGATTTTGGATATTGTGTGAAAGGTCGACATCATTAAATGTCATTCATATGGTAGCTTTTACAAATGTCATTCCATTGAACTATTTCGTTATATTTGGTAGAACCTAAATATGACATATGAAAAAAATTTACGCATCTTTTTTTACAATTCTTTTTAGTCTCGCGGCCTTTGGTCAGCAGATTGACAATGGCTCAATGGAGAATTGGGATAATCTCGGTAGTAATGACGAGGAGCCATCGAATTGGAATAGCTTCATGAATGCATCCGGAGGTTTATCCTTATTTGCTTCTAAACAAGTGGGACAGTCTACTGATATACGTTCTGGAGCTTCAGGTATGTATAGTGCGCGCGTATTTTCAAAAAGTACGATTGGTATCATTGCTAATGGGAATCTTACCTTAGGAAGAATCAACATGGGTAGCAGCACTCCAAGTAGTACAAGTAATTATAATTATACCGTTACGGGAAATTCTGATTTTTCTCAGCAATTGAACTCGACTCCAGACTCCATCGTTTTTTGGGTGAAATACAACAATAGTAGCAGTTCCGATCTTGCCCGTATTAAGGCGATTATACATGATGATTATGATTATGTCGACCCTATGACCAGCGAGTCTGAACAGCATGTTGTAGCAGATGCTGCCTTGAACTTTGAATCAACTAACGGATCTTGGGTGCGCAAATCTGTTCCCTTTGATTACGTTGGTCCGTCTACCACGCCAGAATATATTTTGGTAACCTTTACAACCAACATGATTCCCGGTGGAGGTAGTAATGGCGATGAAATTTTCATTGATGATGTTGAATTAATTTATAGTACTTCTGGTCTTGCTGATTTCTCCAATAAGCATTGGGTGGCCTACAATGAATCAGGATTGTTTTTTTCAAATAATTTTGAATCAGATGCTATCTTTCAAGTATTTTCGATGGCCGGAACTCTTATTTATAGTGGAACTCGTGGCCAACTTTCAGGTATGAATCTAAATCAAGGTATGTATTTGATTACAAATAATAAAGATAGCTTCAAGGTCGTAGCGCATTGATTAATTTGATGAGGTATATAGTCCTAGCGCTTTATGTAGGTTTTTCTTGTGCTATTTTTGCGCAGTCCTCAACTGTTAAAGGTACAGTGAAAGATGAGCAGGGTGAGCCCTTGCTCGGCGCTTCTGTGATATATCGTTCTGATGTGTCTAAGGGAACGATAGCTGACGAAAACGGGGCTTTTTTTCTAGAGGTTCCTCAAGGGAAATGCAAGCTTATTTGTCGTTACACTGGTATGAAATCAGATACAATTTCGTTCGATTTAGCTCCAAATGAGGAGAAAGTGATTGACTTCACACTGTTTTCATACATCAAAGAATTCAAGCAGGTTGATGTTAAAGTTGGAAAGTTTGATAAACCCATAGAGGAGCAGACAGTAACAATGATTGTACTGAAGCCAGAGCTAATCGAAAATAAGAATACGAGGAGTATTGAAACCGCGCTTGACCAAACCCCAGGATTAAATATTTTGGATGGTGAACCGCAAATTAGGGGAGGTAGCGGTTTTACTTTTGGTGTCGGCTCAAAAGTGGCAGTCATTGTTGACGACATGCCTATGTTATCGGGTGATGCCGGTCGACCTGAATGGGGTTTTATTCCCGTCGAGAATATTAGCCAAATAGAAGTGGTCAAAGGCGCTGCATCCGTTTTATCCGGAAGCTCGGCTTTATCTGGCTCAGTGAATATTAGAACTGCCTATCCAACATCAAAGCCAAAAACAAAAATCAATATATACAATGGTTTATATTCATCACCGAATCAGCCGAATGCAAGTTGGGGAGAAAAAGCGCCAATTATTTTGGGGGCTAATTTTCTTCATTCTCAAATGTTTGGAAATTTAGATGTTGTCGTTGGTGGTAATTTGAATTATGATCACGGCTACATTGGACCGCCAATTACGGATTCAATAGTTGCGACGGTATTTCCTGATACAATTACAAATTTTACAGAGGATGATTTGATTTCCAAGCGGGCGCGCTTCAATTTTAATTTACGGCACAGGTCCAAGAGGTTCAAAGGGCTGAATTATGGCCTTAACGGTAATTTCATGGTCATGCATACAACAATGCCTTTGGCTTGGTTAAATGATTCCTCAGGTCTTTTTAGAGCATATCCTGGTGCAATTTTCTTGCAAGATCAATTTATTTTTAATCTAGATCCATTTGTTAATTTCTTTACGCAGAGTAATGGAAAACATTATTTAAGAGGAAGAATCTTAAGAGTGGATAATGAAATGAGTGCCAATCAATCCAATAATGCAACGACCTATTATGGTGATTACATGTTTAAAAAGAAGTATAAGGAGTTCAAAAGTCTAGAATTCGTAGGTGGATTGACTTCTACTTATACCAATTCTTATGCAAATATCTATACTGGTTCAGGAACCCCCAACAATAAAATGCTAAATGTTTCTGCATATTCTCAAATGGAGACAAAGCTGAAAAACATACTCAATTTATCTGTCGGAGGTCGTTTGGAGTATTTTCAATTAAATGATTCGATTACGGCATTAAAACCAATTTTTAGAGCAGGTTCTAGTCTTAAGATATATCAGGAAACCTATTTGCGCGCATCTTATGGTCAAGGCTATCGGTTTCCGACAATTACAGAGCGTTTTATTCGGACAGGTGTTGGTAATTTCGGGGTTTTTCCAAATCCTGGTTTACTTCCTGAAAGCAGCTGGAATGCTGAAATTGGACTCAAGCAGGGAATTAAGCTTGGTGGTGTATATGGCTATCTTGATTTAGCAGGCTTTTGGCAAGAGTACCAAAATACCATTGAATATATGTTTGGGATTTGGAATGAGCTGACGGATGTGCAAGCCATGGGTTCAAGTGCAGGGTTTATGTTCTTGAATACGGGAGAGTCAAGGGTATTGGGATTAGATCTATCTTTTACAGGATTTGCCGAAATAAAGAAGCATGGAAAAATGACTTTCTTAATGGGTTATAATTATATTGTACCGAAAACGCTTACGCCAGATTACGTTTATGCGACGGATTCTTTGAATCGGGTATTTAGCTATAATTCGACTTCCATGGATCCTTCTCAGGGCATATTAAAATATAGATTTTTGCACAATGCAAAGATGGATATGGAATACTCTTGGAAGGGTAAATTTTCAGTTGGAGCTAGTGCAAAGTATTTCTCCAAGATTGTAAATATGGATGCTATTATCAAGGATTTTGAGGAGTTTACAACAGATGTTGAGGTGATTCAGGATCTTCAATACATTGACTTCTTTGAGGCGCATCGTTTTGGAAACTGGATCTTTGATGCCCGTATATCTTTCAATTTTACCGATGCGCATAAGCTCGCTTTGATCGGTACAAATATTCTAAATAGGACTTATTCTTTGCGCCCTCTTAAGATAGAGCCACCAAGAACAATCACTGTTCAATACACCTATAAATTAGAAGGAAAAGGAAAATAGCTTTATTTTCTTAGCTCGAGTCTCAACAGGTTTAATGCGCTCAATACGGTCATTTTGATGTTTCGTTCCCTGTGCTTCGAAAACTGCATCTTTTTAGTTGTTGTGCCATCTTTAGTAGCGATAGCGATCCAAACCATTCCAACAGGTTTTGTTTCCGTTCCTCCGCCTGGACCGGCTATTCCCGTCGTTGAAATACAAATATCCGCACCCAATATATCCCTGCCATTTTCTGCCATTTGAATCGCCACAGGTTCACTGACTGCACCTTCTTTTAGAATTAGGTCGGCGGGAACATTGGCTAGGCTTGTTTTGATTTTATATGAGTATGTGAGGAGTGCTCCTTCATAATAGGCTGATGCTCCTGGTATACTGCTAATTTGACTCGCTAGCATTCCTGCTGTGCAGCTCTCAACAGTTCCTATGGTGAGCTTTTTATCAATCAACTGTTGACCAATGATTTGTGGTAGGGTGTCACGATCATATCCAAAGAAATGATTCGGAATTAAATTTTCTAGCTGTATAAAAAGTGAATCAATTAATTCAGCATCGTCACTTCCTTTCGTTGAGGAAATTCTCAGTTTTACAATCCCTGCAGAGGGCAAGTAAGCAAGAGACAATCCGTTTTTATAAATAAGGTTCTCCCAATCTTCTATTTTTTCTGCTAAAAATGATTCACCTATGCCCTGGGTTAGGGCTGTTTTGTAATACAAAGACTTTAGCTTGAAGCGTTTCTTTAATTTCGGAATCGCTTGCTCTGTCATAATACCTTGCATCTCATAGGGAACACCAGGTAAGCTGATAAATATTTTGTTGTTTTTTTCAAACCACATTCCTGCTGCAGTACCGTAATCATTTTCTAAAATTGTACAATCTACTGGTAATTCTGCCTGCTTGTAATTTGATTCGAGCATTGGTCGATTCCGCTGGCTGAAAAAAGATTCAATTTTATCTAGGGTATGTTTATCTTGCACGAGTTCACTGCCAAAGTATTCTGCTAAAGTATATTTTGTGATATCATCTTTTGTTGGCCCTAGTCCACCTGTAATGATGACGCAATCTGTGTGATCATAAATCGCGTTTAGACTAGCAATGATTTCATTTTTCTTATCGCTGATGGCCACGGTTTTGATGATTTCGGCTCCCGATTTTGAAAGGTTCTCGCCCAACCAAGATGCATTAGTGTTAACGGTTTGTCCGATGAGCAATTCATCACCAATTGAGATCAGTTCAACTTTCATTTCTTTGTAAATTTTGCAATGGATTCTATGTGTCCGGTGTGCGGAAATTGATCTACTAAGCTATATTTCTCAAGTGTAAACCCGGCATCGGATAGCGTTGAGGCGTCTCTTGCTTGTGTCGATGGATTACAGGAGATATAGACTATTTTTTTTGTATCTAGTTCAATTACTTTTTTGAGTGTTTTTGGGGCAATTCCAGCGCGCGGAGGGTCAAGAATAATCGTATCAATTCTTCCTTGATACTGCGGGTTGAATTTTAAGAATTTCCCCACGTCTGCAGCAAAAAACTCTGTATTTGTGATACCGTTCCCTATGGCATTTTTCTTTGCATCTTCAATAGCTTCTTCAACAATATCTACCCCAATAATAGAAACATTCGGATTCCTTTTTGCCATTAACTGAGCAATAGTCCCTGTTCCGCAAAACAAATCTAAAACAACCTTATCCGAACTTATTTCTTCTTCAAAAACATAGTCTAATGCTTTGTTGTATAAAAGTTCAGCACATTTCGGATTTGTTTGAAAAAAGCTTTCCATGCGCATTTGAAAGTTCAGTCCCAGGAGCTGTTCCTGAATAACGTCTTTACCAAAAAGAATTTTACTTTGGCCATTCTCTATTTTTGCCCGGTCAGCAACATTGTCATTCACGGTGTGCAACAACCCCGCAATACGTTCACCCATTAGTTCTTGAACGTAGCTTGAAAAGGCGTTTATATCGAATTTATTGAGCCCTTCTGAGGCTGTGATGAGGTTGACCAATAATTGATCAGATGCAAATGATTTACGTACCACAATATGTCTGAAAAAGCCTGTTTTCTGAGGAGGATGCCAAGCCTTTAATCCAGTATTAAATAGATGTTCACGTATTTTTTTTAATTTATTTTCCCATTCTTGGTCAAAGAGTCCAGATGCTTTATTTAAACTTTCTACTTTCCACCATGTACCTCTTCTTTTAAAACCCAAAGCGAATGCATCATCTTTTTCTGAATCTGTTTCAAGACAGTGCTCTATCGATGAAAAACTATATTCCATTTTATTGCGATAGAAAAAATGTTCGGGTGCTGATATAAAAGCATCAAATACTTCTCTAATATTTTGAATGCCCGATAGTCTTCGGAATGTTTCTAAGGTTGAATCTTGCTTGAGTCGTTCTTGTTCCTTGACAGGGACAAAAATATAGGGAGCTCCTGAGATTGCTTGGTAGTCATTGATTTTTTCAATAGGAGAGCGCTCGAGGATATCGAGAAGCTTTCCTTCATAGTGCTTTTTCTTTTTGGCAGAAATCACCACCCTTACCTTTTGCCCGGGGTATGTGTTGGGTACGAAAATAATTCCGCGTTGGCTGTCGGATGAAATTTTGGATATTCCTTTGCCTCCGAATGCGAAATCTGTGATTTCAAGTTCTACTCTGTCTCCTCTCTTAAACATTTTAAATCATTCCTCGAATAACTCCTTTATCAGAGGCATCAATAAAGTCTAATATTTCATTGCGAATATCACTTTCGGGAATTTGCTCTTTGATTGCTTCTATACCCTTTGAGATGTTACTATTCTGAATATATAGGATCCGATAAAGGTCTTCAATTTGTCTCACAGTTTCATCCGAAAACCCTCTTCTTCGAAGGCCAACAGAATTGACTCCTGCAAAGGTTAAAGGTTCTCTTGCTGCTTTTATGAAGGGTGGAATGTTTTTTCTAATGAGCGATGCACCTCCAATAAAGGTGTGTTTTCCAATATGGGTAAACTGCTGAGCAGCAACTTTGCCTTCTAAAATAGCATAATCATCAATTTGAACATGTCCAGATAATCCAGTATAGCTGGCTAAAATCACATGGTCTCCAATGGTGCAATCATGTGCAATATGAACATAGGTCATCAACAAGCAATGCGAACCTATTTTAGTCGCTAGCTTGTCGTTGGTTCCCCTGTGAATGGTCACGCATTCTCGAATGACCGTGTGGTCACCTATTTCTACGATCGTGTATTCACCGCTAAATTTTAAATCTTGTGGTATGACTCCAATAACGGCTCCGGGAAAGACCTCACAGTTTTTTCCAATTCTCGTACCAGGATACAGAACAACATTAGAATGAATTTTTGTGCCTTCTCCAACAATGACATCCTCATGAATATGCGCAAATGGTTCAATGACCACTCCACTATTTAGCTGCGCTTTCGGATGCACAGAGGCTAAAGGGCTTATATTCATTATGCTTCTTTGTCTTTAATTACTTGTGCCAGCATTTCTGCCTCAGCAACGACTTTACCATTTACATATGCTGTCCCTGACATTTCAACAAGTCCTCTTCTGATTGCAGACATAAGTTTAAGCTCAAAAACCACTGAGTCTCCAGGAAGTACTTTTTGTTTGAATTTTACATTATTTATTTTCATAAAATAAGTAGAGTAGAGGTGAGGTTCTTCCACCTTACTCAAAGCAAAAATCCCACCGACCTGAGCCATCGCTTCAACCTGTAATACTCCTGGGAAAACAGGATTTCCAGGAAAGTGACCTGTAAATACCGGCTCATTCATGGTGATGTTTTTTACACCCCAAATAGAATCGTCCGTGATTTCCATGATCTTGTCTACCATTAAGAATGGGAAACGGTGCGGAAGCATTTTTTCAATATCATTTATATCATATAAAGGAGCTTTGCTTAAATCAAAGAACTTACCTTTTTGTTGCTGTTTTTTAATTTGCTCTTTCAACACTTTTGCAAATCGCACGTTTCCTGAGTGACCTGGTCTAGCGGCAAGAATATGGGCCTTGATTGGTCGACCGATGAGCGCTAGATCTCCAACAATATCCAATAATTTGTGTCGCGCAGGTTCATTTTCATATTGTAGCTTTGTACTGTTGAGTACGCCGATACCATCTACATTTACTTTTAGATTCTCTTTGCCTAATAGTTTTGCGAGTTTCGTTAGTTCGTCTTGGGAAATGGTTTGGCGTTCTACCATAACAATAGCATTATCTAAGTCCCCTCCTTTTATGAGATTGTTTTTAGCTAAATACTCCAGCTCCCTCAGGAACACAAATGTTCTACATTTTGCAATCTCCTTTTTAAATTCCCCAATATGATACATACTGGCATGCTGGGTTCCTAATGCAGGAGACTGGTAATCGACCATAACCGTTAGCCTATAATGAACATCAGGAATAGCAAGAAATTCGATTCCATTTTCTTCATCTTCCCATGGAATGTTTTCTGTTAACTCAAAGTAGACTCTTTCCGCATCTTGTTCTTCGTATCCGATGGCCTCAATTGCTTCTACAAATTTCAATGCACTTCCATCCATAATTGGAATTTCGGGTCCATCAACTGTAATAAGTGCGTTGTCTACCTGACAGCCATAAATAGCGGCTAGTACATGCTCGGTCGTATGCACTCGGGCATTATTTTGCTCAAGTGTTGTTCCTCTTTCTGTAGAAACTACTCGGTCAACATCCGCTTTAATGACAGGTTGTCCTTCGAGGTCTATTCTTTGGAATTTATATCCATGATTTGCAGGCGCAGGATGAATTTCTAGGTTGGCAATAACTCCGGTGTGGAGCCCTATACCATTCAATTTAACAACTCCTTTGAGTGTTCTTTGCTTTTCAGACATCGATTTATACTTTAGTTAACGCTTCTATTTTTTCCTCTAATTCTTGTACTCTTTTCAATAGTCCTGGTAGCTTCCTAAAGCCAAAATAGGAACGTTTGAAATCATCCAATGGAATACCAGGAGAACCCATCAGTGTTTGTGCTTTTTTAATGCTAGACGGAATTCCAGATTGTGCTACAATTTTAGTTTGGTCAGCAATTTTAATATGGCCACTAATTCCTGCTTGTCCACCAATTAGTACATTCTTACCTATTTTGGTCGAACCTGCAATACCTACTTGTGCTGCCATAGCAGAATCTTCATTGACATCAACATTGTGAGCGATTTGGCATAGATTGTCTATTTTAACGCCTTTTCGAATGAAAGTAGACCCCATTGTTGCACGGTCTATAGAGACATTTGATCCTAACTCAACGTTGTCTTCAATGACCACATTCCCGATTTGAGGTATTTTTTGGAATTTCCCTTTTTCATCTGGGGCAAAACCAAATCCGTCAGAACCGATGACGCTGCCAGAATGAATAATACAATTTGCACCTATTTTACAATCGTGGTATACATTAACGTTCGGGTATATCTTGGTTCCGTTTTCAACTACTGCATTTTCCCCGATATAACAATTGGGGTAAATAACAACATCGTCTGCGATTTTGGCATTTTTTCCGATATAGGTAAAAGATCCGATGTGAACATTTTTTCCTATGCTCGCAGATTCATCAACGAACGATTGCTTTTCTATTCCTGGTTCTTTCTTATACAAGTTACCATATAGTTCTAATAGCTTCGCAAAGCAGGAATAAGCATCATCTACTTTAATCAGGGTCAATGCCGATGGAAGGGCTTTGCTTGGAGCAAAGGTTTTGTTTACAATGCAGATCGATGAGCCTGTAGTATAGATAAATTCTTCGTACTTAGGATTAGAAAGAAAACTCAATGTTCCTTTCGTACCTTCTTCAATCTTAGCCAAATCGTTGACTGTAGTATCCGCATCTCCTTGGATTTCTCCATTAAGAATAACGGCAATTTGATCAGCTGAAAATTCCATGTTTCAAAAGTATAAAAAGTGAGGTGTTTATTTGCATGATTTCTTAAATAAATACTAAATGTTTGAGGAAGTAAAAGCGCTGAATAAAAAGCTAATTTATTCATAAAAGAGCTCAGTTTAATGAGGTCATTTTTCTAATTAGCACATTGATCGTTGTCAAATGCAAATTTGTAGATTCTTGCTTTTTCTTTAAAATAGGTGGCGAAAATTGTTACTTCTTCACCTTGATCTGTTCTAAACACCATTGCATACGAGGGTTTAGGCTTTTTTGTCAGATCTGTTTTGGAAATATTAATTCGTCCATTTTTAAGAAAAAGCGCACGCAAAGTACTATCCTCTTCAATACCTAACGCTTTTCTTTGGCAAATAGTATGCGCACTTGAGTCAGAATAGAAAAGATTCTTCTTAGGCGGGAAATGAATGGGCTTGGCAAGGCCTTTTGTTGTGGGTTTTGTGTTTTGTGCTGAAAATTGATTTGGCACGAGTTCACAGGTAAGTGCATCCTTGTAAAGAACGATCTGACAAACAAAATTATCGTTTGAATCTGTTGGACCCTCTAAATGATATATTTGTGGATTACTTGTTTTTTGACTTTTCGAAAACAAGACATCTGCGTTTAAAAGATATGTGCTAAGTTCATCCTCTTCAACTTTAAGATTTTCTAGAATGTTTAGGTTACTATCAGCGATATAAACCAATCTGGTTGCGACCATTTCTTTTACTCGATTTTCTGGAAGCCATGAGCATCCTCGATTGTTGAAGAAAAAGAAAACACAAATTAAACCAATTCCGAATCCAACACCGTAATACAAAAGTCTTCTATATAAGTTGGCCATGGGATTATTCGTTTAGAAGTTAGGATTTCATTATGCTGGGCTCTGCATTAGAGAAAACCTAAAATTTGAAAACCGATAGGGTATGGTTTTTTTTTAAAGAAGCGCTTCTAATTTCGCTTCTAATGTTGCCTTTGGAACAGCTCCGACCGACTTATCCACGACTTCTCCATTTTTGATAAATAGAACAGTAGGAATACTGCGCACACCAAACTGAGCCGATACATTTGCATTAAGGTCTACATTAACCTTTCCAACAAGTGCTTTCCCTTCGTAGTCTTTTGACATCTCACTAATAAGCGGACCAATCATTCTACAAGGGCCACACCATTCTGCCCAAAAATCAACTACAACTGGTTTCTCAGATTTGAGTACCAATTCATCAAAGTTTGCATCTGTTATTTCTAAAGCCATAATGTTTGTTTTGTCTTTTAAGTAGCAACAAAATTAATTTAAATATTTTATGAAGCCACATTTTAATTCATTGAATTCAGTTTGAGAGTTCTTTTTTAAGATATTTAGAGGTATACGAGCTCTTATATGCTTTTTCTACTAACTGCTTTGGTGTGCCGTTGAAAACAATATTTCCGCCCAAGGCTCCTCCTTCAGGTCCTATATCTATGATCTGATCTGCCATTTTTATAATGTCAAGATTGTGCTCGATTACCAGTACAGTATTTCCTTCATCAACCAAGGCATTTAACACTGAAAGCAACTGTTTTATATCCTCAAAATGAAGCCCTGTAGAGGGTTCGTCCAAAATGTAGATTGTTTTCCCCGTTGATTTCTTGGAAAGCTCACTAGCAAGCTTTATTCTTTGTGCTTCCCCTCCTGACAGCGTTGTGGAGGATTGGCCCAGCTTTACATAGCCTAACCCGACACGTTTCAGGGTTCCAATTTTTTGACGAATTTTCGGATAAGGCTCAAAGAATTCAAAGGCTTGTTCTATAGTCATGTTCAGTACATCCGAAATTGATTTGCCTTTGTATTTGACTTGTAAGGTTTCTGAATTGTATCTTTTCCCGTTACAAGCTTCGCACTCCACATAAACATCTGGAAGGAAATTCATTTCAATAAGTTTCATACCACCTCCATTGCATGTTTCGCATTTTCCACCTGAAACATTAAATGAAAACCTACCCGGCTTATATCCTCTGATGAGCGATTCTGGCAGACTCGAAAACAGCTGCCTGATTTCATCAAATATTTTAGTGTACGTTGCTGGATTTGACCTAGGCGTCCTTCCAATTGGGTTTTGGTCTATTTCGACGACCTTATCAACGTGTTCCAAACCTTTTATTTTCGAATAGGGTAGTGGTTTTCGGACGCCATTGTATACATGTTCGAATAATATTGGGACAAGCGTTTGGTTGATCAATGTCGATTTTCCACTACCGCTAACTCCCGTTATACAACTCAATGTACCTAGCTTTAATTTGAAGTCAATATTTTTCAGATTATTCCCGGAAGCGCCATAGAGTTCGAGCCTTTTTCCATTACCGGTTCTACGTTTTTTAGGGACCTCAATTTGCTTTTTTCCATTAAGATATTGTGCGGTGAGTGAATTGGATTTTAGCATGGCTGAGTATGTTCCCTTACTTACAATTGAGCCACCATTTACTCCTGCTTTGGGTCCGATGTCTACAATAAAATCAGCAGATTCCATTATTTCCTTATCATGCTCTACAACAATAACAGAATTTCCGTTTTTTTTGAGTTTTTGTAAAGATTGAATGAGCTTTTTATTGTCCCTTTGATGCAAGCCAATCGATGGTTCATCAAAAATATAGCAAACGTTGATTAGTTCTGTTCCAATTTGCGTTGCCAGTCTTATGCGCTGTGCTTCACCTCCGGATAATGATTTTGAAGGTCGATTGAGACTCAGGTATCCCAGGCCAACGTCCAGAATAAAGTCTAGCCGAACATTTATTTCTTTAAGGAGGTCTTTGGCAATTGTTCTTTGTTTTTGTGTAAGGCTATCATCAACGTTTTTCAGCCATACTTTTAGCTCATTTAATCCTAATTCACTGACTTCTGAGATACTTCTATCATTGATACGGAAGAAACCAGCTTCTTTCTTTAACCTAGAACCATTGCAATTCGGACAAGTTTCAGTCGTGGTATAACCCTGTGCCCAGCGTTGAATTTTTTTTGAACTGCTTAAGGCATGTCTTTTGAGAAAAGGAAGAATTCCTTCAAATGAATTTTGTTTTTCATGAATGCCATCAAAAGAATGGGCGCCATTCAAGAGCAATGAAAGCGTTTCTTTATCTATGGCCGATATTGGGGTGTTTAAGTCGAATTTTGTTGTTTCAAGAATCCGCTCTATTTCTTGGAAGATCCAATTTCTCTTTTGTTTCCCTAATGGTTCTATTCCTCCTTCTCGAATACTTTTTGATATGTCTGGAATTACTTTTTTTCGATCTGCTATTTTTACAGTTCCAATTCCAGAGCAGGAAGGGCAAGCGCCGTATGGTGAGTTAAATGAAAATAAATTGGGTTCAGGGTCGGGATAGCTTATTCCTGTTGTAGGACAAATAAATTTCCTACTGAATTTGCGTATTTCTTTTGTTTTGTAATTGAAGATTATTAAGAAATCATCTCCTATTTCAAATGCAGTGTTGACGGACTTTTGAATGCGGTTCAAATCCACATCTTTAACTGCAAATCGGTCTATTACAACTTCAATATCATGGACTTTGTAGCGGTCTAATTTCATGCCTGGAGAAATATCTATGATTTGACCATCTACACGAACCTTGGTATAGCCAATTTTTGATATCTGCTCAAACAATTCTCTGTAATGACCTTTTCGCGCCCGAACTTTAGAGGCCAAAACAGCAACTTTCTCATCTTGATAGGTTGTTTTCAGAAGTTCTGCCAGCTGTTCCTCAGAATACTTCACCATTTTCTCCCCAGTTTCAAAGGAATATGCTGTTGATACTCGAGAGAAGAGCAATCTAAAAAAGTCATATAACTCTGTAATCGTTCCGACGGTGGACCTTGGAGATTTCGAAACTGTTTTTTGCTCAATTGATATAACAGGGGAGAGGCCCTCTATTTTATCTACATCTGGGCGCTCCATTCCTCCTATAAATTGTCGGGCATAGGATGAAAATGTTTCAATGTAACGCCTCTGACCTTCTGCAAATAATGTATCGAAGGCTAATGATGATTTCCCGCTTCCGCTAAGACCCGTAAATACAACAAGCTGATTTCGAGGAATTGATAAATCTATATTCTTTAGATTATGTTCCTTAGCCCCGAATATTTCTATTTTTTTCCCTGACACACTTAATAATCAATAATAAAGTTGTACAAAGGAAACAGAATTCCGTTAATCTTTGTTCTGCTAAATCAAAATGTGCTTGAAAATAATTAGCTCGAACGCTTGTATTTGATTGTGTTGCGATAGAGAATACCAAATACAATTACAAAATAAAGTAGAAATAGAACGGTTGCCTCCAGAAAGCTCATCAACACTAAGTATATAATTCCGACGGAAAGCAAAAAGGATCCAAAACCAATCACACTAAAGATCATCCATACTTGACGGTCCTTAAATCCAGCATATACCAAATGATGTGTAGTGTGGTCTTTACCACCTACCATAGGAGATTTCCCTGCCTTAAGTCTATTAATAACAACAGTTAGCGTGTCGGCAGCGGCTGGAGTTAACGCCGTAAGTGTCAAAATAAGGCTCACCCATGAATGTGTTTGGGTGATTGAACCGAGATTCCAAAGGAACTTAATAGTGAAAAAAGCAACAAATAGTCCAATAAATTGGCTTCCAGCATCACCCATAAACATTTTTGATGGATTGATATTGTATCTCAAAAACCCAAGTATTGAGCCAATGACTGCAACCAATATATAAAGCCAATACATTTGACTCGAGTCTCCAACGAGCATCGCGGATACTAGACAAGCCAGAAGCGCAAACAGCACAGTAGTGGCAGTGATGCCATCCATATTGTCCAGCATGTTTAATGAGTTCATCAAAATAATTACCCACACAATTGTTGTGATGCTATCTGCAATAACATGGTGGAATAAGTCTATTGTCGTCCCCGAAAGGACTAAAAATAATCCACACGATATTTGAATAAATAATTTAAAAATGGGTTTTGTATCGTAAGCATCATCTGCAAGACCCATGGAAAACGCTAGACTTGCCGAAAAGAATAAGCCTATAAATTCTATATTTCCGAATATATTGATGTCTGGTTCAAGCATTAGATATAAGAAGGTCGCAAACAAGAAACCTAAGAATAAGCCAATTCCGCCCAAAGAAGGTTTAGATTGATTGCTCCATCTTACAGTGACATCGTTTTTATTTCTTATTCCCAAGCTTTGAGAAAACCGCAATAAAAGCTTATTTGATATCAAAGAGATAATAATTCCTCCAGAAACAAATATCAATACGTTTATGTAATTAATCATAGTTATTTGAATGGTGAATTAAAATTCATAAAAGACGCAGCCAATTCATCTTTATTCGAGAGTAGGGGGGATGTTACACCCCAATCTATATTCAGCAATGGGTCATTCCACAAAAGGTCCATTTCATCTGATTTTGAATAGCCAGAAGTACATTTGTATGAAAACACAGTGTTGTCCTCTAAAGCGACAAACCCATGTGCAAAACCTTCAGGAATCCAAAGCTGTAATCTATTTTGATCATTGAGTTTGACTTTGTAATGCTGTCCATATGTAGGGGAGTCTGATCTAATATCTACGGCCACATCTAATACACTCCCTTTAATTACCTGAACTAATTTTCCTTGGGCCATTGGTGGTTTCTGAAAATGTAAGCCTCTTAAAACATTCTTTTTGGAAATGGATATATTGTCTTGAGTAAAATGTAATTTTTCATCAAAAAGATTATCAAATCTAGCGGCGTTGTAGGACTCGAAAAAGGTTCCTCTATCATCTGCGAAGACATGAGGATTTATTAATTTAAGGCCTTCAATGCCTATTTTTTCTTCCACCATTTTGAAAATAATTTTTTCTTTAATTTTTGAAGTTTGGATTCCTCAATTTCATCGTCCGTATAGTATCCATCTTCACTTGAGCCGTATCCGTATCCTGAACCGTAGCCATAACCAGATCCATATCCGTACCCATATCCGTACCCATACCCATACCCATACCCATACCCATATCCGTAACCGTATCCGCCTCTTCTCGTTTCCACACCGTTCAGAATTACGTTTAGGTTTTTAATTTTTTGGACCTCATTGAGTTCTTCTACCCTTTTTGCAAAAATTCTTTTTGAATAGTTTGCCTTGAAAACGTATAGTGGTATATCCGCCTCGGCCAACATTTTAATACCATCAGAAACAATACCTACCGGAGGATTATCGATCATAATGGTATCGTATTTCTCTTTTAGGTTTTCTATTATCTCGGACATTTCCTTGCTTTGAATCAATTCAGATGGGTTTGGAGGAATAGGGCCGGCTGTGATAAAATCCAAATTAGGGATATCAGAATGTTGAATTACTTCCTCTAATGTGGATATTCCGGAAATTAAGTTACTCATTCCTAGAACATTTTCAGTATCAAAACCATGGTGAACTTTTGGTTTTCTCAGGTCTAAATCGATGACCAATGTTTTCTTTCCATTCGCAGCAATTAAACCTGCTAAGTTCAGAATTACAAAGGTCTTTCCCTCTCCTGAAATAGAGGAGGATATGGCGACCACTTTTGCATCTTTTTTTACGAAGCTCATATTCGATCGAATGGATCGAATGGCTTCGGCCATTCTCGATTTGGAAGATTCATTTACAACGACCTGTGAATACTTCATTTTCTTTTTGTAAAGTGGAACCGCTCCCAGCAGATTGGCACTCTCAGGGAGTAACTTTTCTAAGTCATGAATGCTAATGATATCATTATACGTCAAATA
>MDTB01071236.1_pt1 | contig 23758 bp, 25 predicted proteins | sample 811161 | NCBI WGS metagenome assembly MDTB01 (sample SAMN05326650, study PRJNA326480) | marine metagenome | isolation source: seawater | place: Mediterranean Sea | collected 2009
GAAAAAGATTGGCTTATGTGTGGAATAGCAGGATTTATTGGATTACCTAATCAAAAAAATCCATACGAGAATGCTATGTTTTTATATTCTTTTGATAAAATTCTTGCTGCTTTTACAAATTCTCCAATACCCTTATTCCATAGCATTCTTGAAATTAATAAAAATTTAAAGTTTTTATTTTTCGGCATTTGTGCCTTTTGAAAATGATTTAAATTAACACCTGAGCCAGGCAAAACATCTGTTTCAATATTTTTATTAATAATGTTCTTATAAAAGATTTCTTTATCCTCCAAGTTTTGAAAAAATATTTTTGAAGATCTTGATAGAGCCATTCTATACAAAAATCTTACTAGTTTATTCAAAAAATTATTTTCAGTGAAAGTAATGCCTAGTCCCGCTATATTATTCACAACTTTGATGCCTAAAAGGTGTGAAGCAATTGACCCATATATATTTGGTTTTATTGTATAACCTAAAAAAATATCAGGTTTATAAAAATAAAATATCCTGATGTAATTAAATAATAAAAATATATCTTTAAATGGATTCTTGCCCTTATTATCTATTCTGATATCTTCATATTTATCAACAAGTCTAGACACTTCTGGTGAGTATTTGTCTAGGGGCGCAATTGCAATAACTTTGTAACCATCCTTTTTTAATATTTCAATTAAACCCTTGCGAAAGTTGATTAAATTCCAAGAAGTATTTACTGAAATTAATATTGTATTTTTTACTTTTTCCAATTCTCTATCCATGATTGAAACATTAAAATATTCCACAAAATCTGCTGATGATTTTTTATACCATTTTCATGCTCATTCAAAATTTGTTGGATTGCTTTAAAATTAAAAAGATTGTTTGATTCTATTTTTGATTTATCTAATAAGTCACGACTCCATTCTTTTAAAGGGCCTCTAAGCCATGAGTCAATGGGAACACTAAATCCCATTTTAGGACGATCAATAATATTTCGGGGCAAGTACTTGTAAAGAACTTGTTTTAGTAACCACTTTGATTCATTCTTTTGGACTTTATATTTAAGAGGAATTGAAGCAGCAAACTCTATAACTCTGTGATCAAGCAATGGAACTCTTGCCTCAAGTGAGACTGCCATACTGGCTCTGTCCATCTTTACAAGAATGTTATCAGGTAAATAGGTAATAAAATCATAAAACATTAGCTCATTCCTATTTTCATTAAATTCAATATTGAAATCATTACATATAAGCTTATTTAAGGTTTGATTATCATTATTCTCCATTAAATGGTTAATATTTGAAGATGCAGACAATGAAGAGTTATAAAACGATTTTATATCTTTAAATCTTGATACATTTCGAAGTTTTTCAAGTTTATTTCCAATGGCGGGCTTTCCAAAAAAAGTCAAAAAATATGATAAGTAATTAGAGTATGGATCTTTTTGCAGTTTTGATAATGATTTATCAATAATATTTCTTAATGGTTTAGGAGTGTTTATAATTCTTTGCCATGCTCTATATCCTCCTGTATATCTATTGTATCCACAAAATAACTCATCACCTCCATCACCCGAAAGGCTAACAGTTACATCTTTTCTAGCTAATTCAGATACTAAAAATGTTGGTATTTGAGAATTATCTCCAAATGGCTCATCCCATATATTTGAAAGCTTTGGAATAACATTAAGGGCATCATTTGAAGAAATATTTAATTCAGTATGATCAGTATTCAAATATGAAGCAACTTTGGCAGCATGAATAGATTCGTTATAACCTTCTTCGCTAAAACCTATTGAGAAAGTTTTTATTTGTTTGCTTGATTGAGATTGCATCATTGAAACCACAGTGGATGAATCAACGCCTCCAGAAAGGAAAGCTCCTAATGGCACATCAGCCAACATTCTGGAAGAAACAGCATCTCTTAAAATGTTATCTAATTTTTCTATTGCTTCGAATTTATTTCCTGCAAATGGTTTTAAATTACCTTTTTTATAAACACTAGAAACATTCCAATATTGTTTCATATTGTGTTGCTTTAAATTTTCTATAGATATGCATAGAAAATGGCCTGGAAGAAGTTTTTTTATATTTTGAAAAATTGAATATGGGGCTGGAATAAAGCTATATTTCAAGAAAAGTGATAATGCATTGTGGTCAATTTGATCTCTCCATCCAGGAAACTGAGCTAATGCCTTAAGCTCAGATCCAAAAACAAAGGAATTACCTACATTACCATAATATAAGGGCTTCTCCCCTGATCTATCTCTAGCTAAATATATTTTTTTATCTTTATTATCCCATAACGAAATTGCAAACATTCCGTTACATCTTTTTAGAGTATCTTTAAAGCCCCATGACGATATACATTCCAGTAGCGTTTCTGTATCAGAGTGGCCCCTCCATTTAATTTCATAACTGGTATATTTTTTTAGCTCATTTCTTAGTTCAAGGTGATTATAAATTTCGCCATTAAATATCATCACATAACGTCCATTCTTGCTATGCATTGGTTGATGTCCTTCCTCAGATAAATCCATGATAGCTAATCTTCTATGAGCAAAGCCTAAGCCTATATTTGGATCACACCATATACCCTCAGAGTCAGGACCTCTATGGATTAGAACATTGTTCATTTTTTTTGCTATCTCGTATGGATTTTTTTGATTAGGTAATCCAATAAATCCTGCTATTCCACACATAAGCCAATCTTTTTCGTGAGGTGTCTTAAGGTATTTTCATAATTTGATAAATTAAAATCATTTTCTAGTTCACTTTCTTGAACAGATTTGACTTGTATGCAGTTTTTTTTTGGTATGCCGGCTGCTATGCCTGCTTCAATATCACTTAATTTATCTCCAATTATCCATGATTTCCCTAAATCTATTTTATATTCATTTGCAGCTCTTAATAGCAGCCCTGGTTTAGGTTTTCTACAATTACATTTTTTTGAAAATTTCTTTATTTTTCCAGTTGGATAATGAGGACAATAATAAAATTTTTCTATATGTGCTCGATTTTTTATGTACTCATCAGAAATTTTTGAGTTAATCTCTTTTAAATTATCTTCAGTAAAGTAGCCCCTAGAGATTCCTGACTGATTTGTAACTACAAATACAGGTATTTTATTTTCATTTAAATATCTTACAAACTGAATCATTGCTTTATTGAGCTTTATATCAACTAATGAACTTAAATAACCAGAATCATAGTTAATAACACCATCTCTGTCTAAAAAAACTGCAGAAACAAAAGAATTTTTAATCATTCTTGATTTTGGCTATAACTTTTGAGGACGAATAATTGTCATAAAAATTTATTACCGATACTTGCCCTCCGTATGATTGAACAAATTCACAACCAATGATTTCATTGATTTTGTAATCACCTCCTTTTACAAGGACATCTGGTTTTATTTCTTGAATCAACTCCCTCGGAGTATCCTCACCAAAAGCAAGAACATAACTCACTGATTTAAGTGCTAATAGTAACTCTAACCTATCATCAAGTTTGTTAATGGGCCTAGAAGCACCTTTCAACCTGCTAACAGAGGCGTCATCATTTAACCCAACAACAAGGTGAGTGCCCATTTCTTTGGCTTTTTGTAAGTATCTGACATGACCTACATGCAATATATCAAAACAACCATTAGTAAATACTATCTTAGCTCCGTTGTTTTTGGCTTTTATGATATTTCCAATGACTTTATCTATAGAAGGATTCATAATTTATTTCATATCTTCTTCGGTAATATGAGCGCATCCAAGACGAGTTACTGCTATTCCTGCTGCAATATTAGCTCTTTCAGCGCTTTCAACAACAGACATTCCCTTGCTAAGACTAAGAGCAAGAAAAGCTATTACAGTATCGCCAGCTCCTGTCACATCAACAACATCATGTCTAGTTGCTTTAAAACTTTTAACGAAATTATCCGAGAAAATTGTCAGGCCTTCACTGCTTCGTGTAACAATTAAATTATCAATATTAAGCTTTGCTCTAAGTTTTTCAGCTTTGATTTCAAAATCTCTTTGATCTTTACACTTGCCAACAATAGATTCAAATTCTCCAAGGTTAGGCGTTATTATTGATGCGTATTGGTATTTATTAAAATTTGATCCTTTAGGATCAACGATCACAATATTATTCTTATTTCTTAAATCCTTTATAAAAGATGGATGTTCTGAAAAGATATACTCAATCAATCCTTTGTCATAGTCTGAAAAAATTACAATACTATCAGATGTTTTATCAACAAAATTATTAATGTCAATCAAGGTAGGATAATCGTCAACTATCTTTTCTTTATCTATTCTAATCAAATGATGACCTTCAGATAAAACTCTTAATTTTGAGATTGTTGAATAATTTTTTATTTTTTCAATTCTTGTCTTGATATTCTTTAAATTGAGCATATTGATTAAATTGTTTCCATAATCATCATCTCCACAAACTCCGATTAGAGATACGTCATGATTATATGAAGATATCCCTGCAGCAACGTTTGCTGCTCCACCTGGCTTATATTCTATATTTTTAAGCTTAAGAATTGGAACTGGTGCTTCTGGAGATATTCTTCTTACTGATCCATGCCAGTAAACATCTATCATAATATCTCCAATAACAGTAATTTTTTTCATAATATTAATAGATTGTTGTTAAACCAAATTTAAAGATATCTCAATTTGTTCACATAAATAATGGCCTATAAGTATATGGCATTCTTGAATTCTTGCTGTTACTTTTGATGGAACGGCAATAGACACATCTGCAAGCTTATTCATTTCGCATGGGAAATCACCAGTTAAAGTAATTACATTTATTTTATTTATATTTGCAAACTCAACTGCCTTAAGCACATTATTTGAAGTTCCTGAGGTAGATATTGCAATTAGAGTATCTCCATGATTTCCAAGACCTGACAATTGTCTTTCAAAAATATAGTCATATCCATAATCATTACCAATACATGTTAAAGCTGATGTATCTGTAGCAAGAGACATTGCTGATAAAGCCTTCCTTTCTTTTTTAAATCTACCTATTAATTCAGCTGCAATATGCTGAGCATCTGATGCAGAACCTCCATTTCCACACAAAATAATTTTATTTCCATCACTCAATGTTTTTGACAATAAGTCTGAAGCATCGTTAATATCATTAGAAATAGTTGAAAGTGATTCGACTACATCTATATGTTGACTAAGATAATTATTAAACTTTACCATTTAAGTTTCCCTGCAAATTAATTATATATTAGTAAGAGTAAGTATTGACGGTAATATTCTATAATCTATATATTTAAGATTTCTATAGCTCGATGAGTTATTTCTTTTGGATCAATATCTAAACATGTGTACTTCTTTATATTTTTGCAAACGGGTTCTGATAAGCCATTGAAACAAGGAAAATGCTCACAGTTACTTCCGTTTGAAAAATTAACAACATTATCAGCTAACTTTTTGTTTAATGGCATTCTTGATTCAGGTGTGCAACATCCATATATAACAATAGAGTTTTCCGAAAACAAGGAGCTTATATGTGCAGGGCCAGAATCATTAGCGATAGTTAGTGTTGCTCCCTTGATGATTTTTATTAGTTCCAAAATCGATGTTTTACCCATCAAATTTATTACCTTTTGAGAATCATAAACACTTAAGTATTTATCAAATGCCTTTCTTTCATTTTCTGTACCAAGCAATATTACATCAGAGTGCTTATGCAAAGATCTCAAGATTTTACAAATTCTTTTAACATCATATTGTCTAGTATCCCAATTAGATAAAGGTGCCATGCATACATATTTTTTTGGTAAATTTAGCCTTGTTAAATCTTCATCTATGCACTTAACGTCGTTATATTTTGGTTTTATTTCTTTGACGCCCATTGCAGAAATAATAGATTTAATTCTTTCACAATAATGATCATTTTTTAGATCATATCCGGTGTGAGAGCCAGCAAAATTCGAAAATATATAGGTTGAGAAAATATATCCTATAATATATCTAGATAAGATAACTCCCTTTGGAATGCGGAAATTTAGATCTGGTAAAACTACCATGCTTTCTTTCCAATCCTGATTTGTAATCTCATCAGGAGAAATCCAATTTAAGTGCTTAACATCAAAGAGTTTAGGATAGTCCGTTACAAGAAATACTTTTTTATTTGCATATATCTGTCTTATGTTAAAAATATATGGAACAAGCATTATAAGATCACCAATTCCAAGAGGCTTACCTAAAACTATGTATATATTTTTAAAAACAAGTTTGCTTTGCCTCTTAGACAAAACTTTTGCAAAAAATTTACCTAAAAATAAAACAATATATTTTAAATAATTTTTAAGCTTTCTTAAGAACAACATGATATGAAAAATATGTATCAGGAAGAACTGAAAATTCAAGAATCTCAAGATTTGAAAACTCTTCTAAAATTTTCTTTAATTTTAATGGTTCAACATCCCACTCATGGTATTCCATGATATCTGATGCCCACATTTCACATGCTGGATGAGGTATATAAAAAAACATAACCCCATCTTTTTTTAATACTCTTTCCCATTCTTTAAATGCTAATTTTGGTTCTGTAAGATGCTCAATAAGGTGTGATGTAAATATAAAATCGACTGAGTTATCTTTTTCTTTTATTTGGTAAGCATTTTCTTCATCATTATCTTCGATAGGCCTTGCATTTTTAAAAGGCCAAATACTTGCACCAATGTCTAAACCATTACCCTTACAATATTTCAAAGCGAGGGGCTCAATAAATTTCGCTGCATAGCCTCTTTTCATGTACATTGGATAGAGCTTTGATTTTGCATAATTTGCATAATTTGGATATTGCGCTCGAAGTCTAATCTGATATTCAACAAAATATCGTATATCCCAAAAAAATGATGAAATTATTCTATATAGATATATTAGGTATTTCATTTATTAATTTCCTCTATAAGTTTTTTAAGCTTTTCTTCCCATGAATCTATATCTCGATAATTATTGACAAGGTAGGAATCATTATTTTCCACTGCTTCAGATAATCCACCAATACGAGATACCAAAACTTTTAGATCCAATAGATAGGCCTCTCTTGCAACTCTTCCATATGCTTCCTCCCATTGACTTGGTACTAAAACGATCTTGGCACTGGAATATAAATTAGCATTATCAGTAACCCATTTTTTATAATAAATATTATAGTGACTTTCCTCTTTTTGAACAAATCTTGAAAATATAATAAAGGTTTCATCTGGAAATTTTTTTGCCAGGTCTTTAACAATCTGCATGCCTTTAACGTTACTGTCGCCAACAAAAACTATTTTATCTTTTTTTGTCTCTTTGAATTTTTTACTTTGCTTAATTTGTTCAATATTTACTTGAGGATATATTACAGTTGAATCTACTGCATAAAGTTCCTTGGCCTTTTCAGCCATAAATTTAGAATTCGTTACTACAACTGCTTTTTTTAAAACTTTCTTCAGGTCATGCCTAAGAACCATAAGTGGAATAAACTCTATCAATTGATGAATATATTTTAGAATCCGTTCAAAACCGTTCTTATAGTTCATGAATTGTCCAAGATCTGTTTCAGACCTTATAAAAAAAATTACTTTTTTGCGATAATTTAAAGCAAAAGCAGGGCCAAAAATGCCATAAGTCCAAAGAATATCTGAATCTTTTTCAGATCCTTCATTAATAAGTTTTTGTCTGTTAATTAAATACTCCCAAAGTGGGAATCTTGATATAGAAATAGTATTCTTAATATTATTTATTGCACCAAAAGATTCCAAAAAATCTTTATCATAAAAGTATTCACCAAATTTATTACTATGTATGCCATGGAGAGTAATATTTTTTTTTCCACTCTTTTCTATGATTTTTAGTAATTCATAAGTACTCTTTTCAGCGCCACCGACATTGTTGAAGAGGTATTTTGCAAAAACATCTACATGTTCATTATTTTTTATTTCTAAGATGTTAGTTTTAAGTCTCTCACTCATTTTATAAATTTTCAATCAAAGAAATCTAATATTTTTTTTGCTCTAGAATACCAATCATAAAAGTTTATTGCCTCTTCTTTTGCATTTGCAGCTCTTTTTTTTGCTTCATCATAATTGTTTATTAATTCTTTGGCTTGATATTGTATTTCTTTAGGAACATCAGGATCGTAGCAGAAAGCATTACTGTTATTTAATACTTCAGCTACAGAACCTACATTGGAACCTAAAATAGGAATTTTGCATGACATGTACTCAAATATTTTTAGTGGTGAAGTGCACCAATAAATTGGTGATGTTCTGACATTAATATAAAGAAGAGCATCAGCTGACATCTGATATTTAATTATTTCTGAACTGTGAACATGAGGTATAAACGATATTCTATTGGAATGAGAATACAAATCAGACATTTTTTTACATTCATCTAATGTTCCACCTACATGAATGAAGTGAATGTTATCTATATTTATTTGAAGCAAGGTTTCGTATACCTCATGACCTCCTTTATATAAACTTCCTGTATGTACAAATACAAATTTACTTTTTGGAATACCTAATTCATTTCTTAGTTTAATCTTGTTCATCTCAATACACTCATTTGAAAATACTCCATTATGAGCAACTAAAATCCTTTGAGCTGAGAGTTTATAAGTCTTTATGAAGTAGTCTTTTAAAGCATTAGATATTGTTACAAATTTGAGCTCAGTAAACTTTACTAAATAAAAGAATAATAATTTAGTATAAAAACTTCTATGAGGCTGATGTAGTTCTAAGATAGTAGATTTTTTTAAAGTTGCACTGACTGATGCCAATAATATATCTCTGGTAAAAAACATATTTTTTCTTATAAAAAATATCTTAAAAATTAGTAATAAATTTGTTCTGAGCCCTATATTTTTTATGTTTTTAATAGTTTTATGATCGATTTCTTCATATGGACTTTCACCGGGGCATATTAATGTAAAATTTTCACCTAATATTCCATTGAAAGCTTTAGACATACAATTAATCTGTTTGGCTTGAGCGGCATCAGAGGAAATCGATGTTCTTGTTATATATGTTAATTTCAATTTAATATGTTTGAATAAATTTTTATTATTTTTTTTGAATACATTTCCCAAGAAAATTTCTTAGAGTACTCTAGGGCTGTCTTACCCATAGTGAATGTCTTATCAGGATTATCTTTAAACCAAAGCATCTTTGCTTTTAGAGCCTCTTTATTACCGGCCTCTATAACAAAGCCATCAATTCCATCCCTCACCACTGTACCCGAAGAAAATGAAGTAATTATTGGTAACCCTGATGACATTGCATCAAATACAGCTTTTGATGATCCCTCCATCCAGGAAGGAAATACAAAAACATCACAATCATTTAAATATGAAAAAATATCAACGAATCCTGGAGTAATAATATTATGTTTATTTTTATTCTCATTGATTTTTTTTCTAATTTTTACATTTACATTTCCACATAAATGTAATGTATCTTTTTGGAATATATCATTAGACCAAACATCTAAAAGCTCCATGATCCCTTTTCTTTCATTCACAGCTCCAGCAAAACAAAATTTTATATTTTTTTTATTTATAGTTTTGTTATTTGCATCAAGTTTTTTATAAAAAATGTCTGCTGCTAAGTTTTGGTCAACTCCAAATTCAACAGTGAATATCTTTGATTCATTAATTCCAAGTTTAAGTAACTCATTTTTAACAAAATTTGAAGGAGCAATTAAGTAATCAGCAGATTTAAAAGAGTTTATTTCATTTTTTATATGGCCATCAAAAACTTTAAAAATCTCTTCTTTATCATTAAGTTTTTTTGCATATATAGCTGGCGCAATTGGTATCTCTAGAATTACTTTTACACCTCTGTTCTTTAAATAGTTTATTATGAAAGGGCTATATTCCCAGACGTGGGCAACTTTAGTATGTTTATAAGATTTATTTAGATTCATGGTGATCAAAAAATACAAATTAAATAAAGCAATATCAAATGGCCTATGATCAAAAAAAGGTATGTAATTTCTTAATCTATTTAAAAATCTAGGTATGTAACCAATAATTCCCATACTGTGAATCTTAAGGTTGTCTTTAGATTGCGAGCCTTTATTTCCTCTACATATACATCTAACAACATGACCTTGTTGAACCAGGCGAAGATTGATTTGATTAGTTCTAATACCAATATTGCCATTTTTTGCAAGAATAGAATTTACAACCTGAAGCACTTCCATAATTATTTATTCATAACTTTTAGAATAGTAACTTTGATTTTTGTTAAGATTTTTTTTATTAAAGATCTTTGTTGATAGTTGATATTTTGTAAAGATAAAAATTCACCATAAAAAATTTCTTGTGAGTCTGTGCATATAACTGGTTTTCCAGATATCTTCGCTATAGTTTTTGCCTGGCTTTTATCACTTTCAATAAATATTTCGGAATTATTTTTTTTATATATTTCTGCCTTATACTTTCCAGATCCGTATCGCAGTCTTGATTTTGAATTAGGAAGGTCAAGCATTATAAGATTTCCATAATTTATAGAGTACTTTCTTAGCCATTCTTCTGTTTCTGATCTGTACTTTTCAAGTCTGCTTGTAACAAGGTTATCTATATAATGATTTGGAATATATTTAGGTTTTGCATTAATTAAAAAATCTTTATATTTTCTTCCGTCATCATTTTCAGAAACCAAAGGATCTACACATAAGACACCATCAATATCTACAGATGCATTTTTTAATTGTGGATGGTGAAGCAGGTTCCACTCAAACATTCTTGGCATAGAGACTTTTTCAAAAAATATATCAATGTTATTAATAACTTTTGGTGCAGAATATATTGCAGAAAAATAGACTTTATTTTTTATATTTAATTCATTGATTGTTTTTTTAACCTCTCTCATTGATTTGCCTGAAGCTATGCTATCGTCTACTACGAATATGACATCATTTTCTTTTATTTGATTAGATGATCTTGTAAGGTTAGTTTCTCTTGTTTTACCAGAATTAAATGTTTTTTTATTTAACAAAGTTTCCAGGCTACCAAGTGGTTTATTTAAATACAATGAAATTATGGAAGCAGGGAGCATGCCGCTTCTTGGAATGCCAATTATTATCGATACATCATGAGGAATTAAATATAATTTTTTTGCAATTAAAGTAGATAGTTCTTTTATTGATCTGTAGTTCATAAGTTAATTTTCTTAAGGTACTGCAATAATTAAATAAATAATTTCATATATTAATTATAGTTCCTATGAATAAAGGTTTCTATATAAGAATATATGCCATCAAAAGACACTTAAATAAGGCTAGAATTCTTAATATATTAATGTTTATAGATGGGAGTAAAAATAACATTGGGACGATTGCAAATCGTAATATTAAAATTAAATCTGGATATAAAATTAAGACAGCTGATCCAATTATAATTCCAATGTTTTGAATATCGATCTTCCTTGTATTATGGTCATGCTCGATATGTGAATTGTTTTCTCTAAAATATTGAAAAAAATTAACTACAATTAATAAAAGAATTGAAATGAAGATTTGAATAAATAAACTCGCTGTAAGTGCCAAATCACTTAATTGAGTGCCTCTTGTTAATCTTTCATTAAGGACTAGCGCAGTTAAAGAATCACTAAAGAAAGAAATTGCAAAGAAGTATTTCATGGTAAAGAAAAGACAAGACATAATTCCTAAAAAAAAGATTATCTTTTTATTCGGCTCTACAAGCTTATAAATGATAACAATTAAAAATAAAAATAATGAAGCATATAAATGAAAACCAATTGCCAAGATAATTAGGATAATTTTTGTAATAAAGTTTGTTGAAACAAAGCCTAAACAAAATAAAATTATTGCGATTGAGCTTCTTGAGGTATTTAAAGATAAATCAAAAAATAACCTATCTGCACACAATACTATTGCAATGAGAGCCAAATGTTCCCATGTTAATGAATAGATTATTTTGAACTTATTAAGCAGAATAAGAAGAGGTAATAAGATTGCAAATAAAAGAAAGAAGCTAAAAACTTCAATTGATAAATTATCAGGAAAGGCAACTAATAAATATGAAAAAAAAGGATCTGATTCATTGTATAGTCTTATAGAAGACTCTTGATACCATAAATAATAAGAAGGTAAGTCTTGTGCGATTTGAAAATCAATTCCCCACGTAAATGAAAATAAAAATAAAAAAACAGAAGAATATGCTATGAAGCCAAAAAGATTCTTTGAGTTATATGATGCATAGGCACTTATGAGACTAAAAAATAAGAAACAAAAAGTTAAAACTTTCATGCAAGCAAACTCAATTTTTTACGAAAATATAAATAAGCTGCAAGATTAACAATTAAAATACTTAAGTGGCCTCCAAGAATTCCGAATAGATTAACAAAAATATATAGGGATGGTAGCAAAATTATAGTGACATATATATTCATAAATATAGAGTAGTTCGGATTGACTGCATTGCTAAAAGGCCTTGCCCACCATAGAGATGCTTGAACAAAAGTGGCTAATCCGCATAAAGATATTGCAATTATTAAGTAGATAGTTATTTGTTGATTAATTGTATTTAGATAAAGAATACAAAGTAATCCAAAAAATGGTACAAAAATGAATAGTTTCAAGTATGTTTTATTAAATTTAGAAATAATTCCATATAAGTCGGATTGCTGCTTCTCAAAAGATTCTACAAATCTTGGATACCAAATTGTTGTAAATGGAGCAACAATAAAATGAAAGAGGCTATAGAATTTTTTCATTAAGCCATATAGACCAAGTGCCTCAGTATTTATTATTATGCTAATAGCAATATTATCCAGCCCTTGATTGCCTGATTTTATAAAAGACGAAAAAAATGTTTTTAAGGCAAAGTTTATAAACTCATTTATTAACTTTTTATCTTGAAATATTGGGTATCTGATATATTTAATTAATATTAGGTAGTATATTTTTATTAGTGGTAAAAAGTATATTAATGAAGAATATAAATAAGATTTGATTAAGCTTTCAAGACTTAGGTTACCTATAATCAAATAATATGATATCAATGCTATCCTTAAAATATTACATATAATTGTTAAAGCTGCTAAAGATTTAAATCTCTCTTGAGCAGTAAAGTATCCGATAGATACTCCACCTAATATTGTAAAAACAGAATATATGGAAAAAATTTTTACTTCATAACTTTGGGAAATGTCATTCAACAAGTTTTGGCTTATAAAATCTGAAAAAATATATAAAGATGTTATGACTATGAAGGCTAAAAAAGCATCCAAAATAATACCAAATAATAATGTCATTCTATAAAGTGCGTGGTCTTTGGTAACCATTGCAATTTTTAAGAATTTCACTACCGCTTCATTTGTTCTAAAGCCAATGAGGTTGCCTAAAATTGTTGTAAGTGAAGTAAGTGCTATAAATGAACCATATATAGATAAAGTTGCATAAGAAGTAACTGACCAAGCTACAAATAACGTAGTGCAAATATTGGATGCTTGACTACAATATAAGAAAAATTCAGAGGTCTTAATGAAATTTAAGATTTTATTAGTAAGCATTTCTATAAAGAAAATTCGCTCTTCTATTGAAGATTATGATTCTTTTTATACCAATCTACAAATTTGCCAATCCCATCCTCAATAGATGTCGAGGGACTGAAACCAATCTCATTTTGCAGATCACTAATATCTGCATAAGTTATTGGAACGTCGCCAGCTTGCATTGGTAATAAGTTTTCAATTGCTTTTATGCCAGTTGCATTTTCAATTGCTGAAATAAAATTTCTTAATGTTACAGGATTATTATTTCCAATATTAAAAATTTTATAAGGCGCGTCTGAGAGCGATATGTCATTTTTTTGATTTTTTGGTATTTTGTAAATTAACTTATATATGCCTTCAACTATGTCATCAACATAAGTGAAATCTCTTTGCATTTCACCTTTATTAAAAACATTTATTGGCTTTCCCTCTATTATTGACTTTGTAAAGCTATAGTAAGCCATATCCGGCCTACCATAGGGACCATACACTGTAAAAAACCTTAATCCAGTTGTTGGCAAATTAAATAAATGACTATAAGAATGAGCTAACAATTCATTTGATTTTTTTGTAGCAGCATAAAGGCTAATTGGATAATCAGTATTATCTGAAGTACTAAATGGTTGTTTAATATTCATACCATATACAGAACTTGAGGATGCATATATCAAATGCTTTATTTTTTTATGACGGCAACATTCTAAGATGTTACCAAAACCCACTAAATTTGAGTCAATATATGCTTTTGGATTATCTAATGAGTATCTGACACCGGCTTGAGCTGCCAAGTTAATTACAGTGTCAAAATTATTTTTATTAAATAACTCTATTAAGTTTTCATAATTTGAAATATCTAATTCATGAAATTTATATAACGATGAGTTGTTCTTAGTTTTTATAAAATCATTAATATTGTCTAATCTTTGTGTTTTTAGACTAGTATCATAATAGTCGTTTATATTATCTAAGCCTACAACATTAAAACCTTCTGAAATTAATCTTTTTGAAAGATGAAATCCTATAAATCCAGCTGAACCTGTTATTAATACGTTACTCATTTTTAGTTATCTCCAAAAATATCTCTACTGAATAATTTTTTGCTTACGTCTAGCAACTCACTAGACTTTCTATTTGCAACAATAACATCTGATCTTTTTTTAAATTCTGTAATGTCATTGATAACTTCACTGTCAAAAAATAATTCAGATTTTAAAGAAGGTTCATAAATTATAATTGGTATGCCGCTAGAAATAATATTTTCCATAATTCCTTGAATTGCAGAAGATCTAAAGTTATCACTATTAGATTTCATTATTAGACGATAGAAGCCAACAACTTTTGGATTTTTTTTTATTATTTGATCTGATATAAACTTTTTTCTAGTTAAATTTGATTCAACTATAGCTTGGATAATGTTTTGTGGAACATCTTTAAAGTTTGAAAGCATTTGTTTTGTATCTTTGGGAAGACAATAGCCACCATATCCAAAAGAAGGATTGTTATAGCCTTTACCAATCCTTGCATCTAATCCAATTCCTTCAATAATGTCTTTGGTATCCAACTCATGCACCATTGAATAAGAGTCTAATTCATTAAAAAATGCAACTCTCATAGCCAAATATGTATTTGCAAATAATTTTATAGCTTCAGCCTCAGTGGATCGAGAAAAAATTATTTCTACATCTTTCTTTTCAGATGCGTCTAATAAAATTTTTGCAAATCTGTTTGATAATTCACAATTACCACCAACAATTATTCTAGAAGGAAATAAATTATCAATTAATGCCTTACCTTCTCTTAAAAATTCTGGAGAAAAGATTATTCTTGAAGTATTAAATTTTGATTGTAAAGTTTTTGTGTGGCCGACTGGAATTGTTGATTTGATAATTATTAAAGCATTCGTGTTTTTTTCTAAAGCGCTTTCGACAACTTTGTCTACAGAAGTAGTATCAAAATGACCTGTTTCTTCATCATAATTTGTGGGAGTAGCTACAATTATAAATTCTGCTTTATAAAATGCTTGATTTTGATCATTGGTAGCAGATATTGATAAATCTTTTTTCTCTAGATAATTTTCTATATGCTCATCAACTATTGTGCTCTGATTATTATTAATTTTATTTACTCGTTCTTCATCGATATCCAAGACAGTTACAATATTATTTTGAGCTAGCAATACAGATAAAGACATTCCAACATAGCCTGAACCTACAACAGTTATGAGGTTCTTATTCATGTTTATAAAACGGCATTATTATTAAAATAAATTTTTCTTTTTATAAAAATTTATAAAGGAAATAAAAAGGCTAAATAAAAAACCGAGTATTGTTCCAAAAATACAAATGATTGATCTGCTAGGCTTGGATTTTAGCTCTGGTGCAATTGGTGAATCTAGTAACTTAAAGACGTAAAACTCATTAGACTCTGCTAGCATTAGCTTTTGTGTTTGATCTTGTATTAGTTCTGATAAAGCGATCTTTATCTCCGAATAAAATGTTTGGTTCAATCTTTCATTTAAGAAGCTTATAGATTTAGATGCATCCTCTCTGTCAATATTGCGCATAGTTTCGTTAATTTTTTTTACTATCAAGGATGTCCAATCTCTAGCAATATTTGGTGATATGTGTTCTAAGGTTATTTTATAAAAACCAGTTTTCTTATCCTGTGAGATAAAAAGAATTTTCTTAAAGGCAGAATGTGCCTCTTGATTAGAGGGTATTTTTTTTGCAGGATATTCTACATCTCTGACCCAGGCGTTTTTTTTTGAATCAAACAAATTATCATCATATATAATAAGGTCATTTGGAACATCCCAGGATTTTTCTGCAAGCAAATTTTCAATTTTTATAGACGGCAGTATTTCTTTTTCAAAAAAATCGTAAGATTTAATTCTTTCTATAGCCTCTACAGATTTATCATAGCTTTCTCCAGGAATATTTATACCAGCTACATTTGCTAAAGATGCATAACCACCAATTTGTGATGATAATGACTCTGATGGTTGAGCTGGAGCTAATAAAGCATTTGATTGATATATGTTAGGCAATAGTAATGAGTATATGACAGAACATATTGCAAAAAACCCTGTTATGGAAATTATTATATACTTACTATTGAAAAATATATTAAATAGTTCTCTGAAATCTATTTCAAACTGCTCGTTTTTGACCACATGTACTCCCTATATTTATATGCATTGTAATCTATACATTGACGTAATCAAAATAAGATTTTTATTAACACTTATTTTATAGATTATGGATGTGGTACCCGAGGCCGGACTTGAACCGGCACGATATTTCTATCGAGGGATTTTAAGTCCCTTGTGTCTACCAATTCCACCACTCGGGCTAGTTAATAAATGCTCCTATTGTCAAAGATTATACTTCACTTTTTTATTACTATAAATTAATTATTACTTATTATTGGAGGCTGAAGCCGGAATCGAACCGGCGTTAACGGCTTTGCAGGCCGCTGCATAACCACTCTGCCATCCAGCCAACTGAGGTGAGAGTTTATTTCATTAAATTGATAAAGAAAAGGATATTATTTATTTTATTCATCATAATAATTTAGTCTTTCGATATCCTCTTCAATAACAGATTTTCCATATTGTATTTCAATAATATGACAACTTTCTTTGAAAGGGTTTGTTATTTGATGCCAATTACCTTCTTCGATATAAAAATTATCAAATTTGTTTAAAGTAATTTTTGTTTTATTATTATGATCCTCTTTTGCATATATAACCTCACAAGATCCTTTAATTACAAGCCAAATTTCATTTCTATAATTATGCTTTTGAAAACTCATACCTTTTTTAGGACTAACGACTAGCTCTTTTACCTTTACTTGCTGTGAATCATAAAAATTATAAAAACTACCCCATATCCTATCTTCACTATCGTACTTCCACTTTTTTAATAATGATGAAGACGAATTTCTTTTATTACCTCCACCAACACCAAATTTAAACTCTATCCCCTTTACGCTCATTTCTGGGATGTTATTTTTGTCTCTATCACCACCATTGCAAAAAGTTATTCTATCATTTGGATATTTTTCTTTTATCTTTTCAAGAGCGTCTACACAACTTCCTAGCTCATCATCATCAAAAGTAATTACTTCATCAACAAAAGCTATGCTCATCAAAATATTTTTTCTTTCCTCAACAGACATAAAAAACTTCTTCTTTTTTTTAATTAGCCATTCATCACTATTAAGTGCGACAATTAAATAATTAGATATTTCTTTTGATGCCTTTAGGTATGCTATGTGCCCAGAATGAATTGGATCAAATCCGCCACTAACAACAGAAATTTTCATTTTTTAAAAACATTTATAGCATATTGATAGCCGGTGTATATTGTGATCATTGCTGCAATAATTAATGTTAAATCAGCTACCACAATTAACAAATTAAATTTAATAGTTAACGCAAACAAGTAAAGTCCTATCGAAAATAGCTGAAGTGAAGTTTTTGTTTTTGCTAAAAAAGTTACTTTAGTCTTATTAGACATGTTATTTCTTGCCGCATAGTCTCTAAGAGCAGTAACCCCTATTTCCCTGGCAATAATAAATGCGCTCATAACAGCCATCAAGTAACTATTTAGATTTACTGAAAGTCCAATTAAGATAAAAAACGACAAGAATTTTATCAGCAATTGGATCAAGAATTTCACCTAATTGAGATTCGGAGTTGTATTTCCTAGCTAAATATCCGTCAAAAAAATCTGACAATCCTGCTATAAAAAATAATAAAGTACAAACAAGGTAATTGCCAAATATTAAAAAAGCCATGATAATTGGTGCTAGCAATATTCTCATAACAGTAATTAAATTTATAAAGCTTATCATTTTGATATATTTATCACCTTAAATGCTATTTTCTCATTTATACCCTTAACAGTCATTAATTCTTCTATTGATGTCTCTTTTAGTTTCTTGATACTCTTAAATTTTTTCATAAGTCTTGTTTTTAAAACCTCTCCTATACCATCTATGTTATCAAGTTCTGATTTTGTTATTGTTTTTCTTTTTTTATTTCTTTGAGCGCGTAATGCAAATCTATGTGATTCGTCTCTAATTTCTTGAAGCAAAAGAAAAGCCTTTGAGTTTTTATCTAATTCTACAATTCCATCTTCACTAATGATAGTTTCAGTTGCTCTTAATCTTCCAGATCCTTTTACAATTGATATAACTTTTAAACCTTTATGATCTGATTTTTCTATTACAGATCGAACAAATTTCAACTGACTTTTTCCTCCATCAATTAGCAATAAATCAGGCTTAGTTCTTGAATCACTGAAATATTTTATTCTTCTTTCTAAAGCATGCTTAAGTGAGCCTGTATCATTACCAGTAAGTTTATTTGGTATATTAAATAATCTATAGTCTTTTTTGTTAGGTCCTGTTTTTGAAAAAACAACACAGGATGCAATACCATTTTCACCTGAAATATGACTTACATCATATGCTTCTATTTTCGTTATATTTTTTTGTCCTATGTAATCACTAAGCTCATTAAAAGCAAATGTATATTTGTCCTCTTTGCTTAAATGATTTTTAATTACCTGAACTGCATTGAGTTTGCATAAATTAAATATAGGTCTTATTGACTTACTGGGAGAATGAATAAGCTTTACTTTTGTTTCATGTTTTGCAATAAACATTTCTTCCAGTATTTTTTTGTTTTGTAATTCATAAGCACACAGAATTTTATTTGGAATATCAATTTGGTTGTCGTAAAAATTAAAAATAGCACTCTGATAAACATTATCAAGAGAGTCATAGTGCGCCTGCTTTATCAAGTGTGTCTTGGTTCCTCTTATTTTTCCTTTTCTTACAACAATTATAGAAATGCCTAAATAAGACATATCAGAGCTGACCGAAAATATATCAACATCGCTTGCCATTGTTATTACAGACTGTTCTTTTTTTATCAAATTTAGTCTACTAAGACGGTCCCTTATCTCAGCAGCTTTTTCAAAGTCCAGTCTTGAAGATGCTTTCTGAATGTCTTTTGTAAGTCTTTTGATGGTTTTTGCGTCGGACGACGAAAGAAATAATTTAGCTCTTGAGATATCTTCAAAATAATTAACTTGATTTATTTTTTGAACGCATGGAGCGGAACACCTTTTCATCTGAAATTCAATGCAGGGTCTCGTCCTATTTGCAAAGGTATTATCATTACAATTTCTTAGTTTAAAAATTTTTTGAATCTCTTTAATTGATTTTTTAACAGCTTCTGAGCTAACAAAAGGCCCAAAATATTTGTTATTAATACTTTTTTTTGTTCTCTTAGAGTAAATGCCAGGAAATTTGTGATCTAAGGAAAAATAAATATATGGATATGTTTTATCGTCTCTTAAAAGAATATTAAATTTTGGTTTATTTTCTTTAATTAAAGTTTGTTCAAGTAGTAATGCTTCTACCTCATTTTTAGTTGTGAAAGTCTCAACTTTGTCTGTCAAAAATTTTATTTGAGAAGTCTTTCTATCTTTAAAAGATTTACCAAAATAAGAAGAAACTCTTTTCCTTAAATCCTTGGCCTTGCCAATATATATGATTTCGTGATTATTGAAAAATTTATAGACTCCTGGCGTATTAGGAACTTTTTTTAAATTAATAGACATAACGAAACAAGCATTTTATTTTAGTCTTTTTTGGACAAATATTTGCTAGTATAAATCTTGCCTGCGCTTACGCCAAATTGATCAAAAGGATTTATTCCCAATAATGTGGCGGTTATAAATGTTCTATGTTCCCATGTTGCTATTAAGTAACCCAAATCAAATGAATCTGAGTTATTTATCAAAAAAAGATTAGTTGGGATATTTCCATTAATTTTTTCTTGATCTTTTAGATCTTTTGCACCACTAGATAGAAGTTCTGATTGAGTAATAGCCTGAGCATAAGCTAAACTTTTCTTATCTTCTTTACTTGCAATAATATCAACACATACGTCTTGAGTACCTTGATGTAATAATTGAAAATATGAATGTTGTGCTGTTGGTCCGTAACCTCCAAATATTATTTGACCAGTTTTTTTATACTCTGAATTTACACATGGTTGCTTACCAAGTGATTCCATTTCAAGTTGTTGAACATAATCAGGGAGAGATCTCCAACTCCAGATATAGGAAAGAACAGCTCTAGAATTTTTATTTTTATGATTATGAAGCCAAATATCTCTATAGGCTAGAGACTTTACAAATTTAAGATAAGTCTCACTTTTTTTTAAATCAGTGTCAGCTTGTTTTCCACCTGCCATAAAATTATCAAAATTTTCTTTATTCAGCCACGTCATTAGAATTGAAATTTCTGACCAAATTGAATATCTACCTCCAATTTCATTATCAAATTCTATAATGTTTCTAATATTATGTTTTTTTGCTTCTTCTTTATTTGCTGTAATTGCAACAAAATTATTCATATCTCCAGACCAAGAGATAGCTTCTTTTAAAACTTGTAAAGTTTCTTGAGTTGTAAAAGATTTTGATGAAACAAGAAATACTGTATGCTCTGGTTTTAATTTACTAGTCTTAAAAGTAAATTCAGACAAGTCAGAACCAGTTATAAATATAAAATTAGTATCTACATGATTGAGATCTGCATTTTCAAGAAGCATTTTTGGGCCCTCATATGAACCTCCTATACCAATGGTTACTATATTTTTAGCATCAGAGCACAAGTCATATAGATTAAACAATTCATTTTTTTGCCTCTTACGAGATGACGTATCAGATTTATTGGAATTATATTCTGCTCTATATATAGGATGCCATGCAGCCAAGCCCTCGGTATAATTTACTTCTTTACCACTAAATAGATCATCTATCTTTGCATCCAACCCTATTTTTTTTGCACTTAAATCAAATTCTTCATAATGATCATGAGTAAATTCGTTGACTAAAGATTTAAAGAGTACTCTCTCATTTTTAAAAGCATAAACTGCTAAATTTTCTTTGCTCATTGAATGCTCTCATAGATTTTGTTTAAAGAATCTTTTACATCATGAGAAGATGTTATAGGTCTTCCAATTACTATATAGTCTGCGCCTAAATCAATTGCCTGTCTTGGTGTCATTACCCTTTTTTGATCATCATTCGAATCATGGAGTCTGATTCCAGGTGTTATAGATAACAAAGACTTTTTTGATCTAACGAGTTTTAATTCATGAGCTGAACAAACAACACCATCTAGACCAGCAGATATTGCTGAATCTAACATTACCTTTACCTGTTCAGATGAGGTTCTCTTAAAAATATTGATGGCTTCCTCGTCATTCAAGCTTGTTAGAGTGGTAACTCCAAAAACTTTAATATTGGTATTTTTAACTGCTTCCATGGCGGCTAACATCATGTCTTTGCCTCCTGAAGTGTGTATTGTTAGAATTGAAATTGGTAATGAAATAAGGCCTTCAATGGATTTTTTTACTGTATTCGGAATATCATGAAGTTTTAAATCAAGGAAAATATCAAAACCTTTTTTAGCAGTATAATAGATTAATTTATGGCCATTTGAGTTGAATGAAACACTTCCTATTTTTACCATACATTTTTTAGGATCGAGGGCGTCTATGATGTTTGATGCCACATCAAAATTCGTTTCATCTATAGCTACGATTATCATTTTTCAATTAGTTTTTTTGAAGGTTTAAAATGGATTGTTGCAGTTTCACCCAGATAAGAAACTTTTTTTGTTTTTGGATTTATAAATCTTCTTGGCCTAATATATTTTTTTGAAAAGGTTCCAAACCCTCTTATTTCAACCTTATTATCTAATGCTACTGCATCTATTATTGTATTTATGATCGAGCTAATACTTTTTTTTATTTCTGTTTTTGTTAATTCTGGATGATTCTTTCTTAGAAATTTTTCTATATCTGATCGTGTAAAAGTTTCTTTATTGTTATTCACTCAATTTTAAAGATATTCTTTCTCTTTCTGCATCGATTGCAAATACTATACACTGAAGCACTTGGTCTTTTTTGAATTCATCTAATGCCTTCTTGGGATCTTCTTCCGAAATATCAGATAAGTGAATTAAACCATCTATATTCCCTTCTAATCCAACAAATATACCAAAATCAGTGATTGATTTGATCTTACCATCTACTTTGTCACCTATTCCATGTTTGTTAGAAAACTCCATCCAAGGATTAGATTTTGTTTGTTTTAAACCAAGTGAAATTCTTCTTTTATCATGATCTATTTCTAAGATCATAACTTTAATTTTTTCTTGCATTTCAACAACTTTTGAGGGATGAATATTTTTACTTGTCCAATCAAGTTCAGATAAATGTATAAGTCCTTCAATACCTTCCTCTAATTGAGCAAAACATCCATAGTCCGTGATATTTGAAACCTCTGCTTCATAAACACCACCAACAGAATAATTTGATTCAACATTTTCCCATGGATCATTTTGAATTTGTTTGAGCCCAAGAGATACTCTTAATTTTTCTTTATCAAAACTTAGCACTTTTACTTCAATTTCTTGACCAACAGTTAAATGTTCTGAAGTATCAGTGACTCTTGACCATGAAATGTCTGTAATATGAAGAAGTCCATCAAGACCTCCCAAGTCAACAAATGCACCATAGTCAGTAATATTTTTTACTATTCCAGTAACAATTTGTCCCTCATCAAGGTTTTTTAGAAGCTCAATCTTAACTGCAGAATTGTTTTTTTCAAGAACTGCTTTCCTGGATAAAACAACATTATTTCTCTTATAATCGAGTTTAATAACTTTAAAATCTTGTATAGTATTTTCTATGTCAGGAGCCTCTTTGACTGGTCTAACGTCTACTAGTGAACCAGGTAGAAAAGCTTTTACAACCTCAACTTCGACTGCAAAACCACCTTTTACTCTATTATGAATTTTACCTGTGACAAATTCACCAGTTTCTAGAGCCTCTTCAAGCATCTTCCAAGTAGATATCTTCCTTGCTTTTTCTCTTGAAATTCTAGTTTCTCCGTAACCATCTTCAACAGCTTCAAGAGCAACTTCAACTTCATCGCCAACGTTTACTTCAACTTTTCCCTCGTTGTTCCTAAATTCGTCAAGTGAGATAACTCCTTCTGATTTCAGTCCAACATGAACAGTAACCCAGTCATTGTCAACGTCAAGAACCACTCCTGAAACAATTGATCCTGGCTGCATATCAAGAGTACTTAAACTCTCATCTAAAAGTGCTGAAAATGATTCTGACATTTATAAATATTCCTCTCTA